>Ga0209169_10000539_pt1 | contig 23199 bp, 22 predicted proteins | sample HubBroMetageWRM4_FD_188346 | JGI IMG/M metagenome (GOLD analysis project Ga0209169, IMG submission 188346) | Warmed soil microbial communities from the Hubbard Brook experimental Forest, New Hampshire - Hubbard Brook CCASE Soil Metagenome WRM 4... | ecosystem: Environmental > Terrestrial > Soil...
ACCTTACCGCGGAGGCTGGCAGCCCCCCGCACTGGATCGTCTACGTCGCTACGCCGGACGTGGATGCTACGGTTGCGGAAGCTGAGGGCCTCGGCGGTAAGGTTGTAAAGGGCCCCACTGACATTCCAAACATGGGCCGATTCGCGGTACTGGCGGATCCCCAAGGGGCGACGTTCGCCGTATATACGCCTCCCGGCCCTCCGGAGGGTGGTAGCGCCAGCCCGGGACCGGGTGAATTCAATTGGCACGAGCTCGCCACGACCGACTACGCCGCGGCGTTGGACTTCTATGTCGCGCTCTTCGGTTGGGAGAAAGGCCCGGCTCATGACATGGGCAGCATGGGCATGTACCAGATCATCAACCTGGGGGGTGCGCAGGTCGGTGGCATCTACAATCTGCACGCGCCCTCGACCCCGCCGCACTGGCTGAGTTACGTGGGAGTGGTCGATTGCGCCAAGGCGACCGCTGCCGCTAAGGCTGGGGGCGCCCGGGTGCTGAACGGGCCGATGGAAGTACCGGGCGGAAGCTGGATCAGCATGCTGATGGACCCGCAGGGTGGCGCATTCGCCGTAGTGGAGCCGCCGAAGGTGGCGGCGCAGAAGCCAGCAGCGAAAGCGAAAAAGCCCAAGGCGGTCGCCAAGGCTGATACCGCAGCCGCGGAATCGCAGCCCGAGGCAGCTCCGGCGGCAGCGAAGAAGGCTCCGCGCAAGGTGGCGAAGAAGGCCCCGAGTAAGGCCAAAGGGAAGCCCGCTGCCAAGAAAGCGCCCGCGAAGTCGGCGGCTAAAAAGGCGGTGAAGAAGGCCGCTAAGAAAGCCGTTAAAAAGGCGGGGAAAAAAGCAGCCAAGAAGGCCGTCAAAAAAGTAGCCAAGAAGGTTGCCAAAAAGGCGGCCAGCAAAAAGGCTAGCAAGAGCGGCAGTGCCACCAAACGGGGTAAAGCGGCAGCGAAGAAGAAGTAAGTAGGGGGGCAGCGGGGCGCATGGCCCGCTTGAGGTCGCTCCCGACGCGGAAAGTATGTGAGCCGGCCCGGTCAACCCCGGGCCGGTTCGCACGGCGCCTTCGGCCGGATGTTTATTGCGACTCGGCCTCGGCGGCGTGCCGGTGGGCCGCGTCGAGTTGCACTGCGGCGTCGACCTGCTGTTGCACCCGTGCCTCGGTCTGCTTGGCCTGGCGGGCCTGTTCGGCTTGGGAGGCCCCTCCGGCGGCAGCGACGGCACCCGTCTCGGCCAGCCCGCAACCGGTGAGCATCGCGCCGAGGACCATGGTCGTGGCCAGCAGTGTGGCGGATCTAGACATGTTCGGCTCCCTGGACGGGCTGGTAGTAAGGGGGCCTTGAATCTACGCGTGCTCGTGGAGCGCGCAAAGCAACCATAACGAACTCCGTGACGTGTTCCTTATGGTTCCCGATAACCCGTGGCAGTATGTCCTGCCAGTTTCGGAGCACAGCATGGTCAAAGGGACTGTCTCTAGCCGCTATGTCGAGGCCCAGCCGCGCGTGCGGCGAGGTTACTTCGAGAGTCGCTATGGGCAATTGCACGTCCACAATGCAATTCCTCCCGGGGGCGGCTTCGAGGAGGGCACGCCGCTTTTGTGCCTTCACAAGGTCCCCTTGTCCGGCCGCATGTTCGAGCGGTTCCTGGCGCTCGCCGGCCGCGACCGCTCGGTGTACGCACCCGACCTGCCCGGGTTCGGCGATTCGGATCCCCCAGCCTCGCGCCCTGCGATCGTCGACTACGCCGCGGCCATCGGCGACTTTCTCGAGACCATGCGCTTTCGGCAGATCGACATCCTGGGTTATCACACCAGCTCGCTGATCGCCGCGGAGCTTGCTGTTACCCGACCAAAGCAGGTGCGGCGCGTGGTGCTCGTGTCTGTTCCCCTGTTGACCGAGGCCGAGCGCGAGTCCCTACGGCGTGCTCCCCCTGTCGTGCCGCCCAGCTTGGACGGGGGGCACTTGCTGAGCGAGTGGCAGCGGACCGCGGAGGTTTATGGCCCGGGAGCACCGCTCGAGCTGGTCACCGACTCTTTCGTGGAGAAATTGCGCAATGGACCGCATCCGGCCTGGCTGGCTCATGCTGCATTGCAATATCCCGTGAGAGAGCGGCTCAGCCTGATCACCCAGCAGGTACTGATGCTGCGACCGAGAGATGACCTCTGGGACGCGACCTTGCGGGCCCGAGAGGTGCTACCTAAAGCCCGGTGCATCGATATTGCGGAACAGGGCCCCGGATTGTTCGAAGCCGCGCCTGAGCTCGTGGCTGACGGATTGAAGGATTTCCTGCGCGGCTGACGCACGCCGCGGTCCTTTGACGTCGAACTGACGGACTGATTGCCGCAGTGCGATAGGGCCTTTGACGATTTCTCTCACATATTTAATGTGAAACCGGCGGCTGCGGGACTCGCCACGGCGCTACACTTTTCCCAAAGGAACTAATGAATCCATGGGGATGCGCGTAATTCATGAGTGTGCAGCGCAAATCTTCGCCCTCGCCAACGTCTCCCGCGGCTGAGAGCGACCTCGAAACCACGGCCGAGCTTCCGGTGCTCGATGTGGCTGCCTATGAGGCGGCCACCACTGAAGAACGGCTTGGCAACACTGACACGTGGATCATCCAGTCGCCGACGGCGCTCAAACCACAAGAGCTCCCTGCTCCTGGTGAGAATGCTGCTGTCGTTGCGGGTGCCGCTTCCAGCGCGAGTGCCGGCCCGGCGAGTGTTATTTCAACAGGTGTTGTTTCGGGTGTCGTTGCCGACGAAAGACGACCTCACGACGATCGACGCACCCACGACGAGAAGCGCGCCGCCCTCGAAGCCGGCCTCCATGGGCTTTCCGACAATCTTCGGGAGGTGGAGGAACGTCTCAAGCGCAAGGGCGAACGTCTTGCCGAGATCGAGAAAGCGCTTGCTCTTGCTCAAGCTGAGCGGGCCGTCGCCGAACAACACTCACAGCAGCTCACTGGTGAGCTTGCTAAGGCGCGGGCGGCCATAGCCGCTACCGAGGCAAGAGTCGCCGAGTTGCAACGGGCTGTCGCCGACCGGGAGTCCACGAACGAGACTTTGCGGGCTCATGACAAAGAGTCTGAGGTGAAGCTCGCGCTCCGGGACAAGTCACTCGCTCTCGTGCAGCGGGATCTCACCGCCGCGCACGAGTTGGCCGCGACGTATCTCGAGTCACTGCAGTCGATGGAGGGCCGGCGGAGTATTTTCCAGGAGCTGACTTCGACGCTCTACCAGGAGGTCGACTCGCGCGATGCGCGTGTGAGCACGCTCGATGGGCAACTCACCGCGGCCATGGCCCGCGTGCAGGACCTGGAATCGCATCTGAGCGATCGGGCCGGTCGCATCACGAAGCTGGAGAAAGAAGTCACCGGCCTGCACTCCACGATCGCCCAGCGGGACGGCTCGCTTCGGGAAACGACTCGCACGGGCGGCGAGTTGCAACGAAACTTCGACTCGTTGACCGAGACGCTGGCGGCGCGGGATGAGTTCATCCAGACCCTCGAAGCGGCTGCTAATCAACAGACTGAACTGCTGGCGGAACGACAGGCCGACCTGGATCGCGTGAGTGGGGAACGGACGACGCTCATCGCGAGCGTGAACACGCTGGAATCGAAGTTGGCCGATGCCACCGCGCGCGGTACGGAACGCGACACGGCCGCTAAGGCGGCGCAGAGTCGTTCCGAGGAACTGGATACCGCGATCGCGGCACAACGCAAGCGCTCCGAGCAGCTCGAGGCCGAACTGGCGACCGTGCGTGGGGAGCTGCAGCAGCGGATAACGGCGTTGCAGGAAGCGGGCAGCGAGCGTACCGAGCACATGGCGCGGATTGCTGCCGGCGAAGCTCGCGCGAAGGAACTCGAGCTGCGCATAGAGGAGCAGCAGGACTTTGTTCGCGTGCTACAGGCGGACTCCAACGCCAGTGTGGCTCGGGCGAAGGAGCTGGAAGGTGACCTCCGCGCGGCCGAGGAAATGATCCACCGGCTCGAGACGGACCTGCGCAACAGGAACGTGCGACTGGATGAGCTCGAGAAGACCAACCATGAATGGCGCTCCACGGTCGAAGAGGCTCGCCATGCGCTCACGGACCGCGACTCGCTGATCCGCAGGCTGGAGGAAGAGACCGCCAACAGCGCCGTACTGTTGGGGGCGATTCAGCAGCGGCTCGATACCACGGGTACTCACGAGATCGCCCCGGATGGGGACAAGAGATTGTTGATTCGTTCCGATGGCGAGAGCGAGGTCGTGCATGTGCTCGGTAGGAAGACGAGCGTCGGGCGCACACCCGACAACGACCTGCAGATCGATGCCAAGTTCATCAGTCGACATCATGCCGTCATCCTGGCCGGTCCGGCACACACCATCATCGAGGATCTCAACAGTACCAACGGCGTGTTGGTGAACGGACGGCGGATCACGCGCCAGACTTTGAAGGACGGGGATTCGGTAATGATCGGGAAGACGGTGTTCCGCTTCGCGGTGCGGCCGGGTTTCGACCGGCGTAACTCGTAACCCTACTCCTTTGCTGCGATCGCTCGCGTCCACTCGGCGATCTCCGCCTCCGTCATGGCATGGGTCATGGTGAGTCGAGCGTCCGCGAAGCCCCATTTCTGCAGGTCCGGGAGATACTGCTCGCGTGAAATGAGCGTGCCCTGGCAGATCCGTTCGCTGGGGGCGGGCGCGTGGATCTCCTCTTCGAGGTGCTCCATGAGCGCCGTCATCACCCACCGCGGAATTCTCGTACGCTCGGACGGATAAACGAATCCGAACAGGCACAGATACGAGAGCAACACCCGCCAATGCGCGCCAAAGCGTTTCAACAGGCGGTCCCAGTCGAGAATCGCCGCGCACGCCAGGAACATGTGCATGATGTCGGCGCCGTCGTAGCGCTCGCGCTCCGTGACGAAGGCTTTCGACCAGATGACTTCCTCAGGGGGGCAAAGCTTGACCGGCACATCGAACACGTGCCCCGGCGTGGCATAGCGGAACCAATCGTCGTCGACCAGCGATACGCCATTACCGGAGCTGAAGATGACATCCACCAATGCTTGCGCGCACGTTGCCTTGCCGAGCCAATGTGGGAAGGTGAGCTCTGTGGCGCATCCTGAGGCGTCCAGGATGCTCATGACCTCGTCGTAGTCCTCGCGCCGCACGAAGATGTCGAAATCCTTCGTGTTGCGCTCGACTGCGGCGTAGTGTCGGAGTGCGTAGGCGCCTCCGACGAGAAACGGCGCATCGGCCGCTTGTAAAGCGTGCACGACACGTAGGTAGAACGCTTTTACCGGCTCGTCGAGCTCGACCCGTGGTGGACCGTCATTGGGCATGCGGTTTGCTCCGATCCTCCCGTTTGAAGACCTTTGCCATGATGGGAAGCAAACAATGCGCCTAGCCGCGGTTGGCGACCTCCACGTCAAAAAGACGTCGCAGGGACAGTTGCAGCCGTTGCTCGCACCTGTGAACGACCACGCGGATGTGCTCCTCCTGTGCGGCGACCTGACGGATTACGGACTCGAGGATGAGGCTGTCATCCTGGCGAAGGAGCTCAGCGCAGCCGTTCGGATTCCGATCGTCGCGGTCTTGGGTAACCACGACTATGAGTCAGGTCGGGCTGAGGAGGTCTGCCGGATCCTCACCGAGGCGGGCGTGACCGTGCTCGACGGCGAGGCCATCGAAATCCAGGGAGTCGGGATCGCGGGCGCGAAAGGCTTCTCGGGCGGTTTTGGGCGGGCGACGCTGGGTGCCTGGGGGGAGCCTGCGACGAAGCGTTTCGTGCAGGAGGCGATTGACGAGGCCACGAAGCTCGAGGGTGCGTTGGCGCGCTTACGAACGCAGCGGCGCATCGCCCTGCTGCACTATTCGCCGATTCGCGCGACGGTGGAGAACGAGCCGCTCGAGATCATGTCCTTCCTCGGTACGAGCCGCCTCGAGGAGCCGATCAATCGCCACCCGGTCGACTTCGTGTTCCACGGACATGCACACCACGGTGCGTTGGAGGGGCGCACGAGTAGCGGGATTCCGGTCTACAACGTGGCGATGCCGTTGTTGCTACAGCAGTTTCCGGATCGGCCGCCTTTTCGGGTCGTGGAACTGGCGGCGTCGCCGGCATCCGACACGGCGGCGGCACTCGAGAACGCAGCCAAGCCCTCGTCCATTCGTCAGCCGCCAATCGGCAGCGCCGCGCCGCGGAGAAATGGTTAAGCTTCGCTACACCCTGGTGAAGTAGCGAGAATTCCGTGGCGAGCCCGTACATCGAGCGAATCCTGAAAGCGCGCGTCTACGACGTGGCGATCGAATCACCGTTGGACGAGGCACCGCGCCTGTCGCGGCGGATCGGCAACCGCGTGATGTTGAAGCGCGAGGACTTGCAACCGGTGTTTTCTTTCAAGCTGCGGGGTGCCTACAACCGCATCGCGTATTTGTCGGAAGCCGCCGCCAAGCGCGGGGTCGTGTGTGCTTCGGCGGGTAATCATGCGCAAGGCGTGGCGCTGGCCGCGCAACGACGGGGCATTCCGGCCGTCATCGTGATGCCCCAGACGACCCCTCACATCAAGGTGCAGGCGGTGGCCGACCTCGGGGCCGAGCTGGTGCTCCACGGTGATGACTATGACAGTGCGTTCGATCGGGCGCTGGTGTTGGCCCGGGAGCGGAACCTGATCTTCGTGCATCCGTTCGACGATCCGGATGTGATCGCAGGCCAGGGCACGATCGGCGTCGAGGTGCTGCGCCAGACAGGGGGCCATGTCGATGCCATCTTCGTACCGGTCGGCGGCGGGGGCCTGATCTCCGGCATCGCTGTCTATGTGAAGTACCTCTATCCGAATGTCCGGATCATCGGGGTCGAGCCGGAAGACTCCGCCAGCATGTACGAATCGCTGAAGGCCGGGAAACGCGTGAGTCTGGATCGAGTCGGGGTGTTTGCCGACGGTGTGGCGGTGAAGCGCGTCGGAGAGGAGACGTTCAACCTCTGCCGCGCGCACGTCGACGAGATTTTACTGTTGGATACCGACGAGATCTGCGCCGCGATCCAGGATGTGTTCGAGGATACCCGCTCGATTGTGGAGCCGGCGGGTGCGCTTGCTGTGGCGGGCATCAAGAAATTCGTAGCGCGCGAGGGTTGGAAGGACAAGCGGCTGGTGGCCATCAACAGCGGCGCCAACATGAATTTCGACCGTTTGCGGCACATTTCCGAGCGCGCCGATCTCGGTGGCGCGCGTGAAGCATTGCTGGCGGTGGCGATTCCGGAAGAGCCCGGGAGCTTCATACACCTGTGCGAGACGCTCGGCAGCCGTAGCATCACCGAGTTCAGCTACCGCTATCAAAACTCGAAAGGGGCGCAGTTGTTCCTCGGCTTCGGTCTCACGCAGGGGCGCGCCGAGCGGGATGCGGTGGTGAAAAGTCTGCGCGATGCGCAGTACACCGTGATCGATATGACGGAAAACGAGATGGCCAAGCTCCATGTGCGTTACATGGTCGGGGGCCACGCGCAGGGGCTCGAGAACGAGCTGCTCTACCGCTTCGAGTTTCCGGAGCGGCCGGGTGCGCTGCTGAAGTTTCTGCATGCGGTCGGGCCGCGGTGGAACATCAGTTTGTTCCACTATCGCAATCACGGGTCGGATTATGGGCGCGTGCTCGCCGGTATCCAGGTGCCGCCGCGCGACCGACCGGACTTTCTACAGCACCTGAACGAGCTGCATTACGCGTTCGTGGATGAGACCAACAATCCGATGTATCGGATGTTTCTCGGGGCGTGAGGTGTAGTTAGGTAGTGGACTGGTTGCTTTCCAGCAGCCATTCGCGCCAGATCGCGACCAGCATCGCGAGAATGACGGGGCCGATGAACAGGCCTACCAGTCCGAAGGCTGCGACGCCGCCGATGACGCCGAACATGACCAGCAGGAACGGAATGCGGGTCTCGCGGCTGATGACGAAGGGGCGCACGATGTTGTCGATCCAACTGACGACGATCGTGCCCCAGATGAGGAGGCCGACGCCGGCTGCCGTGTGCCCGGTGGCGATGAGCCAGAAGCCGACCGATCCCCACAGCAGCGGCACGACGAACGGCAAGAGTCCGCAGACGGTGGTCAACACCGCGAGAAACACTGGCGCTGCCACTCCCGCGACCCAATAGCCGAGCCCGGCGAGAGTGCCCTGGGCGACCGCCGCGAGCACCAGGCCATAGACTACGGCCTTCACCGTGGGTCCGATCGCTTCGATGTAGTTGTGGACGCGCGGGCCGAGCACCTGTTCCAACGCGCGGGCGAACTGGCTCGCGAATCTCTGACCGTCGCGATAGACAAAGAACAGGCTCAACACCGCGAAAAACAATTTCACGGCATTGCGGCTGACTCCGCCCAGGACGTGCGCGATCGCGATAAAGGAGTGATCCGCCCACTCACGCAACTCGAGGGTCAGCGTGCGCGGATCCTGCGCCATACGAGCGCTGAGCTCGGTCAACTGGTCGCCGATCCAGGGCAATTTCAACAAGGCGGGCGGCATCTGCGGGCCGCTCAACAACAGGGCCTGCAAGGCTTCGTACGCGCGTACGACTTCGACACGCAGAATGACGATGAGCCAGGCCAGCGGCACGATCACCGCTGCGGTGATGATGAGCGTCATGAGGAGAGCGGCAATGATCGTACGGCCGCGGAAGAGGCGCACGAGCCATTGATACGCCGGCCAGCTCACATACCCGAGAATCGCCGCCCAGACGATCGGGACAATGAACGGGTCGAGCACCTGCCAGCCGAGGATGACCAGTACCGCCAGGAGTACGACGGTAATGAGTCGTCTGAGCCATGGCGCGGAGACGAAATCTTCCATCACACTTCCTTCAGACCAGGCCGGCGGTGTCGGAGACAATCATGGTTATAGCGAGCAGCGTGCAGACGACCAGGCTCAGATTGCGACGCAGGCTCAGATAGCCGGGCGGCAGCTCGGTGCCGACACTGCGATGCTCATACAACCAGAACACTCCGAAACCGACCACGAGCAGGGCGAGCCCGCGTTGCCCGCCGATCAGGGTCCCGGTGGCCCCGATGACCGCCGGGAGTATCGAGCCGCCGATCCGTATCGGGCGCCAGGCTAGCTGGCCTGCGAGCGCCAGCCCCCAGTGCACCGCGCCTACGAAGGCGAGCACGACAGCTCCGTAGGAAATCGCAATCCGCTGGGCCAGCTCACGAAGCCCGTAGTTCGGCAGTAATGCGACGCCGAGCAGACACAGGACGAACGGCACCACGCCCGCGTAGCTGACGATCTCCGCGCTGGTGTTGAGACGAGATACCGCCCCGCCCTGGGTATTCATGGGGCGCGATGATGCCATGCATGGGGGGGTGGATGTGGCGTAAAATCCTGCGGCCCCCAGCCTGTTCTCCCCCCAGGAGCCGATCCATGTCGAGTGAATTCCCCCCGGTCGACGTCGCGGCCGGGGATGCCGCGCGTGCCCGCCAACTGCAGCTCACTAAACCCCCGGGGTCGTTAGGGCGTCTGGAAGACCTGGCCTGTTGGTTCGCCGCGCGCCTGGGGAATCCGGTCCCGGCGCAGCCTCAATGCGAGGTATTTGTGTTTGCCGCAGACCATGGGGTGGCTGCACGGGGGGTGTCGGCTTTCCCGCAATCCGTGACGGGGCAGATGGTCGGGAACTTCGCCCGCGGCGGCGCGGCCATCAACGTGCTCGCCTCGCTCGAAGGATGTCGCATAGAAGTCGTGGATGTGGGTGTGGCGTCGAATGAGGCGCCGCCCGCTGGCGTGCGGAATGAGCGGGTTCGCGCTGGAACACGCGATCTCGCCTCAGAGTCGGCTATGACGGCGGACGAGCTACGTGCGGCCCTTGCTGTCGGCGAACGCTGCGCGCGTGCGGCTGTGGCCCGCGAGGCGCGACTTCTCATCGCCGGCGACATGGGAATTGCCAACAGCACGGCCGCAGCCTGTCTTATCTGCGCCATTACCGGCGCGACGCCTGAGTCGGTCGTCGGGCGTGGAACGGGCGTGGACGATGCGGGGCTGGTGCGCAAGGTTGACGTGGTACGGATTGCGCTTGGCCGAGTTGCCAAGGTGCGCGAGCCGTCACAACTGCTTGCCGAGCTGGGTGGGCTGGAGATCGCGGCGATCGCGGGGTTTTACCTCGAGGCGGCCCGACAGGGCGTGCCGGTGTTGTTGGATGGCTATATCTCGACGGCGGCAGCCCTTGCGGCAGTCTCGATCGAGCCGGAAGCCGTGAATTGGCTGCTCGCCTCGCATCGTTCGGCGGAAGCGGGCCATAGCGTTGCGCTCGAGTGGCTGAAGTTGGATCCACTGTTGGATCTTGGGTTGCGGTTGGGCGAGGGAACGGGCGCTGCGCTGACTGTGCCGATTGTGCGGGCGGCGCTGGCGTTGCACGCCAGGATGGCGACCTTCGGGGAGGCGGGGGTTTCGGAAAGTATTGACGAGGGGAAGTGAGTTGGGAGCGGTGAAACAGTGAGCCTGCCGCCCGTGGCACGGCAATGAGTTTGCGTGGCCTGCGGCTTGCGGCGCAATTCCTGACGCGGCTGCCCGTGCCTGGTGTTGCGGATTTCTCTCCGGTCGATCTTGCGCGTTCCGCTACCTGGTTTCCTTTTGTTGGGTTGGCGCTCGGGGTCGTCGTTGCCCTGGTGACGTTCGCCAGCGGGCATCGGAGCGCCGCGCTGGCCGGCGTCGTTGGCGTGCTGGCGTGGGTCTGGTTGACGGGTGCGATACACCTCGATGGACTCGCGGACCTGGCGGATGCGTTGGGGGCATCGCATCGCGATCCGCAGCGCTTTCTCGCCGTGTTGGAAGACCCGCATGCCGGCACCTTCGGTATTGTCAGCATCGTGTTGACGTTGATGTTGAAATCCGCCGCGCTGGCCATGCTGACGAGGGATGACTTGTGGAGCGTCCCGCTGATTCTCGCCTGGGCGCGCCTGGGGACGCTCGCGTGGGCGCGTTGGTTGAAACCCTTGAAGTCGGGGCGTGGCGAGCGCTTCAGTTGGCAGCTTTCGGTCGGTTGGATCGTGTTCTGGACGGTGCTATTGCTCGCGGCCAGCGTTGCGATTGCACCGGTGCTTTGCGCGGCGCCGCTGGTCATCGCAGCCTGGGGTGCGTGGCTGAGGGCGCGTCTCGGCGGGATGACGGGGGATTGTCTCGGCGCCGGCGTGGAGGTGACTGAGGCCGCGCTGCTACTGCTGGTCGCGCTTACTTCAGGCGCAGTGGCAAGCCTGCTGTAACGAGATAGACGGCATCGCACACGCCAGCGACGAGTTGATTGAGCCGGCCTTGCTCATCTCTGAAGAGACGCGCGACTGCATTTTCAGGCACGAGACTGGTACCTACCTCGTTGCTGACAATGATGATCTCATTGGGGGTCGTTAGCACGCTCGTCAGGAAGGCGTCGCGTTCGGCGTGCCAGCCGGCGATGTCGGCTTTTGGGTCGGCGCCCGGCGTCGCGGAGGCGTCGATCTTCTCCGGCGGCCACAGGCAGTTCGCGGTCCACAGCGTCAGGCAGTCGACGAGCAACAAGCCGCCGGCGCGGCTCTCTTCTCGTACCGCTGCGCTGAGCTGCCTCGGCTCCTCGTGCACGCGCCAATGTTCCGGACGCTCGCGTCTATGCGCGTCGATGCGGGCGGCCATCTCGTCATCGGTCACGGTGGCGGTCACAACACAACAGACACTCTTTGAGCGCTCCGCGGCCCAGCGGGCCGCCAGTGAGCTCTTACCCGATCGCGCGCCGCCGAGCAGAAACGTTCTCATGGTGCCGATGATACGCAATCGCGTTCGAAGGCGACGATGTGCCTCGCAACCGACTCGGGGTCTTCGTGATGCATCATGTGTCCCGTGCCCGGCACAGTTACGAGCTGCACCTGGCGGAATAACGCGTGCAACTGGTCATCGGTGACATAAGACGTGTGGCGCGCCCGGTGGTCGGAGAGCTCCCCCATAACCAACAACATCGGAATTTCGAGCCGCGCCCAGCACGCCTCGGCCTCCTCGCGTCGATACAGGATGGGATTTACGAGGCGATGGCGTGGATCGAAGCGCAGACGGACCTCGGGACTGTCAGGCTCGGGCCGGCTCCAGGCCCGGGCCACGAATTCGGCCACGTCGGCGGACAGGCGCGGATTGCGCATCCTGAGAATGGTTACCAATTGCTCCAACGAGTCATAGCGGCCCGCTTTGAACGGATCCCGCACCTCGTCGAGCCAGTGCGCATAGCGCTTGGGCGCGTCCTCGGGTCGCGTGCGCGCTAATCCGAGACCTTCCAGATTCACCAGCCAGCGCAAGCGCTGTGGGCGGATGCCTCCATACATTTTGGCGACGTTGGCACCCATGCTGTGACCGATGACCTGTGCACGACTTTGGGGCACCAGCGTGTCGAGCAGCGCATCCAGATCGGCGAAGTAGTCGGGAAACCAGTAGCCGCCGGGCGTCCATTCGCTGTCGCCGAAGCCACGCCAATCGGGGGCGACCATGGTCCAGGAAGAGGGCAGGTGGTCCACCAGAAACTGCCAGGTGGCGCCGCAGTCCAGGTACCCGTGCAGCAGGACAATCGGGTTGCTGGTGCGCTCGCCCCACCATGTGAGGCGATGCCGCAGGCCCCGAACCTGGATCTCTTCCTGCCACGGCACGCGGCGGGGCTCATAGCTCATCGTACTTTCTCCCGCGAGAAGTCATAATCGCAAGCGTGGCGCGGCGTCAACGGGAGACACCATGAACGAGTCGAAACCTGCGGGGGCACCGCTCTCGGGAGCACCTCCCACGCAGGACGAGCGCACTTGGGGAATGATCGCCCATCTGTCAGCGTTCGCCGTTTTCGTGTTCCCGTTAGGCGGCAACATCCTCGCGCCCCTGGTCATCTGGCTCACCCGGCGCGATACGTCCGCCTACGTTGCGATGGAAGCGCGGGAGGCGTTGAATTTCAACATCTCCGTGGCGCTCGGTTGGATTGTGTGTGGCTCGCTCGTCTTCGCGCTCGTCGGCATTCCGCTCGGAGCCGCCCTGTTTCTGTATTGGCTCGTGATGGCCGTCATCGCCGCTGTCAAGGCGAGCGAAGGGGTGGGCTATCGGTATCCCTTCTCGCTGCGCCTGGTGAAGTAATCCTTTCGGGTGACTCGCGGGTTACTGGATCGGCAGATCGAGGGCCAGCTCCCGCACATAGCGAACGGGCGGCGAGCCGAATGAGAGTACGGTGTCGTGGTAGCGCTTGAGCGTGAAGGTCTTCCCCCACTTCTTCCGAGCCTCCTCGCGTAACGCCAGGTGCTCCTGCACGCCCACGAAATAGGTGGGCAACTGCGCCGCCGTGAGCTGCGCCCGCACCCACTTGGCGGCCGCCTCACGCTCTTCCTGAAAGGTGTCATGTGTCATGAGGTGCATCGCGTCCTCGCGCGACATGCCATCCACATGTACGCCTTGATCGAGGATCGCGTTGCCGATGCTGCGCAAGTACCACTTCAATTGGATGAGGTGCATGAGCGGGTCGCCGCCCTCAAACCCCTGCTCTACCATCATCCGCTCGCTGTAAACGGCCCACCCTTCTATGAACGTGCCGGAGGCGAGCACCGCGCGCAGGGGCGAGTGATAGCGGTTCGAGTGCATGAGCTGGAGGTAGTGACCGGGCATCGCCTCGTGGATGGTGAGGTCGTCGATCGAGCGGGTGTTGTATTCCCGCAGGAAGGACTTCACCTGGTCTTCCGTCCAGTCACTCGGGATCGGCGAGATGACGTAGAACGTTTTCTGGCCCTGGTCGAGCGGGCCGGGCGAGTCGCAATAGGCTAACGCGACGCCGCGCTGAAACTCCGGCATGGGGATGATTTCGAGCGGATCGTCATAGAGGGTCACGAGATCGTGCGCGCGCACGAATGCCGTCGTTTCCTCGAACGCGCTGCGGGCAGCGTCGAATACCTCGTCGCGCGCCGGATGTTGTGCATAGGCGAGCTCCAGAGCAGCTGCGATCACATCTTGCTGTTCATCCGGAGTCGGTGCGGGCGGCAACGGGGGAGCACCCGACTGATTCTGCAGTACGCCACGCGCGACGTTGTACATGTCGGCACGGGCGCGTACTAACTCCTCCTGCGCGCGTGTTTGGATTTCCTGGCGCGTGAGGGGCGAGTCGAGTGCGAACCGGAGTTTTGCGTCGTACAGCGTCGACCCTAGCCGGAAGTCGCCCTTGGCGGCCGGCAGGAGCTTCTTCTCGAGCCAGATCTGGTGTTGCGCGATTGCCGTACGCGCGTGCGCTATCGCGGTTCGGAGCGCTGCCTGGTCGGCATCCGGCAATGCTCCGAGCTGCGGCTGCACGAGCTGATCTATGAGTGTCAGGATGCCCGTGTTTTGTTTGATGGCCGTCTCGGCGTGAATCCTGGGGACGCGCGCCGGAATCAATGTCTCGCGCACTTGCGAGAGAAAGCGCGGCAGCTCGGTGAGCCGGGCGCCGACGCTGCGGAGCCTGTCCGGCAGGGGCGCGAAATCGCGCGCCAACAGCAGGTAAACACTGTTGCCCGTCATTTCCGTGTACATGAGCGGGTTCCAGCGCCACTCTGCCAACTGCTCAACACGCCAGATCTGATATTGAAGCTCGCTCTCGAGAAGATGTGCATCCACTTGGTTTGCGCGGGACATCTCCGTGGAGGCTAATGCTTGCACCTCCCCGAGCAGCTCGTGCGCAAGCGCCACGCGCCGTTCGTATCCCTTCGGGCTTACGTCGTCGAGCTCACCGTCGAAACGGTGCTCGCCGAGCGAAGTTGCGTTGACCGGTGTCAGCGCCGTCATCTCGTCGAGGTAGCGTTTTGAAATAGCTTCGAACGCCCTGTCCGTCGCTGTCGGTCCTTGAGGCGGTGGGGGAGCCGGCGTCGGGGGTGACATCAATGCGCACCCGGCCACGCTGGCCATAACGGCGGCAAAGACAAAGATCGTGGCGCGTGTGCGAACGATGACACCGCGGTGATGCCTGACGTTGTTCATCCGACCCCAATTCCGGTGCTGGGTAGCTCCGGCTCGGTCGGCATGATGACGACGTCCTCGCTCCGCGACAAGGGCGCGACCTTCCGATAAGCTGCTGTAGAGCCTGCTCAATCGTGATGCACCAACTGCGGCGGCGAGCTGCCGATGTGGGTCGGCCGGCCGCGCAGCTCGCAGCAGGCGAACCTAATTCCGACAGGCTCTTAAGGATCAATGGCGAACCCGCTTGCCGTCCTGCGTTACCGCGGCTACGCGGCGTACGCAGCAGCTAAATTTTGTACGACGCTCTGCTGGCAGATGTTGAGCGTCGCCGTGGGTTGGCAGGTCTACGCGCTCACGCATAACCCGCTGGATCTCGGGTACCTGGGCCTGGTGCAGTTCCTGCCGTTCGTGGTGCTCGTTCTTCCCGGCGGCCACACGGCTGATCGCATCGATCGCCGGCTCATTTTGATCGCCGCCTATGCACTGGCCGCGCTTTGTGCAGGGATATTGGCTTGGTACTCGGTCACCGGGCTCCATACCGTGTGGCCGATTTTCGCCGTGATGGGGGTGTTCGGGGCCGGGCGTGCGTTCTGGATGCCAGCCAGCTCGGCGGTGACGCCGAATCTCGTGCCGCCGGAGGCTTTCCCCAGCGCGGTGGCGCTGAATTCGATGCTCTTCGAGATCGGGGTGATTGCAGGTCCTGCGTTGGGCGGTGTGCTGTACCTGATCGGGCCGTCGGTCGTGTATTGCGCTGTGGCGGCCCTGCTGTTTCTCGCGGTCGCGCTGATTTTCGCGATCAAGCCCGTCCGTGCGCGCGATGCGGCGGAGGCATCATCGGACACTACCGCGCACCTGCTCGAGGGGTTGCGTTACGTGCTGCACCAGAAGGCCCTGCTCGGGGCCATATCGCTCGATCTGTTCGGTGTGTTGTTTGGTGGGGCTACTGCTTTGCTGCCCGCGTTTGCGCAAGATGTGCTGCATGTCGGCCCGGCTGGCTTGGGGCTGCTGCGAACGGCGACCGGTGTGGGGGCGGCGATGACGGCCATCGCGCTCGTGGTGTCACCCATCGAGCGTCACGTCGGACGTTGGATGTTTGCGGGCGTTTCGCTGTTTGGGGCCGCTACAATGATGTTCGGGCTTTCGTACAGCTTTCCGCTTTCGTTCGCGGCGCTCGTGCTGCTCGGCGCTGGTGACATGGTGAGTGTCTATATCAGGCAGGTTCTCATCCAGCTCGAGACGCCTGATGCGATCCGCGGCCGGGTCAGCGCGGTGGGGTCGATGTTCGTCGGCGCCTCGAACGAGCTCGGGGAGTTCGAGTCCGGCTTGACCGCGCGTTGGTTCGGGCTCATGCCGGCAGTCGTGTTGGGAGGAGCTGTGACCTTGGCGGTGGTGGGGTCGTATCTGAAGTTGTTTCCGGAGTTGCGGGTGATGGATCGGTTCAGGCGGAAAGTGCCTGGGGGCGTGCGTGACGACGCGCGGGCTGCCGAGCAAGAGGCTGGCATTAGATAGGGCGTTGGGGCGCGGCACTTATGCACGGCGCCGCAGTGCCGGCGCGCCGAGGTGTCGCGCCGGTCGGGGCGGTTTCGCGGCTTTACCAGCCTGACTGTATAGATGTACAGTATGCCCCATGAGCCGTCCAATGGGAAGAAAAGCGTTCAAGGGTAGAGGCGTCCTCTTAAACCCTGCCGGCCGCTTTGAGCGCCGTGCTCTCGAGGAAGTCCACGACGGCTGGTACGTCGAGGAGCAGCCGGACACCATCGCCACCACGGTCGAGCCCGATCGCGCTCGCGGCATCATAACAACCAACAACTCGCCGGATATTCCGTTCGAGCAGTCGATCAATCCTTATAGGGGATGCGAGCATGGTTGTGTCTACTGCTATGCGCGGCCTAGCCATGCGTACATGGGGCTCTCGGCGGGGATCGATTTCGAGACGAGGCTATTCTATAAAGCGGACGCGGGCAAGTTGTTGGAAGCTGAGTTGGCGCGGCCGGGGTATGTTTGTAAGCCTATTACCATAGGTGCGAACACGGATCCCTATCAGCCGATCGAGCGGAAGATGCTGGTGACGCGGTCGGTGCTCGAGGTGTTGGCGCGTACGCGGCATCCGGTGTCGATTATCAGTAAGAGTGCCATGGTGTTGCGGGATCTCGATATCCTTACCGATATGGCGCGGGATGGGCTGGTGAGTGTTGCGATCAGCATCACGACTCTGGATGCCGAGACGAAGCGGTCGCTCGAGCCGCGGACGGCGTCGCCGCTGGCGCGGTTGCGCGCGGTGCGTGAGTTGAATGCCGCCGGCGTTCCCACGGGAGTGATGGTTGCTCCGATCATCCCGGCAATTACGGATCACGAGATGGAGGCTATTCTCGAGGCCGCTGCCGAGGCCGGTGCGCATTGGGCGGCCTACGTCCTGGTGAGACTGCCCTATGAGATCAAGGATCTGTTTCGCGATTGGCTGACGGAGCATTTTCCCGATCGCGCGGCGCACGTCATGTCTCTCATCCAGGATATGCGTGGCGGCCGCGACAACGATCCACGCTTCGGCACCCGCATGCGGGGCACGGGGCCTATCGCCGAGTTACTACGCAGCCGGTTCAAACTCGCTTGCAAGCGGCTCGACCTGAACAGCGGCAGTCGTGAGATGCCCGAGAACACACATCTCTTCAGGCCGCCTGTGGTGGAAGGGTCGCAGTTTCAGTTGGATTTTTGAGAAGCTGCCTGGCGGGTGACAGAGGGGCGGCCAGTTTAAGCCGCGGCCTTGGGTGAGCCAGTCTGCGGAAACAGTTGTAGCGCCGCATACTGCAGCAACATGATGGTTTTGCCGTCACGGATTTCTCCGGATGCGATTTTAGCCAGGGCGTCGGCCAGCGTCATTTCGAGCACCTCGATGTCTTCCTCTTCGATGCCGCCGCCCGCGCTCGCACGCTGCGATGGCGCGTACTCCGCGACGAAGAAATGCAGGATCTCCGTGACGGAGCCCGGCGACATGTACGCCTCCATGACTTTTTTCGGGTGTTGGATCTCGAAGCCGGTTTCCTCCTGCAATTCCCGCACGATGCACTGCTGCGGATTCTCATTGTCCAACAGGCCGGCGCAGGTTTCGATCAACATGCCCGAGAGGTTCCCATTCACGTAGGTGGGGAGCCGGAATTGGCGTGTGAGGATGACGGTGCGGCGGGATGGGTCGTAGGGAAGGATGGTCGCGCCATTGCCGCGGTCGTAGGCCTCGCGACTTTGCGTCTCCCAACTCCCGTCCGTCTTCCGCAGCCGAAACGTTACCTTGCGCAGGACGTACCAGTTGTCGGATAGAACCTGGGTATCGAGGATTTCGACCGCGGGATTCATGATCTGCATTCCTATTCGCGAGTTCCGATGGGTGGACACTATCGTGCAAAAACGTGCAGAGTCAAGAAAAAACGTGCATAGTGAGCCCATGCTCGCGAGTCAAAGAAAGGAATACCTGCTGGGGGTGCTCAAGGCGACCGGCCAGATCATCGCTAAGTCGGTGAGCCAGGAGTTGGGACTATCTGAGGACACTATTCGAAGGGACCTGCGTGAGCTGGCGAGTGAGGGGCGCTTGCAACGCGTGCATGGCGGGGCGCTGCCCGCCTCGGCAGCGGTAGGCGATTTCGCCGCACGCCAACAGCTGGCGCCGGATGGGAAAGTGGCGATCGGACGAGCGGCGGCGAAGTTGGTACGGCCGGGACAGGTGGTGATTCTGGACGGAGGCACCACCACCTTGCAGCTCGCCAGGCATCTGCCACCTGACTTGAAGGCCACGGTGGTCACGCACAGTCCTACGATTGCGGTCGCCCTGGTCGAGCATCCTTCGATCGAGGTGGTGCTCATCGGCGGCCGACTGTTCAAACACTCCGTCGTCGCCGTCGGCGCAGCGGCGATCGAAGCCATCGCGCGCATTCGCGCGGACCTGTATTTCATGGGGGTTACCGGCATCCATCCCCAGGCGGGGCTCAGCACCGGCGATCTCGAAGAGGCGCATATCAAGCGCGCGCTCATCGCCAGCGCCGCGGAAACCTATGTGTTGGTTTCCGCCGAAAAGTTGAATGCGGCCTCGCCGTACGTGATCGCGGCCATCACTGAGGTGGACGGAATGATCGTGGAGCCGGGGGTGCCGGCGGAATCCCTGGCCGGGTACGAGCGTGAAGGGTTTTCGGTGCTGCGCGCTTGATAGGGAGCCGTATATCCACCAGAGGTATCCGGTCCTGCAGCGGCCGAATGTACGTCGACCTCATGCCAGCCTGTAACGTCCGGGTGTTGCCCCAAACTGGCGGCGGAAGGCGGTAATAAAAGCGGATGCGCTCTCGTAACCGCAGTCCAGTGCTGCCGCAGTGACCGGAACGCCGGCCGCGAGCCTCGCGACCGCGTGGATCATGCGTGCCTTGTGTCGCCAGGCTTCGAGCGAAAGGCCGGTCTCCCGCGGAAACAGTCGCTGCAATGTGCGCAAGGAAGAGCCCGTTGTACGCGCGAGACTTGCAAGGTTTGACTTGTCATGAGGATTGGCTTGTACCCGTTCGGCCAGGGCAAGCGCACGGCGGTCACTCGGCAAGGGAAGGGAGAGGTCCTCGCACCGCGCGGAACAGATCAAATCCGTCAGGACACCGGCGAGCCTTACGTGCGGTGCGAACGCCGGGTCTAGCATGCCGATATTCAGAATGTGCAGGATGAGCTCAGCCAGCAGAGGCGCGACCTCGAGAGCTGTCGCATGTGACGGCAAGTTGGTTACGATCTCCGGCGCCAGGTAGAGCGTGCGAAGCGCAACCACACCACGCATCTGGATCTCATGAGGACGTCGCGCGGGCAACCAGATGGCCCGGGTCGGAGGAATCAGCCAGCTTGCGCCCGGGGTTGCCACCCGCATCACGCCGGACCGTCCATAGACCAGTTGGGCCCAAGGGTGGTCGTGCTCCGCGATCAACGCGTCGTCCGGATAAGTTACCGCCAGGGATCGGACCACAAATCCATCCCCGATCACTCCCAGAGTCCCGTGTCGTATTGCATGGCGCCGACCAGGTTGCCCTCCGAGTCCCTGAAATAGATCAACTCGCCGACGCCTTCGATACGCGTGCGGGGCATGACGATCTTTCCGCCCGCGGCAACCACGGCGGCTATGGCGACACCGAGATCCTCCACTCCGAAGGTCGGCTCGAATGTGTTTGCCGGCTGGCCGGCAACCAACTCGCGGCGTTCCTGCAGGGCGCCCAGCAATCCCTCGCCTGCATCGCGCACCTGATAGAAGTTGGGTGGTCCCCAAGGACTGAAAGTCCATCCGAACACGGCCTCATAGAACTGTCTGGCGCGCTGGACGTCATCAGCGTTGATCGCGAAATGCCTGAACTTGGCAGTCATCGGCAGCTCTCCGTTTTTTTGAGGGGAGGGGCAGTCTTACGCTCGGCGCTCGTGGCGGTCTTACGATACTACGACGAGTTATAGCTTTTATGCGCCAAATGAACGGCGGAAAGTGCAAACGCAGCTGTCTGGCTGCGCGGACTTTTCGATGGCGTCGGCTTTGGAACGCGTCGTTTCTACAAAGCCCGGGGCTGTGGTTGCCCGTCGATGGCGTGCTTACCCAGCGGCAAAAGCTCGGAGCTATCATCTGCTACCTGAGTCGTCGGCGGGGTCAGTCCCTGCTTGGAACCGCGGCAGCGGGACGCAGTCCTAGGAAGGAAGCGCGATCGGCTAAACCCCGCGTGGTCGCTAGTGAGCTAGAAACAGAACATGCGCGCGCCTTTGAGTTCGCTTTTGCTCGCCACCGCTTGGCTCTCCGCAGCCTGGCTCGCCGGGGCTGGATGTGCGGTGGCGCCGAAGGAAGAGTCGCAGGCCGCTGAGAAAGAGCGCGCTTGCACGAATGATGCGTCGGATCCGTTGCACATGGCCTCGTCGAGGCCCTACGCGGGAGGCGATCCGCAGATCGAATCCATCCTGAATCAGCCCGCTGATCCGCGTCTCGCCTGGGTTAACCGGCAAATGTATCTGTCGCTGCACGCTTTGGACGTTGAACTGCGTAGAGAGCAGCGGGTTGCGGCGTGCGAGCATCCGGAGTCGAGCGCCCCGACACTTGAGGCGCAATCGGGTAATGGCTCTGCGGCGGGCGGTGGGTCGTCGCCTGGAATCGGCGCCGCAGGTGGCGCGGTCGCGATGGGTAGTGGCGCGGGTGCCGTTGGAGCGACTGTGGGAGGTGGCGTGGGTGGTATCGGCGCATCTCCCGCCGGTGGTGGCACACCTGCGTCTGCGGCCGCGGGGACCGCAACGAGCGGAGCGCCGGCCACTACGGCTGCAAGTGCGGCGCCCGCAACCGCCGCGTCTGCTGCGTCGCAAAACGGGATGGCAAATGCTGCAGCGCCAGGCGCGGCACGCGCCACTTTGATTCGCAAAACGAGTCTGTCCGCCACCGCTGGCGGTGGCAATGGCGCGACGGCACCGAAGATCACCGCAGGCAGCGACAACGACATTGTGGCACGGCGGTTGCGCAAGGCCGCCGAGCAGGAGACGAATCCGACCTTACGAGCGAAACTATGGAAGGAATACACGGATTATCGGCAGGGAATGGCGACGAAATGACGGGAGGACAGGGGCGAAGTCTTCTCGGGGCGATTAGGCTGCGAATGAAATTTCTGCAGCGGCGATTCGGCGTCCACGCGGCCTCAGCGCTGCGCTACGATTTCGAGTGGCATTTCGGCAGCGGCAATCTCGCGTCCTCCCGGCCCCGGCGCTCTCGGCGATGAGCCGGCGAGCGGCATTTCGGGGGCGTCGTGGCCTTTTCCAACCGTCGCAGCGACTGCGCAGCCCAAGACCTTAGTCTCTTTTCACCGAATTCGTGCCTCGATGGGCGCGAAGTTTGCTATTCACCGTCTGACACCCGTACACAAATGTCTCACACCGGAACCTGCACAGTTCCTCCGGGTCCGATCAGGTCATGACAGAGGCTGCTTCTCCTATTCACGGACGTCGGCTCGATGCCCGCTTCACGCTGCTCGAAAAATTGGGTTCGGGCGGCCAGGGTGAGGTGTGGCGCGCGCACGACGATACTCGCGGAATCGACATCGCCCTCAAGGTGCCGGCGTCCGCAACCGCGCCCAACGACAGTGTGTTGGCCGCCTTCGAGCGCGAGCACGCGATCGCCGCCCGCCTCGACCATTCGTCGGTGCTCAAGGTATTCCCCCCGCATCGCTCGGGCGAAGGGGTGGTTCTGCCGATGGAGCTCGCCACGGGTGGCGATCTGCGCCGGCTGCGCGGTGGCGGGTATCTCGACATCATTCCGGTGTTACTCGATATCGCACAGGCGCTGGAGCATGCGCACGAGCGCGGTGTTATTCATCGCGACCTGAAGCCCGGTAACGTGTTGTTTGATGCGCGCGGGCGAGTGAAGCTGGCAGACTTCGGCGCCGCGGGCACCACGTCCACGACAGCGGCCGATGCTCGCATGCAGGGGTTGTCGCCCTTCACCGCAAGCCCGGAACAACTGCGCGGCGAAGCGCCGACCGAGAGCGACGATATTTATGGGCTCGGCGCGCTCGCTTACGAGTTGCTGTCGGGTTATCCGCCCTATTACCCGCACTTCGATATCCGCAAGGCGCAGGAAGAGCCGGTTCCCAACCTGGTTCCGACGCGCCAGATTCCGCCGCTGTTGAGTGCGCTGGTGATGCGCATGTTGGCGAAGAATCGCCGCGAGCGGCCGCGTTCGATGCGCGAGGTGATCGACGAGCTCGACGCCTCTTTGAACGACACGCTGGCGTTTGATTTTGAGTCCATTGTGGACCCCTCGCACGGTGCGCCGAGCGCCGCGGTGTTGGTTGGCCCGGTGCCGCGAGCGGCTGCGCCGGCTGTCGCCGCTAAGCCCGAACCGAAGGCGCCGGTGCCGCCACCCAAAAAGGCGGAATTCGAGCATTCCGTGCGAGATGACGACGACCTCGAGGACGACGAGGAGTCGGAAGTCGAGGATGAAGAAGAGGAGGGGCCCGACCTGGGGCTCATTCCCGATCTTCTGGTTGCGAACGCGCTGGTGGCCACACCAACGCCGAAAGGTAACCGAGCGGCGAGCCAGAGTCCGAAGCCAGCGGGGGCGTCGGCCGCCTCGAAAATGCACGGGGAGCCGCACCCGCAGGGCGCCGACGCCAAAGCCGCGCAAACCCCACCCGTTAAAGAGACGTCTGCTGCCGCATCGTCGGAGGCCGCCGCGCAAGCGCGCAAGTTGAGTGCGCAGACGGCGCCAAACGGACGGCCGTCGAACGGACAGACAGTTCACAACGACACGACGTA
>Ga0209169_10000540_pt1 | contig 23170 bp, 22 predicted proteins | sample HubBroMetageWRM4_FD_188346 | JGI IMG/M metagenome (GOLD analysis project Ga0209169, IMG submission 188346) | Warmed soil microbial communities from the Hubbard Brook experimental Forest, New Hampshire - Hubbard Brook CCASE Soil Metagenome WRM 4... | ecosystem: Environmental > Terrestrial > Soil...
AATCTTCATCTTCAGCACTTCCCAGTCGTTGACTTTAACCGGACCGGCTTCCCCAAGGGCGTACGCTCGAAAGCTGCTCCAACGCCAAAGTTCAGGGGACGCGACTAATCCGCGCTTCACTGGATTGCGATGCATGTAGCGCAGTTTTTCGATGCGTTTGCGTTCCGTCCATACGTTGAAGTCGTAGAAGCGTTTCTGCCAAATGTGTTCTGAAGTGTGCTCAAACAGAGTGCTTTGCGCCGGGTTGCGTTTCCGTTTTGCCTCTGCCAAAACGCGCGGCGCAAAACCTAGTTTGAGCGCCTGCATCACCGTCGATGGGTTTTTCTCCTGCGGTTCGCCGATTACTCGCCGTTTAGAAGAAGATGAATATGTCCGGTCATGACCACGTATCCAATGACGACGAACTGATAGCGACGGCGCACCTGCTCCAGCGCGGTCAGAAACAGGCTCCTACGCTGTGGCGTGCCGAGCAAGGGCTGGCGGCGATAGCAACTACAGGTGATGAAATGTAAGTCTCCGGCGCCGTAGTAACGCTTCGGGCTTGCTCCACATGGGAAGAGAATAGCGACGTTGAGCTTGGCATTCGGTGACGTTGCGCACGGATCAGTTGTGATGAAAAGGGAAGCCCTAGGTGTCGGCGGTGTGCGGCCCACTTCTCGAAAAGCGCGAGAAGTGGGGCACCCCCGGTTTTGTATTCTTCAGGCGCTCAAAAACGAACGGCGTTATTATAGCGGCGCTGGAGAAGGTGGCCACCCACCCAAGCCCTTCGAGATAGAGTCAAAATCCTACGAGAGACGGGGTCGTGGAATCCCACCTTTCGAAAGGCACGAAAGGTGGGGCACTAGGCTCGTGGAATCTAACCTTCGGAAAGGCACGAAAGTTGGAGCACTCGTCCGGATTTTCTAGGCCCCGAGTTTGGCTTGTCTAAACACCGCTTAGTGTTGGTCTGCTCTTTTCTGGATCGCGACGATGGCCTCTGCAGCTAACTTCCTGATCGAGTGGTTTTGAACTTCTGGGGATGGATCTGCTTGAGCGACGACTTGCAATGCTGGAACCATGTCTGGCCCCCCGAATTTTCCTAATGCATCTACAGTGGTGGCTCGCACTCCGTCGTCCGGATCGCGAAGATTGCCCAGTATGATCTGTCTAGCAGACTGGGCCGTTCCTGCATCGAGCGTACCCTGTGATTTCTGCATGGCCTCGACCAGCATTGGACCAGCGACCGCTCGGTCAAGCGCCACCTCACTTCTGGACCTTTTCAGAATGCACGGTATCGCCGCGCTAGCACGCGCTGCAGCGTCAGCAGGGGAGGGCGGATAATCAATGAACCCTGCATCGACCATGATGCAGGCTTGGCGAGGATCATTCCAATTGGCAAACGAGTCGACCATCTCGCGCAGCGAAGCAAAGTATTCTGCAAATTCTTCCCCTCCATCCTCTTTGTCACCCGTGTCCTTACCATGGTTTTCTTGATCGAGGAGATCGATGAGGGCTGCTTGCACTTTTCTGGAATGCAGCATGGCCTGATCAGAACCTATTTCATCAAGTGCATCACTTCGCTCCGACCAGTGTCTCGAATGCAGTTTGGTCAGCAGGTCGGCCGCACTCGGCTTCGCAGCAGACAGCTGTTGGCACCAGGATGTTAATGCGATGCAGATTGCAATAACCAGCGCAATTATTCGCATGTAAATATCCCTTCGTTCTCAGTAACTTACCGCGTCCATGACGCTTTGCAGGGTGCCCCACTTCTTGCGCTTTTCGAGAAGTGGGCCATTACAGGACCGACACCGTCGTGTTTTTGATTCTATTCAAGCCGGCGAATCGAATCTTCATCTTCAGCACTTCCCAGTCGTTGACTTTAACCGGGTCTGGCTTCGCCAAGGGCGTAGCCTGAAAAACTGCTCCAATGGGTGTATCATTTTTCCCCGTTGTATAGCTAACTTCAATAAACTTTTTGGTCGTCTCTAAAGGTGAAGAGGAAGTATGAGCACCGATGATTCCGTTTGCTGTCAGCAACTACTCACGAAGTCCGCTATGCGTTCACCTTTTGGGAGGATAATCTCGCTAGGATTTTATGATGGGACAACTTCCGGTGTTGCTCAATGTTCGCATTGTTCGAGGTTCTATAAGTACGAACTCGTCGCGTGGGATTCGAGTCAAGACCTTAGAATCTACTCGCTGGCTGCCTTGCCTCAAGAGTCCTTTGAGGCTTTACTGAAGCTACTATCGGGAGTTGAGCGTCCGACATCGCCAATTTGGATACCGATCCTTCCGTCCGATTCACGTCAAGATATGAGTGTGCTCAAGCGATCGATCGATGCCGAACTAGCCAAGGCAGAACCACCATCCCATGTCATAGCGAGCCGCCATCTGGATCAAGAGATACTCGCCCGCAAGGAAATCTCGGACGCAGCACGCATTAAGTTGCCGAAAAGCCAAGATTATCCAGGCAAAGCGGATTGGGAATTCTGGCAAGCGTACCTGGCAGTTGATTCACTACCGGAACTTACATGACAGGTTTTTGTTGGCTTATTAGCTTGAACGGTGCTGTCCCGCTAGGGGTACCCGTCCTCGGCGCTCATCCCAGCCCCTTAGACCCTAAGTAGGGTGTATCACTTTTCCCCTTTGTATAGCTAACCCCTCCGCATCCTTGACACCCTCGTCAGCGCTCCCTAAAATCCAATTAGCTGGTGGTGGAATCCTAATCTAAGCCACTGCATCTAAAGTATTTAATGGGGCGTTTCAGCTCCGAGACTCGGGTAGATATGCCAGCAGGGCCAGCGGGCGGACGGGAACGGGAAATCCTTACCGCCATCGTCGAGACATTTATTGCCAGCGGAGAGCCGGTGGGATCACGTACGCTGGCGCGTGCCAGCCGCGAAGGTTTGAGCGCCGCCACCATTCGCAACGTTATGGCGGATCTCGCTGATGCGGGATTTCTCGATCAGCCCCATGCTTCGGCGGGACGCGTTCCTACTGCAGAGGCTTATCGCTATTACGTCGAGCAGCTGAGTGGTGAAGCGCATCTCTCGCACGAGAATCAAAGTATTATCCAGGACACTCTAACTGGGGTCACGGATGTGCAGGAGTTCATGGAGCGCACCTCGCATGTGCTCTCATTGATTTCGCACAGCGTTGGAGTCACGGTGGCTACGACCGGGCCGCAGAATGCGCTCGAGCACGTTTATTTTTCGCGGCTCAGCGATCAGAAGGTGCTGGCGGTGTTGGTGACGCGTTCCGGAGTGGTGCGTGACCGGGTGCTGCGGTTGGATATTCCGCAGTCCGATCTCGACCTGGCGGCGCGCTACATCAACGAGAATTTTCGCGGCTGGACCATGGGCGACATGCGGGCAGAACTGGCGCGTCGTCTGGAAAAAGAACGCAGCGAGTATGACCGGCTAATGCAGTCGATTCAACAGCTCTATCAGCAGGGCGCGCTGGCTTCGAACGACGACACGCAGGCAGTGTTTGTGGAAGGAGCTGCGAATTTAGTTGGGAACCGCGTGACCGGGGACGAAGATCGGCAGCGTCTCCAGGATATGTTGCGCACACTTGAGGAGAAAGAGAAAGTAGTAAAGCTACTGGGCGCTTATCTCGATACCCGGCAGGAAGCTGTGCGCGTGGTAATCGGGCTCGACGAGGCGCTCCCGGCTTCGAATTTGCAAAATTTTGTGCTCATTGGCGCTCCCGCCCGCGTTGGTGGAGAGGTGATGGGGTCGCTCGCCGTGATTGGGCCTACACGGCTGGATTATCAACATACGATGTCGGCGGTGTCTTACATCGCGCGGCTATTCGATAAACTTTTGAATGAATCGGAGTGAATTAGAAGTATGCGTAGAGGAAACGGAAACATCGATCTTAAGAATATCGATCTGAACAACGAGGACTTGCGGCGTGAGGATTTGGATCGCGAGCTTCCCCCCGCAGAAGTTGGGGAGGGGTCTGCGCCGGTCTCGATTTCGAGCAAGGCAGGTGACGTAAGCGCGCAATCGGAAACAGAAAAGCTTAAGGCAGAGCGCGATGCGCTGCTGGATCGGCTGGCTCGTCTGCAGGCGGAGTTTGATAATGCACGCAAGCGCGCGGCGCGGGAACAGCAGGAATTCCGCGAATTCGCCGCGGCCGATGTCATCAAGAATTTTCTGCCCATCCTCGATAGCTTCGAGCGAGCTTTAAAGGCTGGCGGTGACGCCACTGATTTCCGCAACGGGGTTGAGCTCATTTACCGTCAGTTTCAGGATGCGCTGCAGAAGTCTGGAGTACAGCCAATTGTTGCTGTGGGGCAGCCATTCGATCCGCGGATTCACGAAGCCATCGAAATGGTGGATACCACAGAAGTTCCGGATCATCATGTGCTCGACGAACTGCAGCGCGGTTATAAATACAAGGAACGGTTGCTGCGTCCAGCAATGGTGCGGGTCGCTCGTAATGCACGCGGATAGTGCAGTGCTCACCCCAAAACGGTTTGCAACATAGATTGAATTCTTAGAGAAGAGTGGAGGAGTTTCTGGCCACCAATACAAAACGCGATTATTACGAAGTCCTCGGTGTCACGCGTGTGTCGACCGATGTCGAAATCAAGAGCGCTTATCGCAAGCTGGCGATGACGTATCACCCCGATCGCAATCCGAATAACCCTGAAGCGGAAGATAAGTTCAAGGAGATTACCGAGGCGTACGCAATTCTTGCCGATGGTGAGAAGCGATCTTTGTACGACCGTTTCGGACACGCCGGTGTGGGCGGTAACTCGGGAGGTCCGGCTGGATTCGATCCCGCGATCTTCCAGGATTTCGGTGACATCTTCGGCGACATCTTTGGTTTCGGTGACATCTTCGGACAGGGTGGCCGTCGCCGCAGCCGCGCTCAGCGTGGGGCCGATCTCCGCGAAGATTTGCATCTTGAGTTTGATGAAGCGGTCTTTGGAACTGACAAGCACGTGAACGTGCGTCGTCATGAGACTTGCGAACCGTGCCGCGGAACCGGTTCAGCGCCGGGTAAGGCTCCCATAAGTTGCCGGACTTGCAATGGGCGGGGGCAGGTCCGGTACCAGCAGGGTTTCTTCAGCATTGCTCGAACTTGCTCTGCGTGTCAGGGTGCGGGCACTGTAATTACCGATCCTTGCTCGAAGTGCAAAGGCGAAGGCCGTTTGCTGCGCGAGCGCGTGGTTGAAGCCAAGGTGCCGGCGGGAGTGGAAGACGGCACGCGAATTCGCTTCACTGGCCTCGGCGAAGCGGGCATGTTCGGAGGGCCAGGCGGCGATTTATATGTCGTCCTGCACGTCAAAGAGCACGCGTTCTTTGAGCGCGAGGGGAACGATCTGCACTGCGTGGTTCCAATTTCTTTTCCGCAGGCCGCACTCGGAATCGAGATTATGGTTCCGACGCTCGAGGGAGAACACAAGCTGAAAGTTCCGGAAGGAACGCAGTCGGGAACGTCGTTTCGCATCCGGAATAAAGGTGTGCCGGTGCTGAATGGTCACGGTAAAGGCGATCTTTATGTCGAAGTGCGGATCCAGACACCGGGCAAACTGAATAAACGCCAGCGGGAATTGCTAGCAGAATTGGCAGAACTGGCTCCGGTGGAGAATAAACCGCAGAACCGGTCATTGTTGGGGCGCGTTAAGGATATGTTCGCGTAGGAGAGTTCTCAGTTCCCCGGTCTTTAGTTCTCGGAGCAATCCCCTTGCTCATATATGACGCGCCGTCGCTGGATCGCCGACGAAGTAACTGGAAATACTGCTGCTCTGGTTGGCGAGCACGCGGCTCATCTCTCGCGGGTTCTGCGCGCTGAAATCGGCCAGGAGTTCGATATTGCGACCGAGGCCGGGATTCGTCGGGGAACGATTATTTCGATCTCCGACGATCGCGTTGAGTTCACGCTCGGTGAGGAGTCGAGGCTTACCTCGCGCAACTCGGCTCCGAAGATCACGCTGGCCCTCGCTATTTTTAAGTTCGATCGCATGGAGTGGGCGATCGAGAAGTGTACGGAGATCGGGGTCGCTCGCATCATCCCCGTAATCGCTCGTCGCAGCGATGCTCATCTGGCGGCTGCTTCGGCAAAACGTCATGAGCGCTGGCAGCGCATCGTTCGTCAGGCGGCAGAACAGTCGCGACGGTCGGCACCGCCTGAGATTTCTGCACCGATCAAACTGAAAGAGCTTACTGGCGGCGGCGCTCTGACGGCAGGTATAACGGACCGCGTCGTTCTTGCTGAGTCTCTCGCCGATGCCCGCGAGGACGTGAGGTTGGGGGACATTTTGCGATCCCAATCCTCTCCAGGTGAAGTGGCGCTCGCGGTGGGCCCTGAAGGCGGATGGGCGGACGAGGAACTGACATGGTTTAGCGAAACAGGGTGGATTGCAGCCTCGCTCGGCGGCACAATTCTGCGAGCGGAAACGGCGGCGATCGTCGCTACTGCTCTTGCGCTTGACGCGCTGCGTTGATTCTCCATATTCACAATCAGCTCTGATATTCTCCGGCAAGTGGCTGCTCAATGAAATCGACTGTCTCACCTGCGATGAAGACTGCAACGAAGATCGCGACAAAGATAGTTCCCGACGAACGCCAGCAGCAGGCTATTGGACACGTTCATGGCCCGATGCTGGTGATCGCCGGCGCTGGCACCGGGAAGACGACTGTACTCACACAGCGCGTCGCTAATCTTATCCGCGAAGGTCATGCGCGCCCCGACGAAATTGTGGCTCTGACCTATACCGAAAATTCTGCGGCCGAAATGATGGCTCGCGTCCGAAGTGAATTGGCGGGCACGACTATCGACGGTCTACAGGCTTGCACCTTCCATGCCTGGTGCAACGGATTGTTGCAGCGTCGCGGCGCTGATTTTGGTGTGCTCGATGATAAAGATCTTTGGGTGTTCCTGCGCCGCCGTATTCGCGATCTGCGGCTTAAGCATTTTGTGCGTGCTGCCAACGTTGGTCAGTTCCTCGATAGCCTGCTCGAGTTCATGCGGCGCTGCCAGGACGAACTTATTGGCCCGGAGGAATATGCACTTTATGTGCAGCGCCTAGAACGTGGCGAGGTCCCATTCCACCGTGTCGCCGGTTCGAAGAAGCAGACAGCAATGGAGGATGCTGAGATTCTGGCACGTTGCCAGGAGATCGCCAGTGTTTTTGCCACCGTGGAGAACATGCTCAGGGAGAAAAATCTGGGCACATTCGGCCACATGATCACCAAGGTTTATCAGTTACTAAAGGACGATCCCGTGTTGCTCGAAGAAGAACGTCGCCGAACGCGGTTTCTGCTGGTGGATGAATTCCAGGATGCAAACCTTGCGCAGGTCGAAATTCTTTCATTGCTCTCAGGGTCGAAGCTCGCCGGTTCGGAGGCGAATGTGTTTGCTGTGGGCGATCCGGATCAGGCGATCTATCAGTTTCGCGGCGCATCGAGCGAAGCCTTCACGTTGTTCGCAAACAAATTTCCTTCGGCGCAGATTGTTGCGCTAGAAAAGAACCGGCGCTCGCTCTCGCCGATATTGCGTTGCGCTTTTGGCATTGTGAATGACAACCCGCCGGTGTTTGGCCAGGCGTTCACGCAGAAAGGCGTCTCAAGTTCTCAGCATTCTTATCAGCGGGCGCCGCTGGAATCGCTGCGAGACGATGAGGCGAGACAAAAAGGGGAGGCCACGGCAGCACCGCTAGTCGAAATTGTTACCTGGAGGGATAAAGAAGTCGAGGCCGCCGACCTTGCTCGATGGATCCACAAAAAACGCAAAGAGCTGCGCTGCGGGTGGAGCGAGTTTGCGGTGCTCTCTCGCTTGCACAGCCATCGCGAAGAACTGATTCATGAATTTGCGGAACGGGGCATTCCGTTTTCCATCGAGGGTCTGGATGTTCTCGACACGCCTGAAGTACGCGACATCGTGGCTTGCCTGACCGCTGCTGTTTCTCCTAGCGATGCTGCCAGCCTGTTTCGAGTGGCGGCCCTGCCTCAATTTGGCATCGATCCATTGGAGTTGCGGGCGGCCATGAGGGCAGTGCGGCGCCAGGATCTTGATCTCCGCATGGTGTTGGGAAAACTTGCGGGTGGGCCAGCAGTTTTGGAAGCAGTCGAGAACGCGCACCGCGAAGTGGATAAAGATGGAGTTCGTGCAGATGATGCGGCGAAGCTGGTGATGCGACGGTTTAGCGTACAGCGGTCGCCGTTAGCAATCACGTTTCTGAATTTTGTTGAGGCATGGCAAAAGAAAGCGATTGCCGAAACGGGGAGCCCTTCCGAATTTCTCGAGTACCTCGATTATTTCGGACAGGCAGGAGGAACGATTCCACTTCCGCGCAGCGAGGACGATGCTGTACAACTCTTGACCGCGCACGCCGCCAAGGGACTCGAGTACCGCCATGTTGCAGTCATTCGCGCTTCGTCTACTTGGTTTCCGACTACCTATCATGAGCCGCTGATTGCTTTCCCGGCGGAACTGCGGCGATCGGGTGCTTTATCGGACAAGCCAGCAAATGACGACAAAGCGCTGCACGAAGAAGAAGAGCGCCGTCTTCTCTATGTGGCCATGACGCGCGCCAAAGATACGTTGGCGATCTATGCGCACCAGGGGAGAAGCAAGAAAGATCCGAAGCCAACGCAGTTTCTGCGGGAGTTCATGATTCACCCCGGCTATAAGCAGTTTTGGTCCACGCGCTCGGCGGCGGCGGTGCAGGACAGCTTGTTCGCCGAAGAAGAGCAGAGAATCGCGGTGCCGCAATCGAAGGTAGCCGAATGGCTCCTGATGCCGCCGTCGGCGGACTTCGTGACAGGACTGAGCGCATCGGCCATCGTAATTTATGAAGAGTGTCCGCTCCGGTTCAAGCTTGAGCGGGAGTGGAATCTGCCGCGCGACGTGTCGGCGTCCCTGCACTACGGAGCGGCCATGCACGGCGTGTTGCGCACGTTTTACGACGCGCAGCGCTGGCAACGGACGGTCAGCGACGATGAATTGGTGGAGCAGTTCCGATCGGCACTGGCCTCCGCGGGCATTGCCGACCGTTATCAGTACGAATTGTATCTGCGGCAGGGAATCGAGCAGTTGCGGCAGTTCTTCGGGGTTGCCCGCGCAATGCCGCCGCCCGAAGTTCTAGAGACCGAACATCGATTCGAATTGCAGGTAGGCTCATCGAAGTTGACGGGACGCGTGGATCGCATGGATCGCACTGGCCCCGATACCGTTGCGATCGTCGATTACAAGACGGGCAAGCCGCAGTCGCAAGAGGATGCCGACGAGAGTCTGCAACTATCGCTCTATGCGCTCGCGGCCCGGGATGCCTGGGGAAAACGCGCCGATCGGTTGGTCTTTTACAACCTCGAAAACAACACTCCCATCTATACGACGCGTATCGACTGCGAGTTGGAAGCTGCAAAACTGCGCGTGGAGAAAGCGGCTGTCGGAATCGCGGAAGGGAAATTTAACGCGAAACCCGGTTTCCATTGCGCGTTTTGTCCCTATCGTAATCTTTGTCCGGCGACGGAAAAGGTTGTGGTGGCGCCGGAAAAGAAACGCGTCCACTAGCTGAATTTGCCGCAAAAAAACTTCGGGGACGCTCATCGCGTCCCCTTTGTTGCTTACTGTTGCCTGTTGCAGGTTCTTAGTGCTTCTTGCTGCTTTTTTTCTTTGCTTTCTTTTTGGTTGCCATGGATCTATTCTCCCTTTTCCATTCTTCATGGAAGTTTTGCAACGATGAATAGTTGCAACTAGTTGAATGTATGAGTCAACGCAGAACGAAGTCAAGAGAAAAATGATCGAAAACGTCGTATGCAATGTCGCACCAAAGTCACGTGAGCGACGCGCGCGCGAAACAATTTGCATTCCATCACCACTCATTCTCGATTGTTCGCGCGTTACGGTGTGTTTCAGACTCGCGCTTCGTGAAAAAATATCTCCTTGCCATCAGTGGCCGTGATCGCGCTCGCGAAACTTCGCTAAGCGTTCCGCCATCTATAATTGAAGACGATTTCTGCGAAGCATTGTTTGAAGGAACGCGTCGCAAGAGTGACGGAGAGCGCAATTATGGCCGGTTCGAATGAAGTAGTGATCATCGCAGGATGCCGCACGCCGATCGGAAAATTTCAGGGTAGCCTGAGCGATATGACGGCTCCGCAAATAGGCGCGGTTGCAGTGCGCGAAGCTGTCAAGCGCGCGAATCTCCAACCACAACAGGTGGATGAGTGCATCATGGGCAACGTCGTCTCCGCTGGCATCGGGCAAAATCCGGCGCGACAGGCGGCGCTGTTCGGCGGACTTGCACCCGAAGTAGGTGCCATGACAATTAACAAGGTATGCGGCTCAGGATTGAAAGCGGTTGCACTCGCGGCGCAGGCAATCGAGACCGGCAACAGTTCGATCGTGGTCGCCGGCGGGATGGAGTCGATGACCAACGCGCCATACCTTCTGCCGAATGCTCGCAAAGGATATCGCCTGGGCAACGGACAGTTGGTCGACTCCATGGTGCACGATGGGCTTTGGGATATTTACAACGACTATCACATGGGATTGACGGGCGAGAATGTTGCTGAAAAATATGGCATCACTCGTGAAGAGCAAGACGAGTTTGCACTCAACTCTCACCGCAAGGCGGTGGCCGCGCAGAAAGAATGCCGCTTCAAGTCCCAGATTGTTCCCGTGGAAATCCCAGCCAAGAAAAAAGGCCAGCAGCCAGTGATCTTTGACAAGGACGAAGGTCCACGCGAAGACACCACGATCGAAATCCTGCGGGCGTTAAAGCCTGCGTTCAAAAAGGATGGCACCGTTACGGCCGGCAATGCTCCCGGAGTGAACGACGGGGCAGCAGCGTTGGTCGTGACCAGTGCCTCACGCGCCAAAGAGCTGGGCGCAACGGCGATGGTCCGCATCGTCGCGCAGGCGACCAGTGGAGTCGAGCCGAAGTGGGTGATGATGGCTCCCGTGGGCGCTGTGCAGAAGATCTGGGAGAAGACGGGCTGGAAGAAAGATGAAGTCGATCTCTACGAATTGAATGAGGCTTTCTCGGTGCAGGCGCTCGGAGTTATCCGCGAACTGGGGCTCGATATGAATCGCGTGAACGTGAATGGAGGCGCGGTGGCTCTAGGCCATCCCATAGGAGCCAGCGGAGCCCGCGTGCTCGTCACACTGATCTACGAAATGATTCGGCGCGATGTGCATCGCGGCATTGCCGCGCTGTGCTTGGGCGGCGGGAATGCGGTGGCTATGGCGGTGGAACGGTAGGGTATCTAGAACCCTGTTGCGAAACGCGGCATTTAACCGCCATAATCATTCGCCTGCGCCGATGGACTGCAGAATGCGCATTTGCCTCAGGTCAACGCCGTCGCGATATTCCAGCAGGACGGTGGAATTGTCGTCCTCGCCCGATCTGCCGACAATGATTCCGGTTCTGCCTCCGCCGAGATCGACCACGTTGTACAAGTCTGGAAGGACGCCGAGACCATCATAGGGCGACTCTCGGCCTTCCACTGCCAGAATGTGAAGGGTTGGTGATGGCGAAATCCAAGCGCTGAGGGCAAACACTGTCTTCGTGTTGGCTCCCTCGCCAGAATTCCACACGGCTCTGGCGTAGTATCGCAGTTTTCCGTTCGCCAAATGAAATGCCTGCACCGCAAAGACAGGTGACATACCCGCGACTTCAAGTTTGCGATCTGCCTTAGCTGCGTTTCTCATCTGATCAGTCAGCAGGCCGACGATCTTGGTTTGAATGTCGAATCGGACAGGTTCATTTTGGAGACCAGCGTAAACAATATCCGGACGGGGGAGTGATTTTGATTTGTCGTCCAGGAGTTTGCGAGGCCGGCGGATGACGTAGATGCCACCGGTGCTTGCCAAGTACATTGGGTCATCGTTGTTCTCGAATGTGGCCAGCGCACCGATAAAGGAATCATTGCCAACCTCCTCGTCTCCTTCGGTGCCGACCAGCGTCGTAAGTGTAACCGTGGCAACTTTGCCGTAATCTAAGAGCAAATCGTACTTATCACCCAAAGCAAAATGTTCCACGTCGGGTGTCTTTAGGAACTGAGCGATGTAGCTTGTTGGCAGTTCCTCGGGCATAAAGAAGCCACCCACCACGGGGTCGGCAATCCTCTTTGCCGTGGTTGGAACGGTGCCGTGGAATTGCACGGCATTGAAGTAGACAATGACCCTATCTCCGTCATATCGGCCAGCGAGCCAGAACCGCTCGGGTGTCTTCTGAGCAAGAGCCGCATGGCACTGCCAACTTATGATTCCAAGCGCCAGAACAGTGAATTGGATCAGGAAGGAGTTGGCGCGATGACAAGGAACTCTCATTGCACCATTCTTAGAACTTTCCGCTGTTCCCGATAGATCACTGTCGTAATCAGCGATAGCCTTCACGGCCCGTTCCGAACGCCCCTTACTTTACTTCGTGGTGAGCTCCGTCTCCGCTGCCACTGGCAGCGTAATCGTAAACACCGCCCCTCCACCTGGCCCAGAGGCGGCTTCGATGTTTCCTCTGTGTTCACGCAGCACGGTTTTGCAGATACTCAATCCCAGGCCGGTGCCGCGACCGGGGCGCCGGGTGGTGAAAAAGGGATCAAAAATGTGGGTCAGATTTTCGGGTGCGATTCCCGGACCATCATCCTGAAACACGATCCACACCGAGTTGGGGTCGGGTGAGCGTCCCATGCGCACGCGGATCGTGCCTTTTTCGCGGCTTTCGCGAATCGCCTGCTCGGCATTCAGCAGGAGATTCAGGAACACCTGCATTAATTGATTAGGATCGGCGATGATCGCTGGTATGGCCGGCTCGGGCAGAAAATCTACCGTGATGTTGCTCTTGCGTAGTGGATAGGCCTGCATCTGCACTGTGCGTTGCACGAGTTCATTCAGATTGACCTGGCTGCGTCCCGGTGCTGGCGGTCTGGCGAAGTATTGCAGGTTCTGCACGATCTCGGCGGCGCGCCGCGCCTGTTGGTGTAGGACGGTAATTTGCTTACGCCTCGCCTCGCTCGTTTCGCCTTCCTGCAGCAGCTCGGACATGCCTAGAATGCTGGTCAGCGGATTATTGAGCTCGTGCGCGAAGCCGCCGATCATCTGCCCCATGGCCGCGAGACGTTCGCTCTGAATAATCTGTTGCTCCAGTTTCTTCTCCATGGTCACATCGCGGACGGATATGATCACACCGGTTGGCTTGCCGCCCTCGGCATCGAGGAGTGGGCTCGCCATGCCCAACATCGTGCGCCAGCTACCGTCTTTATGCCGAGATCCGTACTCGCAGGAGGTCAGCGAACTCTGACCGGTCGCGACTGTCCGATAGAGCTTGGCCAATTCGGGAGAAGTATTCTCCGCATCCTCGACGTTTTTGCCCATGAGGTGGTCTGGACCATATCCCAGAAGTTCGCCGATACGCGCGCTGACGAATGTATATTGTCCCTTTAAGTCGAGTACCAGAATCAGATCTGGAAAACTCTCCAGCAGATGACGGCGGAACTCTTCCTGCCGGCGCAACTGATGCTCCAGAGCGCGCTTCTCCGTTACATCCGCCAGCGTGCCCTGGTAGCGGACAACTCGTCCAGCTTCCATTACTCCGCTTGATGTATCCACGCACACGGCGACTCCGCCATCCTTTTTTCTTAGTCGAATTTCTCGCGTTCGGGTGCGTCCGCTCTGGCTGCCGCCTCGTCCTAACACCGCATCCCCGCCAGCATCAACACCCAGTTGCTCTGGTGGCAGATTCAACAGGTCCTCTTTGCTGTCATATCCTAAAATCGCGACCAGCGCCGGGTTCACTTCGAGCAGTTGGCCTTCTGTGTTGCTGATGTAGACGCCTTCTTGCAGAGATTCGAACAACTGGGTGAAGCGCTGTTCTTTCTCTCGATGTCCGGTAACGTCACGCGCCAGCACGCTCGCTCCGGTCACGTCGTTGCCTTTGACGATGGCATTGATCACGCAATCGAAATAATGCCGGCGGGAATCGCTCTTAAGATGGACTTCGATTACTCCCGTCCAATTTCGCTTCTCGATAAAGCGCGGCAGGCTTCCTGCCGCTTCCAAATGCATCGGCGAATCCAGAAATTCACCGAGCTTGTGGCCGACCAGCTCGGAATAAGCAACGCCGAAAATTTCCGCGGCTCGCCGGTTCACCGTTTTCAGGGTTCCATCAAGGGAGATGGCGAGCGCCGCGTCATCCAAAGAATCGATCAGCTCCTTGAAGTTGCGCTGTGAACGCATAATTAGCTGACCGAGTTGATCGAGTTGTTCTTCGGAGGGAGTGACTCCACCGCGATCTTGAAAACCCTTCAGAATTTGCTTAAGGTCGGAAACCTCACGTTTGCGCCCGAACGCATAAGTGGCAAACAAGATGGCAAGTAAAAAGAGTCCGGCGGGGATTGCCCACAACCGATAGGGAAGGTGGAGATCTTCCAACTGCTGCCATGACAATACTGCGACAGCTGCGGCAAGCAATATGAGCAGCCCAAGCGCCCATCGCCACAGCTGGCTCTCTTCGCGCTCCAGCTTGCCCGACGGCGGATCGGGCCGGTTTGAGGTGGGACGTTCGTCGAGCATGGGGGACTCCGCTAGCGGCAGGTCGGCCACAACTAACATCGGCCCATCGCTTCCGCCAGATTGCTCCCTAGCGTAGCACCGAAAACGCCTGTTTCACGAGAGAAGGTGCTGTCCCGTTCCATCACGGTAACCGGGTGATGGCCATCACAGCGGTCCGGTTTGGCGACAACTATGATGTCGGCAGGGATCTCCAATTCCGCGCTCGTCCCTTCATGTGCGCTGGTGCCTCTTATGCTCTATAAAACTCTGAGTGCCGCAGTTTACGGTATTGACGCTAACATCATCGAGGTAGAAGTGGATGTCTCCGGCGTCAAAATGACGGAAGACCACTTTCATACTGTCGGCCTGCCCGATGCCGCCGTCCGCGAAAGCCGCGACCGGGTGCGCGCGGCGCTGAAAAACTGCGGCTACGATATCCCGCCCACCCAGATCACGATTAACCTCGCGCCTGCCGACATCCGCAAAGAAGGCTCCGGCTTCGATCTGCCGATGGCGCTCGGTATTCTTGGTGCATACGGCGGGTTGAACAAGAAAGAGATTCCCGATGCATTGTTCGTCGGCGAGCTCTCGCTCGACGGCGGCCTGCGCGGAGTTCGCGGGGCTTTGCCGATTGCGATCGAGGCTCGGCGAACGAAGGTGAGACGCCTGGTCGTGCCCGAGGTCAACGCTCGCGAAGCGGCGATGGTCGGAGGCGTCGAGGTCTATCCCGTCAAGTCGCTGCTTGAGGTTATTCATTACATCAATTCCGGCAACGGCGTTTCACGGATGCAGATCGATACCGATCAACTGCTCAGCCAGGCGCAGCAATTTCATGTGGATTTCAAAGATGTGCGCGGCCAGCAAAGCGCCAAGCGCGCGCTCGAGGTCGCTTGTGCCGGTGGTCACAACATTCTGATGATCGGGCCTCCGGGATCGGGAAAGACGATGCTGGCAAAACGTATGCCGACCATCCTGCCCCCATTTACGTTCGAAGAAGCGCTCGAGACCACCAAGATCCACAGCGTGGCTGGCGTGCTCGACGCGCGTGCCGGGCTCGTCGGACTGCGGCCGTTTCGAGCGCCTCATCACACTATTTCTGACGCCGGTCTGATCGGTGGCGGGGCGATTCCACGGCCAGGCGAAGTTTCGCTGGCTCATAATGGAGTGCTGTTTCTGGATGAGCTTCCCGAATTTCCGCGCAACGTTCTTGAAGTCATGCGCCAGCCGCTTGAAGACGGCACCGTTTGCATTGCACGGGCAGCCATGTCGCTGACTTTTCCGGCGCGCTTCATGCTCGCCGCCGCCATGAACCCCTGTCCCTGCGGATTTCACAACGACCGCAGCCGCGAATGCCACTGCACTCCCCCCATGATCCAGCGCTATATTTCTAAAATTTCTGGGCCATTGCTCGACCGGATCGACATCCACATTGACGTTCCAGCGGTGAACTATAAAGAAATGCGCAGCACTACGGAGCCGGAGAGCTCGGCAAAGATACTCGAACGCGTGATTCGGGCTCGTGATGTCCAGTTGACGCGCTTTTCTACAGGACGCCAAAAACTCTACTGCAATGCCCAAATGCCTCCGCAGTCCATTCGCAAGTTCTGCGAGCTCTCGGCCGATTGTGAACGACTGCTCGAACGCGCCATGGCACAGCAAGGACTCAGCGCCCGCGCGCATGACCGCATCCTGAAAGTAGCGCGCACGATTGCCGATTTGGACGGCATTCCACAGCTCGAGCCTAAGCATATTGCCGAGGCGATTCAATACCGGACGCTGGATCGGACGTTCTGGGCGTAATTGATGGTGTTAGCGATGTTTCGGGCTATTGGCAATTGGTTTGAGAAAAAAAGGAACTAACGGTTTCCTTTAGGTTGCTTCCACGGAGTTGCCCATCCTGGACAGCGTGTGTGAACCACTGCGAATAGAACTCATGAGTTTGAGATGACGCCTGCTTGTAATCTGTATATATAGCCGCGGCGAGAACATGCATGCCGCCATCCTGCTCCTGCCAATATTTGCAGGCATCGCGGCCGACGCCGAACTTCTCGCTGACGAGCTGCTCTAACGCTTGCACGGAGTCTTCCTCGATATAACCGGGTGTTGTGTTGTATCCGAAAGATGAGTCGTGGTGCTGAACCTTGTCGATCACGAGCGGATCACGCCCTAGCAGGTCAATGGCTTCGCGGACTTTTGGATCGTCCGCGTGATAAGGCGGGTGCATGGGTTCGTGAATCGCATTATGGAGGACGATACTAAACGGATAAGACACATGGGTCAGGAAACGCAACCCCGTGATGCGGATTCCGTGAGGTTCTGAATAGGCCAGCAGGTACACGGTGATTGTTTGCGATGAAAGGGGAAAGCCGAGGTAGCTCTCGATTACAGGAATGATGTTGTACTTCGGGAGCTCGCCAGAAATCTCCGCAATGCGCTTCTCGATCTTCGGCTTGGCATTTGCCGCCCAATATGCTGGGAACCCGACCCGATCCAAAGCCTTGAGCGCCGCTTCCAAAGCCGGTCTCGCCGTCTCATAGTTCTGCCAACCATCTGTGCTCCAGTATGAAGTCTTTTGGAGTGCTGCTTCCATAGCAGCACTATTGTGCGCAGTCCGGATCATCTCGGGCAGGGTTTCGTCATCGACCGTGGAGTAGTAAAGCGTTAGCTTCGCGGAAACAATTCCATGCCCCTCATCCTTGATCACATGTTTCAACTGTACGAAGGCCGTCTGCTCATCGGGCGTAAAGAGCGGATGGAAGTGGTCATACTCGGCTTGATAGTAGTGCAGATAATATGGATCACCGCTCAGCACATTCAACAGGCAGAGGGTGTCGTATTTGAGAGAAGGCTTGAGTTGCCAGTCAGTGGTCGTGTGAAGGGGAGCTGTCTCTGCAGACAGGAGAAGTGGGCTGGCAATCTCAATTGAACAAATGATGGAAGAAACAACGAGAAGGCGGAGCAGATACAGAATCCGGCACATAGTTCCGTTCTAAACGTCGATGTTCCTTCTTGTCTTGAATCCATTTGCAACGGATCGCCATGCCTGTGGTCCAATTCCCGTGAGTTGCTTAACGCTCCGGGTCATGTGCGATTGGTCGGAAAAGCCTAGCTCAGCCGCGATGCTTGCGAGTGGCGCATCAGTATTCTTAATGGAATTCAATGCATGGCGACCACGAGTGCGAGCGCGGAATGCCTCTGGCGAGACGCCGAACACCAACGCGAAACCTCGCGACACTGCCCACGGCGCAATTCCGATCGTTTCTCCCCATTGTGACAGTTTGAGCGATGGATTCTGCACCAATGCTGCTGCCAACAAATCTGGCCAGTCGGCAGGCTGCGGCGTCTCGCTTATAGCAGAGGAGAAGAGCAAGTTTAGGGCGTCTCGGCGGCTTCTCTCGGCCGTGCGTGCAATGGAGTCGGGGTCAGCCACCTTCGCAATTCCTGGCGTTAAGGAACAGCCGGCAGGCAGCCGAAAATTGAGTACCACTGCACCCGTTTCAGAAAAACGGTCCAGGTGCGCTTCAAACTGCTCATGGAATACAACGTTGCCGGCTTTCACCAGGAAACGCCCATGATCTCCCGCCTCTTCGTACCCGCCAGAAAGCACGAGAGCTGCATACGCTTCCTCGTGAACATGACGGCCGAGAGCGGAGGCGCGAATTGACTGCCACATGCGCATACGCGCCAGTATGCACTATTTGATCAGTAGACCGCATTCTATAATTCAGCTCGGAGGCTTCATGCCAGGTTGGGGAACGGGCAGCTTCGAAAACGAGGACGCGCAGAATTTTCTTCGTCAACTAAGTTCAATCGGAATCGATGATCTGCGGTCGATACTGGCCCGCGCTGCCGATAACGACGATTATCTAGAAGCCCCGAATTGCAGCGTCGCGGTCGCGGCTGCTGAGGTCGTGGCCACGGCGAAGGGAAAGCCTCCGCAGACGGTGCCGCGCGAGGTTGCAGAATGGGTCGGCAAGATCGAGGGCACGCCGAGCTCTGCAATGTCGGAACTGACGCGACGCGCAGTTGATCGGGTTCGAACCAATTCCGAGCTCAAAGACTTGTGGCTTCAAGCGGAAGGGCTGAACGAGTGGAGCGCGGCACTTCGAGATTTGGAAAATAGACTCGCTAGTTGAGCGAGTCTATTTAGTAGTTTCACGAATCACAAAGAAAAGTCGTCTCAGTCCGCAGCGGCTCCGCTGGTTGAACTGCCGTCATTGGCAGCGTTGTTCTTCTCAGCTTGCCGGAGGCGCAACGCGCGATTTGAAGGCAAGCCGGCATCGCGGATTTTGTACAGCAGAGCGCGATAGCTGATGCCCAGGGTGCGGGCTGCCTGCTTACGATTCCAGTGATGCTGTTGCAGCACCTTCAGGATGACCTTGCGCTCCAGTTCGCGCACACACTGGCGCGTCAGCTTCTTTAGAGAAATTGGCCCGTCGAGTGAGATTTCGGGATTGAAGAAGTCGGGCTCGCGCGATACCAAGTCATTGGTGATCACTTCCTCATGGCCCAGGATCACGTAACGCTTGATCAGGTTCTCTAGCTCGCGGATGTTGCCCGGCCAGTGATATTTCTGCAGCACTGCCAGCACTTCACCGGACAAAGGCCGAGCGCGGCAGTTGAACTTGCGGTTGTAGTATTCAAGAAAATACGCACACAAATCTTCAATGTCGCCACGGCGTTCGCGCAGCGACGGCATTCTCAAGTTCACGACGTTGATGCGGTAGTAAAGATCTTGGCGGAAAGTGCCAGATTCGATCTCCGCCTCGAGATGGCGGTTGGTTGCGCACACCACCCGGACTTCGACTTTCTTATCTTCCTGAGCGCCGATGCGGCAGAACTGCCCATCCTGCAAAAGCTGTAGAAGCTTTGATTGCAGCGATGGGTCCAGTTCAGAAATTTCGTCCAGAAATAGTGTTCCACGATGCGCCATCTCGACGCGCCCTGGCTTCGAGCCAACTGCTCCGGTAAAGGCTCCTCTTTCGTAGCCGAACAATTCACTTTCGAGAAGCGTTCCGGGAATCGCCGGGCAGTTCACCTTTACATACGGCCCCGTCTTCCAGGGAGACAGCCCATGGATCAGCCGGGCAATGATGTCTTTGCCGGTCCCGCTCTCACCCGTGATCAGCACGGGAACGTTAGCGGCGGCTACTTTGCCCAACCGTGAACGAACCGACTGCATGGCTTCCGAGTGGCCAAAGATAATATTGTCAGGGGGAACCTCACCGAGCGACTGCGCCAGCGTACTTACCGAGAGTGTCGTCATAAAGACTGAATGCCCCATTGCGGTGAAGTGTTCATCCGCATGCAGTAAAAGTGCATCCCAAGCACCAAATCGGGGAGGAGAAAAGGGGGACTTGGAAGATCCGTGTTAAATACTCAACTAATGAACAGCTTAGAGTAATGATATGCCCAGAACGTGTAGTGATGGCATGGCACTAACGTGCCACTCTGGAAAAGACCAGGGGAGGGAAAAATAGTTCACACCGCAGAACTAGCTTTTCTCAAATGCTTGCCGGAAACATCTGCTCCGTCGGTGCTCAAGGGGCGAACGAACTTTACCCCTATAAGATGATAGTCATCTAAGTGCGCAACCCAGACTGCCTTGGCTTGCATGATCCGCGAACCGGCCTTTAAACGATTGGCGGGGCCGATGGGAGCGCTTGGAATCTCCAGTGAAACCAGCGCCGATTTCGGCAAAGAACGCCGAACTACCACCAAAGCTCCCCCAGCGGAGATGTTAACTGCGGTGGCAAACTCCAGTGAATCCTTGCCATTTCGGTCTCTGGTACGGACGAAAACCGGAATGGCAAGCTGCAACCGCGCCCACTTGCGTTCTTCCTTATTAGATAAGCGACGAGGCACGGCCAGAACCACCTTGAAAAGGTAAACCGAACGAGCAAATACCGCATCTCATGGGCCAAACTTTGGAGAGACCTCTGAATGCCTGAAACTGCCGCAAATCTGGCCACCAACACGCAGATTGATGAAGTAACTTGGGAGTCTCGGAATTGCACAATGACTGCCGGTCAGACCTATAAAGTGCAACCTTTTTCCCTTTGGTACCGGCTCGGGGGGTGTTTTCAATTGACAGTCTGGGGCACCTAACATAGGATCAGTGTCAACCCCACGTTCTGAAGGTAGTAGATTTTCCTCCCCAGTTCCAGCGCTAATTTGGTTCCCATGGCTTCGATTCCCGACAAAGCCGCTGCCCCTGATGGCATCAGTTTGAACGATGGCCGGCCAGCCTCCGCTCCAGCTTCCGGGACCAATTCCGGGGACAATGTCTCAATGGAAAAGGAAAATGTCGCGTTCGAGCTCGAACAACTGCGTGACCGCTTCCGCAAGACGACAAGTGCGCTTGCCTCTGCCGCCCATGACCTTAAGACGCCATTAGCCATCCTCAACGGCTATATTGAACTCCTGCAGAGTCAGAAACTAGGACCGCTCAACGAGCGCCAACGCGAAGTAATGGATGACATGTTTTCCAGCGGGCAGCGGCTGCAGCACTTCATTCAGGATTTCCTGACCTTTAGCGTGCTTGAAACCGGCGAACTGCGCATGCAGTATATCGAAGGCGATATGAACGCATCCCTCTCCGAAGTTTGTCGGCTGTGGTCGGGGCGTTTTCAGGAGCGGGGACTAGCTCTGTATTTTCTGGCCAATGAGAAGCTGACGCCATTCCCATTCGACGCGCCTAAGATTCAGCGCGTAGTTTCGAATCTTCTGGAGAATGCCTCCAAGTACACGCCTCAAGGTGGCACCGTCTGGCTGCACGCCGAGCCTCACATGTGGGAGCGCCGTGGTGTGAACAACTCCGCAGTCAATGGAGACCGCCGTCGTCAATCGACGAACATTCCTAACGTCGTTAAAGTCAGTGTGTCCGATACCGGCCCGGGGATTCGACCGGAATTTCACCTGGAAATCTTCGATGATTTCTTCCGCCTACCCGGTAGCGAAGCGGCTGAGGGGATGGGCCTGGGACTCGCGATCTCCCGTCGGCTGCTGCAAGGCATGGGCGGCAAGATCTGGGTCGAGAGCGAACTAGGCGCAGGTAGCAAGTTTTCTTTTCTTATTCCACTGAAACCAATTCTGAGCACTCCGCCACGAGGAACCAAATGAGCGAAGCCGCCAACATTTTGCTGGTGGATGACGAACCGGGAATGCTGCGCTACATCCGCACGCTGCTCGAAGTCGATGAGCACAAAGTTCAGACCGCCAGTACCGGTGAAGAAGCAGTCGACCATGTCCAGAAAGGGCTGCAGCCCGACCTGGTGCTGCTCGATCTACTCATGCCCGGCATCGACGGGCTCCAGACTCTCGAACAACTTCGCCAGCTCAGGCCCGGATTGAAAGTTGTCATGCTCTCCTGCGTGAACGACACGCGCAAAGTTGTGCAGGCGATGCGTCTTGGCGCTGTTGATTATCTGACCAAGCCCTTTCAGAAAGCCGAACTGGATGCAGTGATCGGACTATGCATAGGCACGGCCAAGGGCGATACCTATGCGGGCGATATTGAAGAACTTTGTGACGACGTGTTCTTTGTAGCCGCAAGCCCGGCGATGAAAAAGATCCGTTCGCAGGCCGCGCTGGTCGCCAACGTCGACATTCCAGTCCTGCTGCTCGGTGAAAGCGGTACAGGCAAGGAAGTGCTGGCGCGTTTGATCCACAAGCTTTCTCCTCGCGCACACCGCACCTTCCTCAAAGTGAACTGCGCCGCAGTACCAGCCGACCTGCTAGAAAGTGAACTTTTTGGATATGAAGCAGGAGCCTTCACCGGCGCAACGCACGCCAAGCCGGGTAAGTTCGAGCTTTGCAACAAGGGCACAATCCTCCTTGACGAAATCGGCGAAATGCCACCGGGGCTGCAGGCGAAGCTGTTACATGTTCTGCAGGATCAGCAGTTTTCCCGCCTAGGCAGCCGCACCATGGTCAAAGTCGATGTCCGCATTCTGGCCGCCACTAATATCAATATTCCCGAAGCGCTAGCCAATAAGCGTCTGCGCGAGGACCTTTATTACCGTCTGAATGCATTCACCATGTCGCTGCCTCCATTGCGCGATCGCAAAGAAGAAATCCCGATCCTGCTGAAGCATTTCATGTCGCGTATGTCGGAGTCTTACGCGCGTCCGCCGTTGCCTCTTTCGCCCCCCTTAATGGAGGCGTGTCTGCGGCATTCCTGGCCAGGAAACCTGCGCGAACTGAGCAACTTCATCAAGCGTTATCTGGTTTTGGGAGACGCAACACTTGCTGCATCTGAATTGCAGCCCCGCTCGGATGGTGGCGCAGGACAGCATGTCGATGGCAGAGGCGCAACCGCGGGTGCTGACTCGGGCGGCGGTTTAAAGTCGCTGTCGCGGAACGCTAAAGATGAAGCGGAAGCGGAAGCGATCGCCCGTGCTCTCGAAGAGACGAACTGGAATCGCAAGCAAGCAGCGGCGCTATTGAAGATCAGCTACAAAGCTTTGCTCTATAAAATCCGCCAGTACGGTATCGCGCAAAGCCGCAGCACGCACCGGCTATCAGCAGGCGCGTGATATAGCTCTTACAGATGGCTGAGAGCTGACGACTAAATGCTGTATTGGTGCGGATAAGAGGACTCGAACCTCCACGACCTTGCGATCACTAGGACCTGAACCTAGCGCGTCTGCCAGTTCCGCCATATCCGCATAAAAAGAAA
>Ga0209169_10000541_pt1 | contig 23163 bp, 1 predicted proteins | sample HubBroMetageWRM4_FD_188346 | JGI IMG/M metagenome (GOLD analysis project Ga0209169, IMG submission 188346) | Warmed soil microbial communities from the Hubbard Brook experimental Forest, New Hampshire - Hubbard Brook CCASE Soil Metagenome WRM 4... | ecosystem: Environmental > Terrestrial > Soil...
GTCGCCGGACTCGCGACGTTCAGTTCACTTCCGGCTACGACCCCTGCCGGCACTTATACCTATACCGCCGACTTCGCCAGCGCGGCGCCCACCGCCGGTTTGGCAACGGCAACGGAAGTCGTGAATGCCGCTCCTACGATCACTCTGGCTATGAGTCCGGCCAGTCCGCAGACTGCCGGGACCGTAATTACGCTGGTGGCAACCGCCACCAGCGGCAGCAGTGCCGTGACTCCGGGAATTGTTAAGTTCTACGACAGCGCGGCGACGCCCACGCTGGTCGGAACCATGCCCTTAATCGCCACGGCGGGTTCGAGTCAGGGCACCGCGACCATTCGACTGCGTCCCGGAGTCAATACCCACAGCTATACCGCGACTCTGGTCGCCAACAGCTCTTATTCGAGCGCCACGTCGTCGTCGCAGAGTTTGACGGTTACTGCTCCCTCCACGCTTTACTCGACGACGACCGGCATCACATCGAGCGGCGCGGCTGACGCCTATACGCTCACCGGATCGGTGACGGCTTTCGGCGCTTCGCTTCCGCCGGGAACGATCTCGTTTAAAGACACCAGCAACTCGAATGCAGTGGTGGGCACGGCTGCGCTCAGCGCCAATACCATCACCTTAACCGCTGCCACCACCAATACGGCGTCATCGACCGCTGGCTGGGGCGCCGTCGGCGACTTCAACGGCGATGGTATTCCCGACGTCGCGTTCGCCAGCTACACGAGTACCGGCACCGTGTACGTCTATCTTGGCAATGCCAACGGCACGCTTGCCGCGCCCGTCACCTATGCCGTGGGATCGAATCCCATCGCGGTAGCGGTGGGCGATTTCAATCAGGACGGCAAGCTCGACCTTGCGGTCACCAACTCTTCGAGCAATACCGTCTCCATCTTGCTGGGAAACGGCAACGGAACCTTTCAGACCGCCGTCAATTACACAGTCTCAAATCCCACGGGGATCGCGGCCGGCGATTTCAACAACGACGGCATCCTCGACCTGGCCATCGCGAATTACACCGGCGGCACCGTGTCGCTTCTGCTTGGCACGGGTACCGGAACGTTTGGAACCGCAGCCACTTTCACGGTGGGTAGTAGCCCCTGGACATTGGCAGCGGCGGACTTCATCGGCAACGGCAACCTGGATCTGGCCGTCGCTAACTCCGGGTCGAACACAGTTTCGGTCTTAATTGGAAATGGCGCCGGAAGCTTTGCCACGCAGGCGACCTATACGGCCAGCTCGGGATCTTACGCCATTGCGATCGGCGACCTGAATGGCGATGGCAAGCCAGATCTGGTGGTGGCCAACTCGGGCGCGGCAACGGTTTCCGTATTCCTCGGCACCGGCACTGGAACATTTAATGCCAAAACGGATTATGCGACCGCCTCCACTGGAGGCCGGAATGTCGCGATCGCCGATTTGAATCTCGATGGCTACCTCGATGTTGTCGAGGGCGTCTACGGTGCCGCAACCTTCTCGGTGTTGCTGGGCAACGGGAACGGGACCCTACAAACCGCGCAGAATTTCACTTCGACCGGCAGCCCCTCCTACTTCGCCCTTCCCGACCTCAATGGCGACGGTCGCCCCGATATTGTCATGGCGAATTATGGATCGTCGACCGTCAGCACCTACCTGAACGAAACCGCCGCCACTGGCAGCACCACGCCCGCCGGGCCGATCGTTTATGGGACCGCGACGCACTTGGTGAACGCTTCGTATGTTCCGGGAAGCAACGACGCCGATGCCGCCAGCACGTCGGCGGGCACGGTCTCGCTCAACGCGGTTTCGCTCAGCTACGGCACATCGCCCGCGGCCAGCGTGGTCTCCGGCACCGGGCCGGGAACGGTCACATTAAAAGTGATGGCCGCCGGGGTGCAGGTGGCGACAGCAACGAACACGCTTCAGTTGGTCGTCACCGGGCCGAATTCGTATTCGCAGACCTACACCGCAACGGCGGTTGCCGGACTCGCCACTTTTAGTTCGCTGCCCGCCACGCCCGTGGACGGAACTTACACCTACACGGCCGACTTCGCGGCGGCAGCGCCGACGGCAGGTTTGGCGACTGCCACCGAAACCGTCACTGCGGCCATTTCCCTGAGTCCTGCAACGTTGACCTTTGCCAGCCAGGGTGTCGGCACCACGAGCGCGAGCCAGTCCGTGACCGTGACCAACCGGACTTCGGGCACGGTGACGCTCAGCAGCATCGCCTTTACCGGCGCCAATAACACCGACTTCTCCGACACCAGCACCTGCGGCGCGACCCTCGCCGCGAGCGCCACCTGCACGGTCGCGGTGACGTTCGCACCGGCGACGATCGGCAGCAAGACCGCCGCGCTGACCCTGACCGACAGCGCGGCCGACAGTCCGCAATCGGTCGCCATCACCGCCAACGCCACGCCGGGGACGCCGGTGATTACCTGGCCCAATCCCGCTGCCATCGCTTACGGAACCGCTCTGAGCGCCACTCAACTTAACGCCTCGACGACCGTGGCCGGAACTTTTGTATACACACCAGCGGCGGGAACGGTGCTGGGCGCGGGATCGCAAACGCTTTCGGTGACATTCACGCCGACCGACACCACGGACTACACCACCGCCACCACGACCGCGACGCTGAGCGTGACCCAGGCGGTGCTGACCATCACGGCGGCCTCTACCTCTCGCGTCTATGGCGCGGCGAATCCGGCGTTCACCTACACGCCGACCGGCTTCGTCAACGGCGACACGGCTTCGGTGCTGAGCGGCAGTCCTTCGCTCACCACGACGGCCATTGCTTCGAGTGCGGTGGGACCGTACACCATCACCGCCACCGTGGGTACGCTGACCGCGACCAACTACAGCTTCACCTTCGTCAACGGCACCCTCAACGTTACGCAAGCCGTACTGACCATCACCGCCAACAATCAGATTCGCGCCTATGGAGCCGCCAATCCGACGCTGACGTACACGCCGACTGGCTTTGTTAATGGCGACACGGCTTCGGTGCTGAGCGGCAGTCCTTCGCTCACCACCACCGCGATCACCTCCAGCGCAGTGGGGCCGTATTCCATCACGGCAACCATCGGGACACTCACCACGACGAACTACAGCTTCACCTTCGTCAACGGCACCCTCAATGTTACCCAGGCCGTACTGACCATCACCGCCAACAATCAGACGCGCGGCTACGGCACCGCCAATGCCGCCTTAACTTACACTCCAACCGGTTTCGTCAATGGAGATACGTCCTCAGTGCTGAGCGGCAGTCCTTCGCTCACCACCACCGCGATCACCTCCAGCGCAGTGGGACCGTACTCCATCACCCCGACTGTCGGTACGCTGACCGCGACCAACTACAGCTTCACTTTCGTGAACGGCACGCTCAATGTTACCCAGGCCGTACTGACCATCAGCGCCAACAATCAGAATCGCGCCTATGGAGCCGCTAATCCGACGCTGACTTACACGCCGACTGGCTTTGTTAACGGCGACACATCCTCGGTTCTGAGCGGAAGCCCTTCGCTCACCACGACGGCAACTGCTTCGAGTGCGGTGGGACCGTACACAATCACCGCAAGCGCCGGTACGCTGACCGCGACCAACTACAGCTTCACCTTTGTCAACGGCGCGCTCAACGTCACGCAATCCGTGCTGACCATCACGGCCGATCCCCAGAGCAGGGTTTACGGGGCCGCGAACCCGACGCTCACCTATACGCCCACTGGCTTCGTCAACGGCGACACGTCTGCGGTGCTGAGTGGCGCTCCCGCACTGAGTACCGTGGCCAACACCGGCAGCGCGGTGGGGCCGTATTCCATCGCGATCACCGCTGGAACTCTGGCGGCGACGAACTACAGCTTCACTTTCGTCAACGGCACACTCAACGTCACACAAGCCGCGCTCACCATCACCGCGAATAATCAGACTCGCGTCTACGGCTCCGCCAACCCGACCTTCACGTACACGCCCACCGGCTTCGTCAACGGCGACACCGCTTCGGTTCTCTCCGGCGCACCGTCCCTGAACACGACGGCCACCGCAGCGAGCCCGGCGAACACCTACGCCGTTTCTGCCGGCGCCGGAACCCTGGCCGCCACGAACTACACATTCATCTTCGTGAATGGCACCCTCAACGTCACGCAGGCCGTGCTCACCATCACCGCAAATAGTCAGACTCGCGTCTACGGCTCCGCCAACCCGACCTTCACGTACACGCCCAGCGGCTTCGTCAATGGGGACACCGCGTCAGTTCTCTCCGGCGCTCCGTCGCTGACCACGGCGGCGATCACGGCGAGCCCGGTCAACACCTATAGCATTTCTGCCGGACCCGGAACCTTGGCAGCCACAAACTACACGTTCACCTTCGTCGACGGCACGCTGACAGTCACCCAGGCTGTCGTGACCATCACCGCCAATCCGCAGACCCGCGCCTACGGCGCCGCCAATCCGACTTTGACTTACACCCCGAGCGGGTTTGTGAGCGGCGACACGGCCGCGGTGCTCAACGGCGCTCCGTCGCTGACGACCACTGCCGTCGTCACCAGTCCCGCTGGGCCGTATTCGATTGCGGTCACGCTAGGTACGCTTTCCGCCACGAACTACACCTTCACTTTTGTGAACGGAACGCTGAACGTGACGCAGGCAGTCTTGACCATCACCGCCAATCCTCAGACACGGGTGTACGGCGCGGCCAATCCGACGTTCACCTATACACCGAGCGGCTTCATCAACGGAGACACTGCTTCGGTGCTGACGGGTGCCCCTTCGCTCACCACCACCGCAATTTCCTCGAGCGCGCCCGGGGGTTACACCATCAGCGCCGCGGCTGGCACTCTGGCGGCCGCCAACTACACATTCACTTTCGTCAACGGCACGCTCACCGTCACGCAGGCTGTGCTCACCATCACGGCAAACAGTCTGACCCGCGCCTATGGAACGGCAAATCCAACTTTTACTTACACGCCCACCGGCTTCGTGAATGGCGACAATGCCTCGGTGTTGTCGGGCGCGCCATCTTTCTCCACTACGGCGACCACTCTTAGCGGCGCCGGGACCTACCTCATTACCATCACGCAGGGCACTCTGACCGCCGCCGCCTATACTTTGACTTTTGTTAACGGCAACTTGCTGGTAACCGAGGCGCCCACCACCACCAGCGTATTTTCCAGCGCGAATCCATCGACCGCCGGCAGCCCCGTCACCTTCACCGCCAATGTGACTTCTTCAGGAGCAGCCAGCGGAACGGTCACTTTCTTCGATGGCGGGACCGCCCTTGGCACCGGGACGCTGACTTCCGGTGCGGCGACCTTCTCGACCGCAGCTCTCGCCGCCGGCTCGCACTCGATCACCGCGGCGTATAGCGGCGATACCAGCTCTGCGGCAAGCACGTCAGCAGTCCTTGTCCAGACGGTGCAGGCCGGCACTTCGACCGCGCTCGCCGCCAGCGCCAATCCGGCGGCGCCAGGCGCGACCGTCAACTTCACCGCCACGGTGACTTCGGCCGCCGGGACACCCGCCGGCACGGTCACCTTCAAGGATGGCGCCACGGTTTTAGGAAGCGGCACCTTGAGCTCCGGAGTGGCCAGCTATGCGACTTCATCGCTGGCTGCCGGTTCGCATTCCATCACCGCCGTCTATGGCGGCAGCGGAAGTTATCTGGGCAGCGCCTCCGGCGTGCTTACCGAGACCATTCGGCAGACCAGCACGCTGACCATCACGACCAGCGGCAGCCCCTCGCAGCCGGGGTCGGCAGTCACGTTCACCGCGACCGTAAGCGGAGCCACGGTGCCGCCCACCGGCTCGGTCAGCTTCATGGACGGCAATCAGGTGCTCGGCGCCGGCACCTTGAATGGTTCCGGCGTCGCCACCTTCACGACTTCCAGCCTGTCGCTTGGCTCGCATGGCATCGATGCGGTCTATCCCGGGGACGCCAACACCGAAGGAGCGGCTTCGAGCCCGGTGACGCAGTCCGTGCAGCAGGCCACCACTACGACCCTGAGCAGCAGCGCGGCGGTCACCTTAAGCGGGGCATCGGTCACCTTGACCGCGATTGTGGCGGGAGAGTCGACGACGCCGACCGGCACGGTGACTTTCAAAGATGGCGCAACCACGCTCGGGACCGGAACGCTCAACGCGGCCTCCACCGCCTCTTTCTCCACTACCTCGCTCGCCATGGGAGTGCATTCGATCACCGCCGTCTACGGCGGAGATGGCAGCAGCCAGCCCAGCACCTCGCTATTGCTGACCCAGACGGTGCAGGAGACGACGACCACCACCGTGACTTCGGGCAACAATCCGTCGTTGACCGGTACCTCAGTCACCTTCACTGCCACCGTTTCGACGGCCGGGTCCGGAGCGCCCACCGGCACCGTCAGCTTCCTCGATGGAACTGCCCTGCAGGGCTCGGCCACACTCAACAGCTCCTTTCAGGCCGTCTTCGTAATCACCAGCATGGCCAACGGTCCGCATTCGATCACCGCCGTCTACAGCGGCGACACGGTGAACCTGGGCAGCACTTCCCTCGTGCTGACGCAGAACGTGCAGGCGGTCACCACCACGCCGCTGACTTCGAGCAGCAATCCATCGGTCAGCGGACAGAGCATCACCCTGACCGCGACCGTATTGCCCACGGGCTCCTTCACGCCCACCGGGACGGTGACCTTTGAAGATGGAGGCACCTCGCTCGGCAGCGGAACGCTTTCGACTCTCGCCGGGGTTGCCACCACCACCTTCAGCACGGCATCGCTGGCGGCTGGCACACACTCTCTAACCGCGGTCTATAGCGGAGATTCGAACAACACGGCCAGCACCTCGCCGGTTTTGAGCCAGATCGTCGAAGCCAGCAGCACGGTGACGCTGACTTCGAGCCTGACTCCTTCTCTGCTGGGCAGTTCAATCACGCTGAGCGCCTCGGTTGCCGCCGGCGCCAACGGCCAGCCCACTGGCACCGTCACTTTTACGGATGGCGGGAACGCGCTCGGTTCGGGAACGCTCGACGCCTCCGGCAACACCAGCTTCAGCCTCTCTACTTTGCTTCTCGGGCAGCACTCGCTCACCGCAGTTTATGGAGGAGACACGCTGAATGCCTCCAGCACTTCTTCCGTGCTGACGCAAACTGTCAATGAACTGACCCAGACCGCGCTGCTCGCTAACCTCAACCCGGCGCAGCCGGGCGCGTCCGTCACCTTCACCGCTACGGTCAACACGACCGGCCCCGGAACTCCGGCGGGAACCGTTACCTTCCTGGATGGCTCAACCGCGCTCGGGACTGGCACCCTCTCCACGGTCGGCGGGGTCACGACGGCTACGTTTGCCACCTCCTCCCTGACCGTCGGAGAGCACTCGATTACCGCCAGCTATGCCGGCAACGCCACCAATGCCTCGAGCGGTTCCCCGGTGCTGACCGAAAGCGTGCAGCAGACGACCACGGTGGCCGTCTCCTCGAGCAGCAGTCCGGCCGCGGCAGGCAGCTCAGTCACTCTCACCGCCACGGTCACCCCGGCTGGTTCGGTCGCCCCCACCGGCACCGTAACTTTCAGCGAAGGCGGCACCGTCCTGGGCGAAAGCGCGGTCAATAATTCCGGAGCCGGCTCCATCGAAATCTCGGACTTGTCTCCGGCGCAGCACTCGATCACGGCCAGTTACAGCGGAGACATAGATAATTCGAGTTGCACTTCCACCGTATTTGTCCAGACCATCCAGCAGACGACCAGCACCGCGCTGGCTTCGAGCGGCAGCCCGTCACTTTCCGGTAATGCCGTAACCCTCACCGCAACCGTGACACCCGCCATCTCCGGTACGCCGACTGGCACCGTGACGTTTGAAGACGGCAGCACACCGATCGGCACCGGAACCCTGAACGCTTCCGGCGCCGCCACCCTGTCGATTTCCTCGCTGACGGTGGGCCCGCATTCCATCACGGCGGTTTATGCTGGCGACCCGGTCAACCTGACCAGCTCCTCGGCTGCGATGACGCAGGAAGTCCAGGAGAACACCACATTCTTATTGACATCGAGCAACAATCCCGCAGGCAGCGGCGCGTTCGTCACCTTTACCGCAACCGCCGGCGGCTTCGCCGAAGCCCCGACCGGCACCGTCACCTTCAGTGACGGCGCAACCTCACTGGGCACCAGCATTCTCGACGGCACAGGCACGGCCACCTTCTCCACCTCGGGGTTGGGCCCGGGATCGCATTCGATCGTGGCCAGTTATGGCGGAGACTCGAACAATCTGCCAGCCAACTCGAACCTGCTGACGCAGATCATTCTGGCCAACACAACGACCGCATTGACTTCCGCCCCGAACCCGTCAGCCGCCGGAGCCAGTGTCACCTTCACCGCCACCGTGACCTCGGCTCTGGCGGGAACGCCCACCGGCACCGTAACCTTCCTGAACGGAAGCGCGACGCTCGGCGCAGGCACGCTGAACAGCTCCGGCGTGGCCAGCTATTCCACCACCACGCTCGCCGCCGGGCCGCATTCGATCACGGCCGTCTATGGCGGCGACGGCAACTATGCCAGCAGCACCTCAGCTGCGGAAAGCCAGGAAGTTCAGGCGAGCACCAGCGTGGCCGTGGTCTCGAGTCTGAATCCGGCGCCGCCGAGCAATGCGGTCACCTTCACCGCGACCGTTACCGGAGGCAGCATCGCTGCGACCGGCACGGTCAGCTTCAACGATGGCAGCACGACCTTGGGGACGGGAACGCTCAACTCCTCGGGCCAGGCCACATTCGTGACCTCGTCGCTCGCCGCCGGATCGCACTCGATCGTCGCGGTCTATGCCGGCGACACCAACAACCTAGGCGCTTCTTCTCCAGCGCTCACGCAGATCGTGCAGTCGAACAGCACAACCACTCTCAGCGCCAACCCAAGCCCGGTCAGCGCCGGCGCTTCCGTCACCTTTACCGCGTCGGTTGCGGGAGGAATCAGCACAGCCACCGGATCGGTCACCTTCAAAGACGGAGCTACAATTCTCGGCACCACGGCGTTGAACGCTTCGGCCGTAGCCACCTTCAGCACCTCGAGTCTGGCGGCCGGGTCGCATTCCATCGTCGCGGTGTACAGCGGGGACTCTAACAACGTCGCGAGCACTTCGCTCGCGCTTCCCCTGATTGTGCAGGCGCCGACGACCGTGGCGCTGGTCTCCGGATTGAATCCGTCTTCGCCGGGCGCGTCTGTATCCTTCACTGCCAGCGTCGGCGCCGGCAACGGAACCCCCACCGGCACGGTGACCTTTAAAGATGGAACCACACTGCTATCGACGCAAAGCCTGAATGGATCTGCGGTCGCGAGCTTCGCGTCCACTTCGCTTGCGGCGGGGACCCACTCGATCACCGGCACCTATAGCGGCGACGCCAACTACCTGGGCAACACCTCGAACACCGTTACCCAGATCGTGCAAGCCAACACCACGGTCACGGTCACCTCCAGTACAAATCCCGTGCCCGTCGGGGGAAGCATCGTCTTCACCGCTCAGGTCAGCTCGCCGGTCGGCACTCCCACCGGTACCGTCACCTTCAAAGACGGCAGCAACACGCTGGCCACGAACGCTCTCAACGCCTCGGGAGCGGCAACCTTCACCACCTCCACGCTCGCGGCCGGTTCGCATGCGATCACCGCCGTCTACAACGGCGATGCGAACAATCTGTCAAGCACCTCCACGTCCCTCGCGCAGGTCGTGCAGGCAGCTCCAACCCTGACTTTGAGTTCGAGTTCGAATCCCTCAACCGTTGGCGGCAGCGTGGTCTTTACCGCCGCCCTCACCGGCGGCGCGGAAACTCCGACGGGAACCGTCACCTTCCTCGACGCGGGCGCCAGTATCGGCAGTGGGACGCTGAACAGCTCCGGTACCGCTACCTTCACGGCGACGGCTTTAACCGCAGGCTCTCACTCCATCACCGCGCAGTACGGCGGAGACGCGAACAATCAGCCCAGCGTTTCGAGCCTGCTCACGCAGGTCGTGAAGGTCAACACCACGACCGTGGTTACTGCCAGCCTGAATCCGGCGCTGGCGGGAACCGCTGTGAGCTTTACCGCGAGCGTTACGGGCAGCGCGGGAACGCCCACCGGCACCGTCCTGTTCTCGGACAACGGAGTTACTCTGGGCAGCCAGACCTTAAGCAGCGGGAGCGCGACCTTTACCTCCTCGACGCTTGCGGTTGGTTCGCATTCCATCGTCGCCGTCTACAGCGGCGACGCCAGTAACGTCTCCAGTTCGTCTTCCCCCGGCGCTCTCATCGAAATCATTCAGGCCACGACCACCACGACTCTTAGTTCGAGCCTGAATCCGTCTTCGCCCGGAACCGCTGTCACCTTCTCGGCGACGGTAACCAGCTCCGGCGGAACGCCTGCGGGAACTGTGACCTTTCTCAGCGGCGGCGTGACGCTCGGCACGGGCACACTGAACGGCTCCGGCGTGGCCACCTACTCCACGACCTCGCTGCCATTGGGCTCGAATTCGCTTACCGCAGCCTATGCGGCCAGCGGGAGCTTTGCCGGCAGCACCTCCTCCGTCTTGCTCGAGTCGGTGGAGCAGATCGGCATCATGACGCTCACCTCCAGCGGCACGCCTTCGCAACCGGGCTCGGCGGTCACCTTCCTTGCCGTCATCACCGGTACCTCTCCAATCGCGACCGGTTCCGTCACGTTCCTCGATGGAAGCGTTGCTTTGGGAAGCGCCACTCTGAATGTTTCCGGGACGGCCTCATTCACCACTTCGAGCCTGGCGCTGGGCAGCCACACCATCACCGCCGCCTACGGCGGCGACGCCAACACCGCTGCGGTAAACTCCAATCCCGTTGCCCAGGCCGTCGAACAGGCCACGACGATCGCGCTGAGTTCGAGCAACGCCGTCGTACCGGCGGGGGTGTCAGTCACATTCACGGCTGCGGTCTCCGGAACCGCCGCCACTCCGTCCGGCACCGTCACCTTCCTCGATGGCGGCACGACCCTGGGCACGGCGACGCTCGACGCCGGCGGCCACGCGACTTATACGACGAGCACTCTGACTCTGGGCGCGCAGTCCATCACGGCACAGTATGCCGGAAATGCAACCAGCCAGCCCAGCACTTCCCTCACCCTGACCCAAAACATCGAGGAGCCCACCGCAGTCTCGCGCACGTCGAACAATAATCCGTCGCAGACCGGCGGCTCCGTAACCTTTTCCTCAACCGTAACGACCACGGGCTCGGGCGCTCCCACCGGCTCGGTTACTTATCTGGACGGCGCCACAGTCCTCGGCAGCGCCACATTAGATGGTGGACAGCAGGCCGCGTTTTCGATCACCAGCCTGTCGAACGGCCCCCATTCCATCACCGCGATTTACAGCGGCGATGCCGCCAACCTGGCGAGCACCTCGACCCCGCTGATTCAGAACGTGCAGGCCAGCACCAGCGCTCCGCTGACCTCGAGTTCGAATCCGTCGGTCTCCGGCCAATCCATCACGCTTACCGCGACCGTGCAGCCCTCAGGATCGTTTGCTCCCACCGGCACCGTCACCTTCGAAGACGGCGGAACGACGATCGGAAGCGCCACGCTTTCCACGGCCTCGGGAATCAGCTCGGCCAGCGTCTCGACTGCCGCGCTCGCCGCCGGGACTCATTCTTTGACCGCGGTATACGGCGGCGATGCCAACAATTCCCCGAGCACTTCCCCGGTTCTGGCGCAGATCGTCGAGGCGAGCAGCACGGTCGCGCTGACCGCGAGCGGTACACCGTCCCTGCTGGGAGACTCCGTCACCTTCACGGCGACCGTTCCCGCGGGCGCCAACGGTCAACCCAGCGGAACCGTTACCTTCGAGGACGGCAGCGCCGCTCTCGGCACCGTCTCGCTGCTCGGCTCCGGCCTTGCGAGCTTCAGCACTTCCAGTCTGAGCCTCGGGTCGCACTCGGTCACCGCGGTCTACAGCGGCGATGCACTGAACGCTTCGAGTACTTCATCGCCGGTCACGCAAGACGTGCAGGAGCAGACGCAACTTCAGATCATCTCGAGCGTAAATCCGGCCCAGCCGGGAGCCCCCGTCACCTTCACCGCGACCATCACCACAACCGGGCCAGGGACGCCAACGGGCAGCGTGACCTTCAGCGACGGCGGCAATGCTCTCGGCACGGCCAACCTGGCCACGGCCAGCGGGATCACCACGGCAACATTCAGTACTTCGACACTGACGCTCGGCCTGCGCTTCATTACCGCCGCTTATGCGGGAGACGCGCAGAACGCGGCCAGCACATCGCTCGCCTTCGTCCAGAGCATCGCGCAAACCACCACGGTCGCGCTGCAAGCGGCCCCCAATCCGGCGCCCGCAGGCAGCACGGTAACGCTGACCGCGGCGGTGACGCCATCGGGCTCGACCGCTGCCACCGGGACGGTGACCTTCTACGACGGCGCCACGCCGCTGGGCGAGGAGACGCTCAGCGCAGGCGCCGCCAGCCTCATTCTCTCCAGCCTCACTCCAGGATCGCACACCATCACTGCCGCGTACGGCGGCGACATCGACAACGGCAGCAGCACTTCGACCGCGCTGACTCTTTCGGTGCAGCAGAGCACGACAACCACGCTCGCGGTGAATACCAACCCGTCGCTGTCGGGAAGCGCGATCACGTTGACCGCGAACGTGGCGGCCAGCATCACCGGAACTCCGACCGGATCCGTGTCGTTCAATGAAGGCACGACGGTCCTCGGCACCGCGCCATTGAACGGAGCAGGTTCCAATGGATCAGTGACCGCCACGCTTTCTCTTACAACTCTCGCGCCAGGTCAACATTCCATCGTAGCCGTCTACTCGGGCGATGCCGCCGATCAGACCAGCACCTCCGCCACGCTGGTGCAAACCGTCCAGCAGAGCGCCACCATGCAACTCACCACCAGCGGCAATCCGGCGCCCTCTGGAACCTTCATCACCTTCACCGCGACGCTCACCGCCGGATACGCGGGCATTCCCACGGGCACAGTAACCTTCAACGACGGAAGCACGCTCCTCGGAACGGCCACGCTCGACAGCGCCGGCGTGGCGACCTTTGCCACCCAGAGTCTCGGCGTCGGCTCGCACAATATCGTGGCCGACTACAGCGGCGACACCGACAATCTGCCGAATTCCGCCATGCTCACCCAAGTAGTGCAGGCGGCTACGACGACTACGATTGTCTCGAGCCTTAACCCGGCACTGCCAGGCGCGAACGTCACCTTCACGGTCACCGTGGCCACCAGCTTCAGTACGGCCACCGGCACGATCGTTCTTCAGGATGGCACGACCACCTTGGCTACCCTGACTCTGAACGGCGCCGGCACCGTTTCTTATTCGACCAGCTCGCTGGCCGTCGGGCAGCATGGCCTCGTCGCGGTTTACGGCGGCGACGCGAATCATGCGGCGAGCACTTCCGCAGCGGTTACGGAAACTATTAAGTCCGCGTCGACGACGGTCGCGCTCAGCAGCTCCAATCCCAATCCAGCGCTCGGCAGCTCCCTTACTTTGTCGGCGATCGTCAGCGGAGTCAGCACTCCCACCGGCACGGTGAATTTCTACGATGGCACCGCCCTGCTCGGAAGCGTCACGTTGACCGCCTCCGGCAACGCTACCTTCACCATCTCGAGTCTCGCCTCGGGCCCGCACTCCTTTACCGCGGTCTACAGCGGCGATACCAACAACGCCGGTGCCACCTCTTCGCCGATCAACCTTACCGTGCTGGCCGGCAGTTCCGTTTCTCTGGCTTCGAATTTCAATCCCTCGGTGTCGGGCGCAGTCGTCACCTTCATCGCAACCGTCACAGGAAGCGGCGGAACTTCCTCCGAAACCCCAACCGGCGCGGTCACCTTCCTGGATGGGTCGACTCCTTTGGGATCAAGCCTGCTGGACGCATCAGGCAATGCATCCCTCGCCACCAGCCAGTTGGCGGCCGGCTCCCACGTCATCACCGCAAGCTATGCCGGAGACGCTGTCTTCTCCGCTTCCACTTCAGCATCGCTGAGCGAAAGCATATTTGCTCCCAGCGGGCCGACCCCGACGATTACGTTGACCATCGCGGAAGGCGCTTCGAAGGCCTATTTCCGGTCGAAGCATGCGGCGCAGCCCGGCCTTGCTCAGTCCAATCTGCAAATCGCGGAGAACACCCCGGTCACTCTTGCTGTCGTCGTTGCGGTCAACGGCGTTCCGATCACGCAGGGCGCGGTCACTTTCTTTGATGACACTGTTAGCCTGGCTACGCAGACGGTCAACACGACAGGCACAGCTTCCACCACCGAGATCTTAAGTCCCGGAGCTCATTCGCTCTCGGCGACCTACAACGGTTCGAATTCCGCATCCGCCAGCACCTCGGTTGCAACCACAGTAGTCATTACTCCGAACGTTGCCAATGTCCTCACGGCCGCCGGAAACCCGGGCAACTACACGTTGACGGCGGTCATCAGCGGCGACGCCTTCGATCTGCCGACGGGCACCGCAACCTTTGTAGACGCAACCAGCAACACCACGCTCGGTCAAGGCACGGTCACGCCGGGCAGCGTGCAGCTGCAAGCCATCGCCGCTCCGGGCTCCCCCATCACGATTCCCGGAACACCGGCGCTGGTCACGACCGGAGATTTCAATGGAGATCAGAGCGCGGACATGGCCGTCATCGACTCCAGCGCCGGCACTCTGACCATCCTTCTGGGCAACGGCACCGGCCTGATGACGGTGGCTTCCGGCTCTCCGATATCGCTGGGAGCGAATCCGGTCCGAATCACATCGGCGGACTTCAACGGTGACGGCAAAGATGATCTGGCCATCGCGACCGGCAGCGGCACCGTCCTCCTCCTGCTGAGCGATGGCAGCGGTCAGTTCCATACGGCCGCATCCTCGCCCATCACCGCCAACAGCAACGCTGCCATCGTCGCGGGCGACTTCAACGGCGACGGCAACGCCGACCTCGCCCTCGCCGACAACACGGGCTCAGGCAGCGTCTCCATATTATTAGGCGATGGAGCTGGCAACTTCAGCTTCGCCGGCGGATCTCCTTTTGCCGCAGCTTCCCCCACCGCGATCGCGGTAGGCGACTTCAACCGGGACGGGATTCTCGACCTGGGCGTCACCAACGCAGCCGCCAATCAAGTCAGCGTTTTCCTCGGCGATGGCACGGGCGCATTTTCGAGTGCGGACCATTCTCCATTCGCGACGGGCACAAATCCTATCGCAATCGTCGCGGCCGACTTCAATGGCGACCGTAACCTGGACCTGGCTACGGCGAACTCAGGCGCCGCGAATCTCACGATTTTGCTGGGCGACGGCACCGGCAACTTCACCGCCGCTCCATCTTCTCCGTTTGCTCTCGGCGCCGCTCCCGTAGCTCTATCCGCGAGCGCGTTTGCGGGCAAGCAGGCCGGACTGGCCATCGCCGGTCAGAACGGCAGCATCACCGTTTTGCAATCCGACGCGGCAGGCGCCTTCTCCGCGGCGGCGGGTTCTCCGATCGCCATGAGCAGTTCGCTCGCGTCCATGGTCGTGGCCGACTTTGACAATGACGGCAAGCCCGACTTTGCCGCGCTCGATGCCGCGGGAAATTCGTTGCTGGTGAAACTGAATCGCTCGACTTCTTCCTCCACCCTCGTCGCCAACGATATTGCGGTGGCCGGCGGCGGATCGCACAGCGTTACCGCCAACTATTCGGGAGATTCGGTTTATCCCCAAAGCACATCGAACACGGTCACTCTCGTTTCCACCACTTCGTCGGACTTCACCATCGCGTCCGCGACTCCCAGCCAAACTATCGCACCCGGCCAAAGCGCGAACTACACCATCTCGCTGACGCCGCAGAATTCATTTGATGGCACCGTTGCCCTCTCCTGCAGCGGGCTGCCGCCCGGCTACAGCTGCGGCTTTGCCCCCGCATCGCTGGCCTTGACTGCAGCCCCGGCCACTTCGGTCATGACCATTTCTGCCGCTCCATCCGCTGCCATCGCGCCGCCTGTTCGGAATGGCGCCGATCTGGCGCTTCTTTCCAGTTTTCTAGCCAGTATCCCGACTCGTCTCTCCCCATTGCCGCAGTCTGCGCTGTGGCTGCTCACCAGCATGGCGTTGTTCTTTCTTGCTTTCACTCGCACCGCTTGTACAACCCGCATCGCTTCGACAAAAAGATATGCCGCACGCTTTGCCTGCGTAATTGCCTTTGCCACCGTGGGGCTGCTGCAAGGTTGCGGTAACGCTCCCATCACTCCCCCTATCTCGACGACATACACGGTCACCGTGACCGGAACCTCGGGAACGTTGAAGCATTCGACCACCGTCACCCTGGTCGTGAAGGTGGCCGAATGAGACTGCTTTATTCAAGCCTCCTGCTGCGATCGTTTTCCCTTCTCTTGTCCGGTTCCGCGACCTGGGCGGCGGCGCAGGCGCGGGACGAACTTCGGGCCGATCCTACGTACATTCGTGACACCGCCAACGGCAGCGGCTTGAATCTCAATGGCGCCACTCTCTCTCTGGTTTTCGCCGGCGCTCGGCCACTCAGCCTGCCTGAAGATGCCGGGACACACCCAGGCGGCAACCTTGCCGCAACCGGATTCAGCGGGATGCGTTCCCCTTTCCTGACAGGCGCACGCGCGCCCGGAACATTGGTCGATTCACAGACTGCTTCCCAGACTCATCCCAAGCCGCAGTATTCCACGAGCGTTCAGTCCTCCAGCTTCGGCATGCAGTGCGGTATCGGCACGCCCATCGCGGGGCAGATAAACTGCAAAGGCACCACGGAGGCCGCGCCCATCGTATGGCCGGCGACGCAAGCCCAGCCCGGCCTGCTTCGGCTTCACGATTCAGGAACCTATTGGGCGCAACTCAACACTGCGGCCGCAACCTATTCGTGGACCGCGTTGGATGATTGGCTGGATCTGATTGCATCTCACGAGCCCGTGAACGTGAGCCAGGTCTTTACCTGGACCCCGTGTTGGGATTCCACGACTGGAACCTGCGGGATTGATCCGAGCGCGCCGACCGGAACCAACGGCTATCCCGGCGACTTGGTTGCGAGCGGCAGTCCGAGCTTCAACGCATTCGTAACCGCATTTGTCGAGCACTGCAGCCCTCACGGAAACTGCGTCGCCAACGAAATCAAATACTACGAAATGTGGAACGAGTGGGACATTCCTTTCCATTGGACCGGCTCGATGCAGCAGCTTTATCAGATGGTGGCTCCGGCCGCGGCGATTATCCGCGCCAACGTGCCCGGAGCGGTCCTGTTCACCCCAAGCGCTACGCCGGAATCGAATACCTATCAGTCCGATCTTTCCAACTGGCTTGCCTACGAAAACGCCAACGGAAAAATCTCGGACTGGGTCGCGTGGCATGTTTATCTGACCAATGGGACGACTACCATCAACACTCCGGAAGTTCAGTGGGCCACCTACAACCAGAACTTGCTTGCCGCGCAGCAATCGGTTGCTGGCTGGAGCAACGTTCCTTGGGTTGATAGCGAAACGAATTTTAACGGCGCGCCGCCTCCGGGACTCAATTACCAGTGCCCATCCTCAGCAACACCGAATCCGCCGACAACCTTCAGCCTCAACGATTGCACGGGCATCATTGCGCGCTGGCAAATCCTGCATGACTCCAACGGTTCGAGCGGACTCTACTGGTATTACTGGCTCGACACCATCGGCTCCAACGCGAATTACGAACCCGCTTATTACTGGCTGATGCAGTACGAAAATGGCGCGACGTATCCGAGCGCAGCCACCTACATCACCACGGCGGGGATTCAAAGCTGGACCGCACCGCTCAGGGAAGGTAACGGAACTTCGGCAATGTGGGTGTGGACACCGAGCGAAGCCGGAACGACGTTCACTGTACCGAGTGGTTTTACCGACTACCGAGACCTGGGCGGAGGAACAACCGGAGTGACAGCCGGCCAAACCATCACTCTTGGCGTTGAGCCGATTCTGTTGGAGAAGCTTCCGTTAGTGCCGCCGACGGGCTTGACCGCAACCGTCCAGTGAACCATCTCATTCGGATCGAGCCTCACTTTTTTCGCGTTACAACTTCTTAATCGTAAAACGAATGTAATGGACTCTCTGAACCGTCGTTCCTAAAGCGCCCACCCCTTCGGCCCGAAGTATTCAATATTACGAATTTTTCCGCGTGCCATCCGCTTCGGGATGTTTTCGCCTGCAGTGGATCCATCCCCCAGCGGTTGCAATGACGCCCGAACATGAACCGGTGTAGCTTCCATTTGCGAAGTAGCCTTCAAATCTGCTGGAGCAGGGTGAAATTCTTCCTGCGGGCGGGCTCGCGCCGATCTGCGCGGCAGCGATCGGCCCTGAAACAATCAACGGTCATCGCAGCAACCGCTCTGCTCAGCGCCACTCTGGCCTTTGCATCTCCGCTCGCCACCACCACAACACTGACCACCACGGCATCGCCCGTAACCATAGGAACGGTGATTACGCTCACTGCCACTGTCGCCGATGCCAACGGCTCGGTGCTGTTTGGCACCGTCAACTTCTATGACGCTTCCGCGACCCCGACTTTGATCGGCACGGCGCAGCTGCCAACCTCGGGGCAGGCCGTGATCAAACTCAAGCTGGGAGTGGGCAGCCACTCGTTAACTGCCGTCTTCGTAGCCACGACCGCGGACCTGACCAGTACGTCCACGGCGCAGGCGATGGTCGTCACCGGAACCTACGGCACGACCACCACGCTAACCAGCAGTGGGGCCAACGCGGTCTACACCCTCACCGGCGCCGTGACAGCATTCGGCACTCCGCCTTTTACCGGGAGCATTCAATTTCAGGACACGAGCAACAGCAACATCACAGTAGCTACGGCCACATCGCCCACGGCCGGTTTTGCTTTCGCTTCCCATGTGGACTACTCGGCCGGCATTGGCTCCAACGAAACCGTAGTGGCCGACGTCAACGGCGACGGCATTCCCGACGTGATCACGACCAACTACAGCGGGAATACGGTGTCGGTGTTCTTAGGGCAAGGCAACGGCACGCTAGGTACGCAGGCCACCTATGCCACTGGATCCAATCCGGTTGGGGTGGTGGTCGGTGATTTTAACCGGGACGGCATTTTAGATTTGGCCGTTGCCAACAGCGGAAGCAACACGATTTCCGTCCTGCTCGGAAACGGAAATGGAACATTCGCTACGCAGGTGACCTATTCGACCGGCAGCGGCAGCGGTCCGCAGGGCCTGGTCGCCGGCGACTTCAACAATGACGGCAATCTGGATCTGGTCTCAGTGAACCATAGTGGCAACAATGTCTCATTATTACTTGGATCGAGTACAGGCGTATTCGGCACGAAGACGAATTTCACCGTGGGCAGCGGCCCTTATCGCGCCACGGCGGGTTTCTTTAGCAACAACGGCAACCTCGACCTCGCCGTCACCAATTTCAGCGCCAACACAGTTTCCATTCTGGTCGGTAATGGCGCCGGCAGCTTCGCTACCCATGTGGATTATGCGACGGGAGCGTCTCCCTTCGGCGTAGCGACCGCCGATCTGAATGGCGATGGCAAACCGGATCTGGTTATTGGCAACGGCACCGGACCTTCTGTCTCCGTTTTGCTGGGCAATGGAGATAACACTTTTTCAACCCACACGGACTACACAACTCTTTCCGCACCGCGCGACGTCGCCATAGCCGATATCAACGGGGACGGATATCTGGACGTCGCCGTCGGAGTCTACAACAGCACCCAGCAGTTCTCCATACTATTGGGCAACGGAAATGGGACTCTGCAGAGCGCCGTCAGTTATACGGCGAACTATGCTCCACAGGGCATGGCCCTGGCGGACATGAACGGCGACGGCCGCATCGACGTAATCACGGGAGATTACCTCGACGCCAGCATCAGCGTTTTGCTGAATGAAATCACACTCACCGGCACCGCATCTCCGGTCTCGGTTTACGGCAACTCCACTCACGCCGTAAATGCAACCTACGTGCCGGGAACCGGCGATCTCCACAGCACCAGTTCTTCGACGACCACTTCGCTTACTGGCCTTTATCTGGCATGGGCCACCGCGCCCCTGGCCACGGTTTCAGCCAATGCGGGAGCGCCGGCAATTCAGGCCAACATCATGGCCAATGGATCGGTCTACACCGCTTCATCCGCATCCGTGCAGTTGGTCGTAACCGGACCCAATAGTTATTCGCAAACCTATACCAAATCCGCGGCCTCGGGCGTGGCAACTTTCAGTTCCGTCACGACGCCCACTGCAGCGGGAACTTATACCTATACCGCCAACTTTCCCGGCGCCTACACGACCGCCGGACAAGTTCTTGCCACGCAGATCGTGACAGCGCCGGCCACGGCGCTGGTCTTCAGCACGCCGTATGCGAATCCCGCAAACGCAGGCGTGGGTACTACGATCACCGTGACCGCTCAAAGTAGTGGAAGCACCCTCACAAATTTCGCGGGCCTGGTCACACTCTCGAGTTCCGATCCGGCGGCTAATTTCGCTCCCCAGAGCTATACCTTCACAGGCACCAACAACGGAATCCACAATTTCACGGTTACGCTCAATACCGTCGGGACTCAAAGCCTGACTGCTTCCTCCGGAACGCTGACTTCGGCGACCCAGACCGGCATCGTGGTGAATTCGTATTCGACCACCACTGCGCTCAGCACCACGACCTCACCCGTCTCAGCCGGAACCGTGGTGGTTCTGACAGCAACGGCAACCGATTCCAACAGCGCGGCGGTGAAGCCGGGAGTGATCAATTTTTATGACAGCGCGGCCCTGCCCACCTTGCTCGCAAGTGTGCCCTTGAACAGCTCTGGGATCGCCGTGTTCCCTTCGCGGCCCGGCGTGGGGACACACACCTACACAGCCAAGTTGAAACCAAATTCCTCATATCCCGGCAGTACATCCTCGGCGCAAACGGTGGTTGTGAACCCGGCCGGCAATTACATCACGCAGTCCGCCATCGGCAGCAGCGGTTCGGTGGGCGCTTACACACTGACCGGAACGGTCAACGCGTTCGGCATGGTCGCGCCCACCGGCAATGTGCAATTTCAGGACACCAGCAACAGCAATCTGGCCTTGGCCACGGCGACACTCGGCACCGGCGTCATGGGACTAGCTGCCGATGTGGACTACTCTGCCGGGTCGAACGCGACTGGTGTGGCCGTTGCGGACTTCAACGGCGACGGCATTCCCGACATCGCCGTCAGCAACCGTGGCGCCTCGACGGTATCGATCTTTCTAGGCAACGGAAACGGCACCTTTCAGTCCCAGGTGACCTATGCCGTCGGAAGCATGCCGTATCAGCTGGTGGCGCAGGATTTCAATGGGGACGGGAAAGTAGATTTGGCCGTTGCCAACAACGGATCCGGCACCGTTTCCATCCTGCTCGGCAATGGCAACGGCACCTTTCGGACGCAAGTCACTTATTCCGCCGGGGCGAACCCGAAGGGGATTGTAGCCACCGATTTCAATAATGACGGCAAGATGGACCTGGCTGTGACCAACTCTGGCGCCGGCACTGTTTCCATCCTGCTGGGAAACGGCGATGGCACCTTCCAGACCCAGGTGAGTTATCCGGTTGATTCCAGCCCCGCGCTGCTGGCGACCGCGGATTTTAACGGCGACGGCAATCCGGATCTGGCCGTGCCGTCCTTTAGCACAAGCTATGCCATTTCGATCTTGCTCGGCAACGGAGACGGGACCTTCCAGCCTAAGGTGGATTATTTGGACTACAACGCAGCTTATAGCGTGGTCGTGGGCGATTTCAACGGCGATGGCATTCCGGACCTGGCCGCCGGGAATGACGGCGGCGGTAGTTCCGCGGTCAACATTTTTCTGGGAAATGGAAACGGAACGTTTCAACCTGGGGTATCTTACCCGGCTGGCACTCAGCCAGATGTGTTAGTCGTTGCCGACTACAACGGCGATGGAAAACTTGATCTGGCGGCGGCCGATGATTTTTCTACTGCCACCATTACTCTTCTCTTAGGCAACGGCAACGGCACATTTCAATCTCCCATCACCAAGACAACTACGGTCGCAACCCTCGGCTATCTTGCAGGCGGAGATTTCAACGGCGATGGGCGTCCGGATTTGGTGGCGACCGCCTATTCCGCCGCCACCATCGGAGTGCTGCTGAACGAGCAAACTTTTACGGCGACTGCCACTCCCGTCGCGGCCTATGGCAATTCCACTCATAACGTGAACGCAACTTATGTACCCGGAAGCCAGGACGCTTACGCAACCAGTTCTTCGACGACCGCTTCGCTCACCGGAGAATATCTGGCCTGGGCAACCGCACCACCCGCTTCGATCAATGCCGCAACTGCGCCGGGCACGGTGTCGGTCAATGTCATGTCCAGCGGTGCGCTGCTCAGCGCCTCGACTGCGTCCGTACAATTGACGGTCACCGGCCCCGGCAGTTACTCGCAGAGCTACACGCAAGCGGCGGTCGCGGGCGTTGCGACCTTCAGTACGCTGCCCGCTCTCAGCATCTCGGGAAGCTATACCTATACCGCGAACTTCACCAGCGCCTACACAACGGCGGGCCAGGTCACCGCCGCTGAGACCGTGGTTGCGACCACGCCCACACAGCTCAACATCACCGTGCCTTATCCCGGCGCCACAATTGTGGGCAGCGCGCACCCGCTTACAATCGCGGCGGAAGATGTCTCAGGCAACATCGTTCCCACGTTCACCGGAACAGTAAATCTGAGCAGCCCAACCGATAGCGCGGCGACCTTCAATCCGGCCAGCCACACCTACGTCGCCGGCGACGCGGGCTCGTATGTTTTTCAGGCCACACTGAATACGATCGGCACCCAAAGTCTGACTGCGGCTTCGAGCGGACTCACCTCTGTGACGCAAAGCAGTATCGTAGTCAGCGGCCAGTCGCAAACCATCACCTTCGGCTCTTTGGCGAATCAGACTTACGGAGTGTCCCCTATCACTCTGACGGCCACCGCGAGCTCCGGCCTAGCGGTGACTTATTCGGTGACCGGGCCCGCGACCGTTTCCGGATCGACGCTGACCGTCACCGGTGCGGGCACAGTGACTGTAACCGCATCCCAGAGCGGGAACTCGGTCTACGCCGCAGCCAGCAGCGTGCAGCAAAATTTCACGGTGGCAAGAGCAGTGCTTACCGTAACCGCCGCCTCGCCGACGATCACCTATGGGCAGACCGTGCCGGCGTATACGGCGACTATTGCCCCCTTCGTCAATGGAGACACACTCGCGACCGCCGTCACCGGAAG
>Ga0209169_10000542_pt1 | contig 23097 bp, 19 predicted proteins | sample HubBroMetageWRM4_FD_188346 | JGI IMG/M metagenome (GOLD analysis project Ga0209169, IMG submission 188346) | Warmed soil microbial communities from the Hubbard Brook experimental Forest, New Hampshire - Hubbard Brook CCASE Soil Metagenome WRM 4... | ecosystem: Environmental > Terrestrial > Soil...
CGGCCGGGCCTGATCGACGTGATGACGTCCACCGAGGGCGTCGCCCCGTACTTCGACCTGTCCTTCCAGCACGCCAGCGGCCGGGTGCTGCGCTCGATGCGGCGGTTTGGCGACCGCGAGCACTTCTGCGCGCTTCTGGACCAGGTCAGGCGGGGGTGCCCGGAGGCCGGCGCCCGGTCCAACTTCATCGTGGGTTTCCCCGGCGAGACCGAGGACGACGTGGCGGAGCTGCAGCAGTTCCTGGCCGACGCCCGCCTCGACGCCATCGGCATCTTCGGCTACTCCGACGAGGACGGCACCGAGGCTGCGTCGCTGCCCGGGCAGCTCCCCGGCGACGAGATCGCCCGGCGGGTCGAGGAGCTGGCCGACCTCGCCGACGAGCTCATGGCGCAGCGGGCTGCCGAGCGGCTGGGCGAGACCATCGATGTCCTCATCGAGGAACCGGCCGGCGAGGGGCGCTATGGCGGGCGCGCCGCGCACCAGGCCCCGGAGGTCGACGGCGCCACCGAGGTGCTGTCGAGCGGCCCGCTGGCCGCCGGCGACATGGTCCGGGCCGTGGTGACCGGCACCGAGGGTGCCGATCTGGTGGCGAAGGTAACCGACGGCCCGTCGGCAGATAGTGGTCGGCCCGTGCGGCCGGGGACTGGCGCGGGCCGCATTGAGCCGGCCTGACACCGACGCTGCGGAAGATCGCGGGGCCGGGGCGGGCGGCGTTCCGACGCCAAGCCTGATCAATGTCGCGAACGTTCTGACCGTGGCCCGCCTGTGCCTGGTGCCGGTGTTCGTGGTGCTGCTGCTGGCCGGAGGGGACGCCGCGCGGATCGCGGCCTGCGTGACCTTCGGCGTAGCCTCGGCGACCGACTTCCTCGACGGTGAGATTGCGCGCCGGCGCGGTCTGATCACCGACTTCGGCAAGATCGCGGATCCGATCGCGGACAAGGCGCTGACTGGCTCGGCACTGATCGTGCTGTCGTCCCTCGGCGAGCTGCCCTGGTGGGTGACGGGCGTGATCCTGTTCCGCGAGGTGGGCGTGACCGCCCTGCGGTTCTGGGTCATATCGCACGGCGTCATCGCGGCCAGCCGCGGCGGCAAGGCGAAGACGTTGCTTCAGGTGATCGCGATCGCGCTGTACATCCTGCCCGGGCCGTTCCAGATCGCCCGCGAGCTGGTAATGGCAGCCGCGCTGGTCGTGACGGTGCTGACCGGCGCGGACTACGTGGCCCGCGCGGCCCGGCTGCGCCGGGCCGGCGCGCCCGGCCGGGCGGCATAGGGGAGCTCATGGAATCTGGCAAGGACGCGAGGGCGTTGTCCCAGGAAGTGATCGACCTGCTCAGGGCGCGCGACGACACGATCGCGGTCGCCGAGTCGCTCACCGGGGGGATGCTCGCGGCGTCGCTGACCGCGATTCCCGGGGCGTCCGCGGCCTTCCAGGGCGCGGTGGTGCCGTACGCAACCGGCCTTAAGACGGTGCTGCTCGGCGTTCCCGCCGCGCTGCTGGACAGCCATGGCGCCGTGCATCCCGACGTGGCCAGGGCGATGGCCGACGGGGTGGCCAGCCGCCTGGGCGCGACGGTCGGCGCCGCGACGACCGGCGTGGCCGGCCCGGACCCGCAGGACGGCCAGCCGGTGGGCACGGTCTACATTGCGGTCAGCGTGGGCGGCGATACGGGCGTGCGGTCCCTGGCGCTGGCCGGCGGCCGGCAGCAGATCCGGGAGGCCACCGTGGAGCAGTTGCTCGGCATGCTGATCTGCAGATTGCGGGAAGACAACATATGATTACAGCGTTACTTCAGTGAACACGCGGCTGTGCCCTCTCCCGCGCCGTCCGTATGGGCAGGTACGGTGGAGGTGTCGGCAGAAGCCTTCGGGAAGGGAGTGTGACGATGGTCCTGCTTCGTCACTTGCTCGGTGACGCGCTGCGTCGGCTGCGCCTCCGGCAGGGTCGCACCCTCCGCGAAGTCTCCGCCGCTGCGCGTGTGTCGCTCGGATACCTGTCAGAAGTCGAGCGCGGCCAGAAAGAGGCCTCGTCCGAGCTGCTGGCCTCGATCTGCGGCGCCCTGGGAGCGCCCATGTCGCAGCTGCTCCGGGAGGTCTCCGACAACTTCGCCTTGGCCGAACTGCAGAACGAGCCCGTCTTCACCGGCGTCCGCGTGCTCACGCCCGACGTGGCCAGGGTGCCCGAGCCCGGTGCCCCAGCCGAGGAACTCGAGCTCGCCACCGGTGACGGCAAGGTAACGGTCAAGGGCGGGACCAGGTTCGCCGTGCCGCCGGACCAGCCCGAGTTTGAGCAGGTCGCACGGCGCATCAACGACATTCAGGACATGGTCCCGGCGCTGAACTGAGCCGTCTGAACTGAGCGGTCTGAACCCGTCGTCCCCGTCGTCGGCTGACCCCGCCGCCTGGCCCGCGATCCGGCCCCCTGATCAGGCCCAGGCGCGCGGATCGTCGGCGAGCTTGACCACGCTTTCGGGCAGGTGCCCGGACACGATGTGCTCGAGCGTCACGTCTTCCAGGATGGCCCGCTCGTTGGCCCGCAGCGCTATCCACACCGTCTGCAGCGGTTCGGCCGCGCCGATGTAGCCGAGGTTCTCCGGGCGCTCGCCGCGCACGCCAACCAGCGGCCCGTCGATCGCCCTGATGATGTCCGCAAGCGAGATGTCCGAGGCGGGCCGGGCCAACCAGAAACCCCCGTCGGGGCCCCGCTGGCTGCGGACCAGCCCGCCGCGGCGGAGCTGGGTCAAAATGGCCTCGAGAAATTTGCCCGGAATGCCCTGGGTCTTGGCGAGCTGATCAGAGGTCACGTGGCCGCCGCCGCTGGCGGCCGCGAGTTCGATGGCAGCACGCAGAGCATAGTCGGCGCGTGCGGACAAACGCATGTGAAGCATTATGCAGGTAAATCACGGCTGACCGGTGGTCGGCACACGGATCGGCGGCCGCCTGGCCAGTCCGCCGGCCGGCGTATTCCGCTTATTTCGGTCGGCTAGCTCGGCCGGCCTCGGTTAACGGGGTCGGCGCAGGCGCCAAACCGAGAATTTCGGCCGCGGCCAGGCCGCTGATCCGCGCTGCCCCGTGCGTGGCCACGTGGACGGCGTGAGGCGGCCGCCACACCGGGAGCCCCATCTCCACCACCACCGCGTCTGGCCGGGCCGCCAGCAGCCTCGTCACAACGTCGCGGGCCGCCTGGTACCTGTGTGCGTCCCGGACCACGACCACCAGCGGCCGGCCCGCTGCGGCCGCCAGCGCTCCGTCGGTCGCCTGGGCCAGTTCGCCGGGCCCTGCACCGACGCCGAGCCGCACGATGCTGTCTGCGGGCACCCATGGCTCCAGGCCCCAGGGCACCATGCCGACCGCGATGTTGGCCGGGGGCACCACCTCGACGAGGACCGGCCGGCGCAGCGGCCGGGCCGGGCCGCCGGTCACGCGGATCGCACGGCGGGCCGCGGCCAGCCCCACGTCGGCCCCGTCGGCGAGCTGGCGGCCCATTGCCCGGTGATCTGTGGTCTGGTGATCTGTGGTCTGGTGATCCGTGGTCTGGGCGGCCACGTCCTCGCGCGCCGCGGCCGCCCAGGCCCGCAGGTCGGCTACCCGGGCCGCCGCGTCCTCGAGCCGCGCCCCCGGCATCCGGCCCGAAGTCACCGCGGCGGCCAGGGCATCGCGCACCGCCAGGTAGGTGGCGCGGTCCTGGTCGCGCCCGAAGCAGAGCAGGTCTGTGCCTGCCGCCACCGCCAGTACCGCTACCTCAGGCAGCCCGAACGGCTCGCTCACCGCCCGCATCTCCAGTGCGTCGGAGATGATCACGCCCGTGAAGCCGAGCTCGCCGCGGAGCAGCCCGGTCTGCGCCGCGGCAGACAGCGACGCGGGCAGGTCGCCGGTCAGCTCGGGAACGCGCAGGTGGCCGGGCATGACCGCGCGCACCCCCGCGGCTATCGCGGCCGAAAACGGCGGCAGATCCCGTTGTGCCAGCAGCTTCAGCGGGACGTCAACCGTGGCGATCGAGTCGTGCGAGTCGATGCGGGTGCTGCCGTGGCCGGGAAAGTGCTTGGCGCACGCGGCCACGCCGGCGGACTGCAGGCCGGTCACGGCGGCGCCGGCATGCCTGGCCACCAGGCCGGTGTCGGCTCCGAACGACCTGGTGCCGATCACCGGGTTGTCGGCCGCGGTGTTCACGTCCACTGACGGCGCCAGGTCGACGTTGATCCCGAGTGCCGCGAGATCGGTGCCGAGCGCGCGGTACACGGCCTCGGTGAGGACGACGTCGTCGACGGCGCCGAGCGCGGCGTTGCCCGGGTAGTTGCTGCCGACGAGATGCGCGATCCGGGTGACGTCGCCGCCCTCTTCGTCGACGGCGATCAGCGGCTCGGCGGTGACCGCGCGCAGCCGTGCGGTCAGCGCCGCGAGCTGCGCCGGGCCGGCGATGTTCGGGCCGAACACGGTCACGCCGCCCAGCCCGCTGCGGAGCGCGTTCAGCACCCAGCCTGGCGCGGCCCGGCCACCGAAGGGCGGGATCAGGATGGCGTCGGCGAGCCTGGCCAGGCTGGGGTCGCCGCTGCGCGTCGGCGCCGTCAACCCTTCACCGCCCCAGCGACCAGGCCGCTGACCAAACGCCGCCGGATAATCAGGAAGAAGATCACGACCGGGATCGTGTACATGGTCGATGCGGCCATGATCGGGCCCCACTCGGCGCCGCCCCGGCCGAAGAAGTAGGTCACATAGATCGGCAGCGTGTAGGTCGAGTGGGCCTGGCCGAGGAACGTCAGCGCCACAATGAACTCGTTGTAGGCCGTGATGAACGCGAAGATGCTGGTGGCTACCAGGCCGGGGGCCACCAGCGGAAGCAGGATCCGCCAGAAGATCGTCACCGCGCCGGCGCCGTCGATGGCCGCCGCCTCGTCCAGCTCCCTGGGCACCGTGGCCACGAAATTGCGCAGCATCCAGATCGACACCGGGAGCGCCTGGGCCGCGTACACGATGACCAGGCCGAGCAGATTCTGCAGCAGATTGAGCTGGTCGAACTCCCGGAACAGCCCGATGATGAGCGCCTGCCCCGGGATCATCTGCACGATCAGCAGCATGATCAGGAACGAGGCGCGGAACCGGAACCGGAACCTGGCCACCGCGACCGACGCCAGCAGCGCCAGGAACGAGGAGATCAGCACCGCGGCCAGGGTGACCGCCAGGCTGTTGCGGAAGAACAGCCAGACCGTGCCGATACCCGAGGCCTGCCCGCTGATCACCTGGGAGAAGTTGCCGAACGTGGGGTGGGCAGGCAGCAGGCTGGGCGTGAGCGAGTAGATCTCCTGGGACGGCTTGAAGGCCGTGGACACCATCCAGAAGATCGGGAAAAGCGTGACGAGCGCGACCAGCACGCCGATGGCGTTGAGGCCGATCTTCCGCGCCTGCCTGGCCTTCCGGGGGCTCACCCGGGTGAAGATCACGTCAGGGCTCCCTGCCGGACAGACGCGCGGACGTAGCCAACGGTGATGACGAGCAGGATCAGGGTGAAGATGATGGCCAGCGCACCGCCGAGGCCGTAGCTGGGCGGGAACGTGAACCCTTTGTCGTAGATGTAGAGACCCAGGTTGAACTCGTTCCGGTTGGCCAGGCCGCCGACCAGCAGGTACGTCTGGGTGAAGATGTTGAAGTCCCAGATCACCGAGAGCAGCAGCAGGACCAGGAAGATCGGCTTGAGCAATGGGTAGGTGATCCGCCAGAACACCCGCCACGGGCTGGCGCCGTCGATCCGGGCGGCCTCGTACAGCTCCGCGGGCACGGTCTTGAGGCCGGCCAGCACGCTGACGGCGATGAACGGGAACGACGTCCAGACCACCAGCACGGTCAGCACGGTGTATGCCTGCAGCGCGCCGGTGGTCGTCCAGTTGTACCCGGCCCAGTTGGTGCTGCCGACCAGCCAGTGCGGCATCTTGCTGAGGGTCCAGTCGACCAGCCCGCCGTCGGGGTTGAACAGCCAGTAGAACAGCACGCTGCCGGCGACCGGGGGAGTGGCCCAGGCGAGCAGCGCGGTGATGGCCACGAACCCCGACATCTTCGGCCCAAGCCGGTTCAGCAGCAGCCCGACCAGCGTGCCGACGGCCAGGGTCAGCGGCACCACTACCACGGCGAAGGCGACCGTGATCCGCAGCGAGAGCCAGAACTCGGAGTCGGCGAACGTGCTGCTGAAGTTGCCGAACCCGACCCACTGGACCGGCGCGGCGCCGGTGACCTGTGGCAGCCCGTAGTTCTGGAACGAATAGAGCAGCATCTGCACCAGCGGCCAGAAGAACACCAGGGCGAGGCCGCCCAACGCGGGCACCAGCAGCAGGTACGGGGCCAGCCGGTGGCGGCGGACAAACGCGCCGGCGCGGGCGCCCCGGCTGGCAGCCGGCGTTCCGTGAAGCTGCGCGACTGTCTCGGCCATGCTTCGGGCCTCCTGGGCACGGAGTCGGGTGTCCCGGCCGGCCACCACCGCTGGCGGTGGCCGGCCGGGGACGATGCGCGAAGGTTAGGACTCGGAGCCGGTGTTGAGCACGTTCTGCAGCTCGGTATTGGCCTTGTTCACGGTGGCCGTGAGGCTGGCGCCTTGCATCAGCGACTTCATCATCGTCGGGATGATCGCGTCGGTCGCGTCCGCGGTCGCCCAGTTCTTCGAGTTCAGCGGCGAGATCTGGGTGTAGGCGGCGGCCTTGGCGAACCCGGACATAACCGCGCTGCCCGAGTACTTGCCGCCGGACAGCGACGAGGTGAACTCGGGGAAGAACCCCTGCAGGTTCGCGAACGTGGTCGCGTTGGACGGGCTGTCCATGACGCTGACCAGGTCCCACGCGGCGGTCTTGTTCGGGCTCTTGGCCCAGACGCCGAGGTCGGAGCCGCCGGCGAAGGCCGGCGCCGGGTTGGGGCCGTTCTCGCTGGGGATCGGGAACGATGCCCACTGCGACTGGTACTTCGTGCTCACGGCCTCCAGCGACGACTGCGCCCACGGACCGTCGATGTACATGTCGAGGGTGCCCTTGGCGAAGTCCTCGTCGGAACCGCCGGAGGTGGCGCCAGGAGCCCCCAGCTCGGTCTCGCCGATGTACTTCGACGGCGAAACGTGGTCGGACAGCAGCAGGTCGGAGTAGAACTTGATGCCTGCCTCGGACTGCGGGGTGTTCAGCTCGGCCACCCACTTGCCGCCCTTCTGGACCGCGACCTGGCCGCCGGCGCCCCAGATGAAGCTGACGATCGCGTTGGTGTAGTCGCTCGGCGCGCCGAGGCCGTACGTGCCCGGATACTTCGCCATCAGCTTCTTCGCGTCGGTGACCAGTTCCGCCCAGGTGGTGGGCGTCGAAGTGATGCCGGCCGCGGCGAACTGGTCCTTGCGGTACCAGATGCCGCGCACGCCGCCGAACCACGGAACGGCGTAGTTGCTGCCGCTGACGGTGTCGTTGGCGAGGTTGCCCGCGATGATGTCCGAGCCGGAGGTCCAGGCCTTGACCTCGCTGGTGATGTTGGCCAGCGCGCCCTCGGCCGCCACGCCCGGCGTGTCGGTGTTGCCGAGCTCGGTGATGTCCGGGCCGCCCTTCCCGCTGCTGAGCGCGTTGGTCCAGTCCGTGGTGCGGTTGGTCCACGGGATCCAGTCCACGGCCACCTTGGTGTGCTTGTACTGCGGGAACTGCTTGTGGAACTGCTTGACTATGCCGTTCATCCAGGTGACTTGCGAAGGAACGGACGCTCCCATCCGCCACACGGTCAGCTTGGCGGGCGCGGGCGCGGCCGCCGATGAGCCGCTGCTCGAGCCGCAGCCTGCTACTCCGGCCGCGGCTCCTGCAAGCACCACGGCAGCGCCGATGGTGGCTGCCGATCTGGTGAAGTTCACTGCTCGATCTCCCTTCCCGGCTGTTCTCGCGGGCCAGCGTCCGCCGGGGCGACGCGACCGCTGCGACCGAATCTGGGGCCGAAACTAACAGGAAAGTTTCCTATAAGATAGAGTCCGTTGCCAGATTGAGACAATCCGTCCTGGCGGTAGCCACCAGCGCCGGCGAGTCCGGTTCGTCGCGGAGCCTGCCGTACGGTACCCATAGCCAGTGAGGGGACTGCATGGAACGACGGCCAGGAACGCCAAGCCTGCTGCGAGAGCTTAACGACCGCGCGGCGCTCGAACTGCTGCTTGCCGGCGGCCCGATGACCCGGGCCCAGCTCGGCGAGCACACCGGCCTGTCCAAGGTGACCGCGTCACAGCTGCTGGCCAGGCTCGAGGAGCGCGGCCTGGTCCAGGTGGCGGGGGAGCAGGCGGGCGGCCGCGGGCCGAACGCCGCCCTGTACGGCGTGGTGCCGTCCGCCGCCTATGTGGCCGGGCTGCACGTCGATCACACCGTGGTCAGCGCCGGCGTGGCCGACGTCACCGGGCGCGAGCTCGCGGTGGTCTCGGTGGACCCAAACGCCGGCCATGATCCAGTCGAGCTGGTGCGCGGCGCGGTCGCTGCCGCCGCGGGCTCGGCCGGCGTGTCGCCCGACGCCCTGCGGTCGCTGGTGATCGGGACTCCCGGGGTGCTGGACCCGCACACCGGCGAGCCGCGGCTCGCGGTCAACCTGCCCGCGTGGCGCCAGGGCGTCCTCGATGCCCTCCGCGCCGATCTGGGCAGGCCGGTGACGATCGAGAACGACGTCAACCTCGCCGCGATGGCCGAGCGGGCCACGGGCGCCGCGGCGGAGGTGGACGACTTCGTCCTGGTCTGGATAGGCATCGGGATCGGCCTGGCGACCATGCTCGGCGGGCGGCTGCACCGCGGAGTCGGCGGGGCGGCAGGTGAGATCGGCTACCTGCCGGTGCCCGGCGTGCCGCTGCCGCAGGACGTGAGCCACCCGGACACCGGCGCGTTCCAGTCGCTGATCGGCGCCCAGGCGCTGATTCCGCTGGCGGCCAGCTACGGGTTTGCCGAGAGCACCGCGGGAGCCGCCGTCCGGGCCGCGCACGAGGCCGCCTCGGCCGGCGACGAACGGGGCAGCGCGTTCCTCGCCGAGCTGGCCCGCCGCGTGGCGACCGGCGTGGCCTCGATCTGCGTGGTGCTCGATCCCGGGCTGGTGGTGCTCGGCGGCGAGGTGGGCCTGAGCGGCGGCACCGAGCTGGCCGACCGTGTCGCGGCCGAGATGGGCCGGATCAGCCCGGCTAAGCCGCGGGTGGTGCCGACCAGCGTGACCGGTGACCCCGTGCTGTGCGGTGCGATCAGGGCCGCGGTCGACCAGGCCCGACAGGAACTCCTGGCCTCGGTGGCCAGTACCTGAACGGCCGAAATGGAAACCCTTAATGGGCTGACCGGTTTGCTGCAGTCCCTGTTGGGTATGCGGCAGCCGTACGATTCATATCGTAATCGGGGGGGTTCGATCGTGCGCAAGATGCGGATGCTTCTTATACCGCTGACCGTTGTCGCGGCAATCGTAGTCATGGCCATGACCCGGCGCCCGGGCAAGGCCCGCCGCAGCCAGCGTCGCAGCAAGTAACGGGGTCCAGGACTCGGTCCTGATCCTGCAGTGCCTTAAGGCCGGGCCGTTCATCAGGGCGGCCCGGCTGGCTGCCCTTACGGGGTAATTCCACAGCCACGCAATGGCAAATTGGCTGCCAACGGCTGTGGGCCTGCCGGGCGGCCGCCCACCCCCGCTCAACCGCGTTACCCAGCCCGCCCATCCCCTCCGGTTACTATTTGGCGGTTTAGAAAAGTCCGGTTATGGCCGGACAGAACTAAACCGCCAATGCTCATCGTGTGCTGGTCCTGTCAGGTGACGTCCCGTGCGGACAGTTCAAATGGGCCGTCGATGCCCATCGTCACGACGCGGCGCGGGCGGACGCGGATCCAGGACGGGCTGAACCGGAACTGGGCGCCGAGGCGTTCGCCGATTTCCTCGCCGCCTTCGGTGTAGGTCTCTGCGTCGCCTCGCACCTCGATAAAGTGCGGCCCCCGACCGTCGACGACCACCGCCACTTTCGGCCGGCGCTGAGCGTCGCGGAACTTCTTGGTAGCGGCCATGTCCGCAAGCTGCGCGTTACTGCCGATGGCGAGGGTCTGCGTCTGCGGATCGTAGAAGACCGCCACGGGTATGACGTGCGGCATTCCATCGGCTCCGACGGTGGCGATGTGACCGAGCCCCTGGGTGTTCAGATACTCGATTTCTGCGTCGGTGAAAACGCTCATAATCATCTCCTGTGCTTAGGTCAGGTCCGGCAGATTACTAGGCGCGCAGGCGCAGGCCGCGCGGGGTGGGACGGAAGCCGGCCTGCTCCAGCGCGCGAGCCAGGGGAGAGTCGTAGACGCCGCCGCCGTCGGCGCGCTCAACGGTGAGCCGGCCGAGCGCCCCCTCGCGGACGGCTTCGGCGAGCGCGGCGGCCGCGGGGTCGAGCAGGGCCGGGTCGCTGGTCCAGGACAGCAGGGTCTTGCCGCCGCGCTCCACGTAGAGCACCAGCTGGCCGTCGGCCAGCACCACGAGCGCCCCCGCCTTGCGGCCCGGCCGGTGCCCGCCCGGCGTCTCGTCCGGCCGGGCCGGCCAGGGCAGCGCCGAGCCGTACGCGTTCGCCGGGTCTCCCGCGGCAAGCACCATGATCGAGCTGTCCTTCGCATCGGCCATCGCGCGCATCCGGTCCACCGCTCCCGGCAGCGCGAACTGCGCGGCGCCCAGGCCCTCGACGAAGTAGCCGCGCCGGCACTGGCCGGCCTCCTCCATCGCCCGCAGCACCGGGTAGAGCGCGCCAAACCCACCGGTCACCCGCTCGGCAGCGACCGCGCCCCGGATCAGCACGCCGTGCCGGTCCAGCAGCGTCCCGGCGAGCGCGTGCAGCCGCCTGGTCCGGTCCGGCTCGGCCTCCGGCAGCAGCGACCACCTCCCGCTGACCGTTGGCGGCCCGCTCCGGGACGGCAGCGCCGCGCGGCTCAGGCGTCGTGAAGGGGAACGGGGAGGGGGGCGGGGGAGCCAGACGCTGCCCGGGCCGGCGGGCTGCCCGCCGCGGCTGGACCGCCCGCCGCGGCCGCCCTGGCCATACCGGTCGGCCCGGGCGGCGCCCGGCAGCCCGGCGGCGTCCAGCGGCGACCGGCCGTCGCCGCCGGGCCGTGCGCCGTTGCCCCGTGCGATGGCAGACACCGTGCCGCCGAACCCGGACCCGGACCCGGACCCGGCCCCGGACCCGGATTCGGCTACCGGCCTGCCCGTGCCGAGCACGGTGCGCAGCGGCGCGAGCGTGTCGTTGGTCAGCCTGCCCGCCCAGACCAGGTCCCAGATCGCCGCGGCGAACGTCTGATCGCTGAGCCCCAGAGCCGTCGCCGATACGCCGTCGCCGCGCAGCTCGGCTGCGACCCTGTCGGCGAGCGCGCGGAAGAACAGCGCGCCGCCGCCGTCCAGGGCCGCGAGCACCGCGTCGTGCACCGGCGTCATCGTGATCTCGGCAGGCTCGGCGAGCAGCAGCGGGGCGACGTCAGCGGGCGCGAGCACCAGCCAGCCGTCGCCGCCGGGCAGGCCGCCAGCCCCCGACCAGACGATCTCGCCGGCCGCGGTCAGCTCGTCAAGCAGCGCCGGGGAGTAGCCGGGCACCCGGCCGGGCAGCACCAGCGTCTCCAGCGCCGAAGCCGGGACCGCGACCCCGGCCAGCTGCTCGATGACGTCGTACACGGCGTCCGCCGTGGCAGGCCGGTCCGGGCGGGCGGGACGCGCCGGACGATCCCCGGCGCCGCGGGCCCGGCCGGGACCAGCCGCACGGCCCGCGTTCTGCCAGGCCGGCAGGAATCTGGCCAGCACCTCCATCGGCACCGGCTCGGCCTCCCGGCGCAGCTTGGCCAGGCAGCGGCGGCGCAGCAGCCGGAGCATCCCGGTCTCGCACCATTCGGTTCCCCGGCCGCCGGGCAGGAACTCGCCCTCGGCGACCCGCCCGTCGGCGGCCAGCCGGCGCAGCGCGTCGGTGGTCACCGCCGTGCCGAGGCCGAACCGCTGCGCCACCGTCGCCGCGGTGAACGGCCCGTGTGTGCGGGCGTACCTGGCGACCAGGTCGCCCAGCGGGTCCGGGACGGGCTCGGTGAACGCGTCGGGCACGCCGGGCGGCAGCGCCACCCCGAGCCCGTCGCGCAGCCGGCCCGCGTCCTCGACCGCGACCCACCGCTCCTGTCCGGCGACCCTGACCTCGATCAGCCGCCGTTGCGCGGCCAGCTCGGCGAGCCATCCGGGAGCAGAGCCGGGTTCCGCGCACCGCTCCTCGACTTCCATGGCCGACAGCGGGCCCAGCGCCGTGAGCATGTCAGCCACCGCCTCCAGGCCACGGCACCGGCGGTGCGCGGAGAGGCACTGCGCGTCGCGTTCCGTCTCACCGACGATGTCCTGGTCCAGCAGTTCTCGAGCATCGGCCTGCCCGAGCAGCTCGGCGAGCAGCGACGAGTCCAGGGCCAGCGCCTGGGCCCGGCGCTCGGCCAGCGGCGCATCGCCCTCGTACATGAACGCGCCCACGTACCGGAACAGCAGCGAGCGCCCGAACGGGGACGGCGCGGGCGTCTCCACTTCCACCAGCCGCACCCGCCGCGCGGCGAGGTCGTGCATGAGGCCGACCAGGCCCGGCACGTCGAAGACGTCCTGCAGGCACTCGCGGACCGTCTCGAGCACGATCGGGAACGTGCCGTACTGGCTGGCCACCGAGAGCAGCTGCGCGGCGCGCTGCCGCTGCTGCCACAGCGGGGTCCGCCGCCCCGGCTGCCGCCTCGGCAGCAGCAGCGCCCGGGCGGCACACTCCCGGAACCTGGACGCGAACAGCGCGGACGAGCCCAGCTCGGCTGTGACGAGCTGCTCCACCTCGTCCGGCTCCAGCGCGGCGATCCCGGCTGGCGGCGGGTCGTCGGCGTCGGGCACCCGGATCACGATGCCGTCGTCGGTGTGCAGCGCCTGCACGTCCATGCCCTGGTAGCGCTCGCGCAGCCGGGCGGCGATGGCCAGCGCCCACGGGGCGTGCACCCGGGCGCCGTAGGGGCTATGCAGCACCAGCCGCCAGTCGCCGAGCTCGTCCCGGAACCGCTCCATGACCAGGGTCTTGTCGTCGGGCAGGTAGCCGGTGGCGGCGCGCTGCGCGGCCAGGTAGCTGATCAGGTTCGCGGCGGCGAGCTCGTCCAGGCCGTCGCGGCGAAGCTGATCCGTGGCCACCTGCTCGCTCGCCGCGCCGAGCTCACGGCAGTACTCGCCGATGGCCCGGCCGAGCTCGGCCTGGCGGCCCGGCGCGTCGCCGTGCCAGAACGGCAGCCGGCCCGGCTGGCCGGGCGCCGGCGAGACGAGCACCTGGTCGGCGGTGATGTCCTCGATCCGCCACGAGCTCGCGCCGAGCACGAACACGTCGCCGACCCGCGACTCGTAGACCATCTCCTCGTCGAGCTCGCCGACCCGCCGGGAGTGCCGGCCGGAGCTATCCCGCTGGCCGCCCGCGAGGAACACGCCGAACAGCCCGCGGTCCGGGATCGTCCCGCCGTTGGTGACGGCCAGCCGCTGGGCGCCCGGCCGGCCGTGCAGCATGCCCGTGGTGCGGTCCCAGACCACGCGGGCCCGCAGCCCGGCGAACTCCTCGCTCGGGTAGCGCCCGGCCAGCATGTCCAGGACCGCCTCGAGCACCGGGCGGGTGAGGCTGGCGAACGGCGCGGCCCTCCGGACCGTCTGCTCCAGCGTCGCGATCTCCCAGTCGTCCATCGCGGTCATCGCGACGATCTGCTGGGCCAGCACGTCGAGCGGGTTGCGCGGCATGCGCAGCTCCTCGATCGCGCCGTCCAGCATCCGCCGGGCCACGACCGTCGCCTGCACCAGGTCGCCCTGGTACTTCGGGAAGATCAGGCCACGGGAGATGTCGCCGACGTTGTGGCCCGCGCGCCCGGTCCGCTGCAGCCCGCTGGCCACCGACGGCGGCGCCTCCACTTGGATGACCAGGTCAACCGCGCCCATGTCGATGCCGAGCTCCAGGCTGGACGTGGCCACCACGGCCGGCAGCCTGCCCGCCTTCAGCGCCTCCTCGATCTGGGAACGCTCCTGCCGGGACACCGAGCCGTGATGCGCGCGCGCCACCTCCGTGGCCGCCCCTTGGGCCGCGCCGGACTGGGCCATGACCTCGGCGGGGGAGCGGGGCTCCGGCGCCCCGTTTCGGCCGGCCCGCTCCTCGGCGCGCTCGGCGGCGAGCTCGTTGAGCCTGGCGCAGAGCCGCTCGGCCAGGCGCCGCGAGTTCGCGAACACGATCGTGGACCGGTGCGCCTCGATCTCGTCGAGCACGCGCTCCTCGACGTGCGGCCAGATCGAGCGCCGCCGCACCGGGTCGTCCGGGTGCTCGTCGTCCGGTGCCCCGGCCGCGGTCTCCAGGTCGGCCATGTCCTCGACCGGGACCACGATCTGCAGGTCAAGCCGCTTGTCGCTGTGCGGCGCCGCGACCGTGACCGGCCGGCTGCCGCCCAGGAACGAGGCCACCTCCTCCGGCGGCCGCACGGTCGCCGACAGCCCAATCCGCTGGGCAGGCCCTCGCTCAGCACTCTCCTCGCGCAGCGCATCCAGGCGCTCCAGCGACAGGGCGAGGTGCGCGCCGCGCTTACCGCCCGCCAGCGCGTGCACCTCGTCGACGATCACGGTCTCCACGTTGCGGAGGGTCTCCCTGGCCTGGGAGGTGAGCAGCAGGAAGAGCGACTCGGGCGTGGTGATCAGGATGTCCGGCGGATGGCCGGCCAGCTTGCGGCGCTCGTCGGCGGCGGTGTCGCCGGTGCGCACGCCGACCCGGATGTCGGGCTCGGCCAGGCCGAGGCGCCTGGCGGCCTGGCCCACCCCGGCCAGCGGTGAGCGCAGGTTGCGCTCGATGTCCACGGCCAGGGCCTTCAGCGGTGAGATGTAGAGCACCCGGCAGCGCTGCTTCGGATCCGCCGGTACCGGCTCGGTGGCCAGCTTGTCGATCGCCCACAGGAACGCGGCCAGCGTCTTTCCCGAGCCAGTCGGCGCGATCACCAGCGTGCTGTCGCCCCGGCCGATGGCCGCCCACGCCTGCGCCTGCGCCGGGGTCGGACCGGCGAACGCGTCACCGAACCAGGCCCTGGTCGCCTCGCTGAAGCCGGGCGCCAGGCCGGTGACCGGTGTGCGGACAGACATACATCCATCCTGCCTTGCCCCACCGACAGCTCTGGCCAGGCGAACCTGGGCCTATTGATTCGGCCGATCCGGGGGGAAGATGCTGAGGGGCTGCATTGGCGCAGCTGCCCGTCCTGGGAGGCAAGATGGCGAGTCTGACCTCGGTGTTGCGGCAGGCTGCGGCCGACCATGCCGACCGCCCGGCCGTGCGCATGGACGCGGCGGTGCTGACCTACGCGGACCTGTGGGACGCCGCCGCCCGCGTGACCACGCTGCTGAAATCGTTCGGCGTGGAGCAGGGTGACCGGGTCGGCATCATGCTGCCCAACGTGCCCGCGTTCCCGATCGCCTACTACGGCACGCTCGGCGCCGGTGCCGTGGTGGTGCCGATGAACCCGCTGCTCAAAAGCCGTGAGGTCGCCTACTACCTGGGCGATTCCGGCGCAAAGGTGCTGTTCGCCTGGCACGGCGCGGCCGGCGAGGCCGCCAAGGGAGCCGCGGAGACCGGCACCCGGGTCGTCGACGTCACCGACCCGCTGCTCATGCTCGACGGCCCCGATCCCACGCCGATCACCGCGGACCGTGACGGCGACGACGCCGTGATCCTCTACACGTCGGGCACCACCGGCAGGCCCAAGGGCGCCGAGCTGACCCATGCGAACCTGACCCGCAACGCCGAGCTGACCGCCACCACGCTGCTGAAGAGCAGCACGGGTGACGTGGTCATGGGCTGCCTGCCGCTGTTCCACGTGTTCGGCCTTACCTGCGGGCTGAACGCGACGGTCGCGTCCGGCAGCACGCTGACGCTGCTGCCGAGGTTCGACCCCGGCAAGGCCCTGGAGATCATCCAGCGTGACCGGGTCACGATCTTCGAGGGCGTGCCCACGATGTACGCGGCCATGCTGCACCACACCGGCGAGCGGCCGGACGTCTCGTCGCTGCGGCTGTGCATCTCCGGCGGCGCAGCCATGCCGGTTGAGGTCATGCGCGGGTTCGAGGAGGCCTTCGGCTGCATCATTCTCGAGGGCTACGGCCTGTCCGAGACCTCCCCGGTCGCCTCGTTCAATCACCCGGACAAGGTGCGCAAGCCCGGCTCGATCGGCACGCCGATCGCGGGCGTCGAGATGCGCCTGATCGACGCCGATGGCGCGGACGTGCCCGCCGGCGAGATCGGCGAGATCGCGATCAGGGGCCACAACGTGATGAAGGGCTACTGGGGCAGGCCGGACGCCACCGCCGAGGCCATCCAAGACGGCTGGTTCCGCACCGGCGACCTCGCCAAAGTCGACGAGGACGGCTACTACTACATCGTCGACCGCAAGAAGGACCTGATCATCCGCGGCGGGTACAACGTCTACCCGCGCGAGATCGAGGAGGTGCTCTACGAGCATCCGGCCGTCGCTGAGGCGGCGGTGATCGGGATCCCGCATCCCGAGCTTGGCGAGGACGTGGGCGCCGCGGTGAAGCTCAAGCCCGGTGGCACGGCCACGCCCGCCGACCTGCGCGCCTTCGTCAGGGAACGGGTCGCCGCGTACAAGTACCCGCGCCACGTCTGGATCGTCGATGACCTGCCCAAGGGGCCAACCGGCAAGATCCTGCGCCGTGAGGTGCAGCCGCCGCAGGACCTGTGATGACCGCCAACGACCAGGACCGGTCCGAACAGGCCCCGTCCGCCGCTGACGCGGCCGGAGCCCTCGACCTGCTGCTGTCCGCCGCGGCGCTGGGCACGAGCCGGATGCTGCGCCCGGACGCCGCCACGCTGCGCCTGGGCCTGGCGCTCGCCCGCAGGCCGCAAACGTTTGCTCAGCGAATGGGCGGGCTGACCGCCGAACTCGCGAAGATCGCTGTCGGGGATTCGCAGGTCGCGCCCGGCAAGAAGGACCGGCGGTTCCGCGATCCGGAGTGGACCAGCAATCCGCTGCTCAGGCGCGCCATGCAGGCTTACCTCGCCGCCGGGCAGACCGCCGATGCGCTCCTGTCCGACGCCCAGCTGAGCTGGCGCGACAGCGAGCGACTCAAGCTTTTGGCCCTGAACGTTAACGCAGCCGCCGCACCGAGCAACAACCCGCTGGTCAATCCGGCCGCGTTTCGCGCGCTGCGCGAGAGCGGCGGCCGCAGCGCCCTGCGCGGGGCCCGGGCGCTCGTCGCCGACCTGGCCGCGCCGCCGCGCGTGCCGAGCATGGTGGCTCCGGACGCGTTCGAGGTCGGCGTGGACCTGGCGGTTACGCCCGGAGCGGTGGTGGCCAGGTCCGAAGCTTGCGAGCTGATCCAGTACCGGCCGGTCACGCCCACGGTGCACCGCTTCCCGCTGCTGATCGTCCCGCCGATGATCAACAAGTTCTACATCACCGACCTGGCCCCCGGCCGCAGCATGGTCGAGTACCTGGTCGGGCAAGGCCAGCAGGTCTTCGTGGTCTCGTGGCGCAACCCGGACGCCCGGCACAAGAACTGGGGCCTGGACACCTACGGCAGCGCGGTGGTGCAGGCCCTCGACGCCGTGCTGGCCATCTGCGAGGCGCCCAAGGCCAGCATCTGCTCGCTCTGCTCGGGCGGCGTGATCTCGTCGATGGTCGCCGCGCACCTGAGCGCGACCGGGCAGCTGGACCGGCTGGCCAGCCTGTGCCTCGGCGTGACCGTTCTTGACCAGGCGCGGGCGGGCACGGCCGCCGCGATGATCGACGAGCGCACCGCGTCGGCGGCGATCCTTGCCTCGGCCCAGCGCGGCTACCTGGACGGCCGTGCGCTCGCCGAGGTGTTCGCGTGGCTCAGGCCCGACGACCTCATCTGGACCTACTGGGTGAACAACTACCTGCAGGGCCGGACCCCGCCGCCGTTCGACATCCTGTACTGGAACGCCGACACCACGCGGCTGCCCGCCGCGCTGCACCGCGAGTTCATCGAGCTGGCCCTGTCCAACGCGCTGACCAAGCCGGGCGAAGCCACGATGCTCGGTTCCGCCGTCAACCTGTCCGAGGTCGCCGTCGACAACTACATCGTGGCGGGCATCGCGGATCATCTGTGCCCCTGGCAGTCGTGCTACGCCAGCACTCGCCTGCTCGGCGGCAGCTCCCGGTTCGTGCTGTCCACCAGCGGCCACATCGCGTCGATGGTCAACCCGCCGTCGAACCCGAAGGCGACGTTCCAGACCGCGCCGGACAGCCGGGACTACCCGGCGGACCCGGCCGAATGGCTGAGCCGGGCACAGACCGAGGCGGGCAGCTGGTGGCCGGACTACGGGTCCTGGCTGGCGCAGCGCAGCGGCGGCGAGAAGGAGCGCCCGGGCGAGCTGGGCGGCGGCGGGTTCCGGCCGGGCGAGCTGGCCCCCGGCGGCTACGTTCTCGACCGGTGAGCCGATGCGGCCACGCAAGCCCGCCGCCGCGGGCAATGAGACGATCCGCAGCATCGTGGTCGACGGCCAGCAGGTCCGCGTTGCCGTGCGGCAGGGGAGCCCGGGCGGGACGCCGTTGCTGCTCATCAACGGGATCGGCGCCAGCCTGGACTTGCTGCAGCCGTTCGTCGATACGCTCGACCCGTCCCTGGGCGTGATCCGTTTCGACGTCCCCGGTGTCGGCGGCTCGCCGGTCCCGGCGCTGCCTTACCGCTTTACCGGCCTGTGCCGGATGATCGCGCGGATGCTGTCCGCGCTCGGGCACGAGCGGGCCGACGTGCTCGGGATCTCCTGGGGCGGCGGGGTCGCCCAGCACTTCGCCGCGTTCCAGCGGTCGCGGTGCCGTCGGCTGGTGCTGGTCAGCACCGCGACCGGCGCGATGATGGTTCCGGCCAGCCCCGGGGTGCTGATCCGGATGGTCACGCCGCGGCGTTACCTGGACCCGGGCTACCTCAAGAAGGTGGCCGGTGCCCTGTATGGCGGATCGGCGCGCACCGACCCCGCGCGGGTGGCCACGGCGATGCACGCTCGCAGCCGCGTCGGGCCGCCGCACGGCTACCTGTATCAGCTCACCGCAGGGCTCGGCTGGACGAGCCTGCCGTTCCTGCCGCTGCTGCGGCAGCCGACGCTCATCATGTCCGGCGATGACGACCCGATCATCCCGCTGGCCAATGCGCGCCTGATGCACCGGCTGATCCCCGGTTCCCGGCTGCACGTCTATCACGGCGGCCATCTCGCGCTGGTGACCGAGGCGGCGCAGCTCGCGCCGGTGGTCGAGCGCTTTCTCGCGTAGGTCGGCGAGGGTACTGCCGGAGCCGGCGGCCGCGGGCCACGGTCCGCACTCAGGGGAGGACCTCATAGCTGACGCGGGCCAGCGCAGCCAGCTCGGCGCTGGCCAACACGCTGATCGTCGGAAGGGCCGTCACCGGCGCCAGGTGCCTTCGTGTGAGGCACGGCGCCGGTGACGGCCGGGGAGCGGGCGCGCCCGCGTGAAGGGTTATGCCGTCGGAGTGCCGGTTCCGGTTCCTGCCCCGGCGGGAATCTGCTCGGCCTCTTCGTTCTCCGGGTCGTAGAAGTAGTGGCTCGGCTGGGTCTCGTCGGCACCGGCCGGCAGCTTGACCGCCCGGAAGATGAACGTGAACACGACCGAGACCACAAGGTTCAGGACGAGGGCGGCGAGCCCGATGTAGATCACATGGCCCAGGATCGGGGCTATCGGAGCGCCGAAGTGATTCTGGCCGCCGCCCGGCGTCCGCCACGCCTCGATCGTGCCGTAGACCATCGCCACGGCCCAGCCGATGACCAGCGCCCAGCGGTGGAACCACCGCGTGTACAGGCCGACCAGGATCGAGGGGAAGGTCTGCAGGATCCACAGCCCGCCGAGGAGCTGCAAGTTGATCGAGAACGTCTTGCTCAGCTCGAGGGCGAAGATCAGCGCGCCGGCCTTCATGACCAGCGAGGCCCAGCGGGCCGCCGCGGTCTCCTCCCGTGGGCTGGCATTCGGTCTGAAGAACTCCTTGTAGATGTTGCGGCTGAACAGGTTCGCCGCGGCGATCGACATGATGGCAGCGGGTACGAGCGCGCCGATGATGATCGCCGAGTAGCCGATCCCGGCGAACCAGCTCGGGAACAGGTGCTGGAACAGCAGCGGCACGGCCAGGTCGGTGTTGTCCCCGGCGGCCTTGATGCCCGAGGTCACCGCCGGGGTGGCCAGCGCCATGTAGCCGAACAGCGCGAGAAGGCCGAGCACCAGCGTGTACGCGGGCAGCGCGGCGAGGTTGCGTCTGACCACGTCGCGCCGCTTAGTGGCGAGCACCCCGGTGATGATGTGCGGGTACATGAACAGCGCCAGCGCCGAGCCGAGCGCGAGGGTGGCAAAGGCCCATTCGCCCGCCGGCGTCACGACGAGGCCGCCGCGTGGCTTTCCGGTGTCGGGATTGATCGTCTTCAGGTGGGCCGCCGAGGCGCCGAAGATGTGCCCCCAGCCGCCGATCCTGGTCGGTATGTACAGGATCGCCACGATCACGGTCACATAGACCAGCGTGTCCTTGATGAAGGAGATCATGGCCGGGGCGCGCAGCCCGGCCAGGAAGGTGTAGGCGGCGAGGATGACGAACGCGATGATCAGGGGCAGGTCCTTGATGAACGCGTTGCCCGAGCTCGGGTTGACGCCGAGCACGATCAGCACGGACTCGATGCCGACGAGCTGCAGCGCGATGTACGGCATTGTGGCCAGGATCCCGGTGAACGCCACGGCGAGGCTCAGGCCCCGCGAGCCGTACCGGCCCCGGATGAAGTCGGCGGGCGTGACGTAGTTGTGCCGTCGGGCGACCGACCACAGCCGCGGCACGAAGATGAACACGATCGGGAACGTCATGACCGAGTAGGACAGCGCGTAGAACCCGTAGGCACCGGTCGCGTATACCAGAGCGGGGACGGCGATGAACGTGTAGGCGGTGTAGATGTCGCCGCCGAGCAGGAACCAGCTGATGAACCCGCCGAACCCGCGTCCGCCGAGGCCCCACTGGTGGAGGTTGAGCAGGTCCTCGGCCGGGCGCCACCTAGCCGCGGCGAACCCGACCACGGTGACGAGCAGGAAGCAGACTAAGACGATCGTGAACGCAACCGCGTTGACGTGGCTCACCTGGCCACCTCCCCGTTCCCGCCCGCGGCGCCCGCGCTAGGCGCTGGCTTGTTTCGCAGCAGCAGGAAGGTGCTCCCGCAGAGGATGGCGATCACCGGAACCAGGACGAGCAGGTACCAGTAGAAGAACGGGAAGGCTCCCCATTTCGGGGTGGTGCGCGCGTAGATCGGTACGAGCAGCGGCAGGGCGATCGCAACCACGATCAAGATCGTGGCGATCACCCATACTGCGGGGCTCCTGCGGGGGGGACTGGACTGGGCCATCGCATTCCTCTCAGGGGGTAGGTGATGCGCGCTCCCGGCCTGTCCCCTCCCCGAAACCAGGCCGCGGCGTGCAAACGAATGCGCTATGACATTTTTCACAATGGTGCATCCTCGCGGCCTGCCCGGCAATAGGGCGTTTCCGGGCTGTTACGGACCCGCGTGCGCGGCTCGTGCGTGGGGATGGATCTCCGCGGGAGGCGATCGCCGGTCCCGGCGCAGGCCGTAGGCGCGGTCCGGCCGCGTGCCAGGGGTAGCCTTTCCGGGTGCGTCTCACTGTCTTCTGGGAACGGATGCGCGCGCAGTTCGGGGAGACCTACGCGGAGAGCGTGGCCAAGGACCAGGTGCTCGCCGACCTCGGCGATCGCACCGTTAACCAGGCGCTCGCCGACGGCGTGGAGGCCAAGACCGTCTGGCGTGCCGTCTGCGACTCCTTCGACGTCCCCCAGCGGCTCCGCTGACCCGGTGCGGTCCCCAGGCCGTCGCGTGGTGCTGGTGCCCGGGGCCCCGGGCTCTGGCAAGACCACCCTGGCGGTGCCGCTCGCGGCCGAACTTGGGTTCGCCCTGCTGAGCAAGGACCGGATCAAGGAGACGCTGCACGACGCCCTCGGGGCGCCAGTGTCCGACCTGGCCTGGTCGAACCGGCTTGGGGCCGCCGCCATGGAACTGCTCTGGACACTGGCCGCCGACGCCCCGGCAGTGGTGCTCGAGGCGAACTTCCGGCCGCGCCACGCCTACGGGCGGAGCCGGATTTCCGCCCTCTCGGCGCGGCCGGTCGAGGTCAACTGCGTCTGCCCACCCGAGCTTGCCGCCCGCCGCTACGCCGAGCGGGCCGTGACCTCGCACCCGGTGCACGTGGTGACCAGCCTGACTCCGGAGGTGCTCGCCGAGTACGACGAGCCGGTGGGGATCGGGGAGCTGATCACGGTGGACACCACCGCTCCCGTCGACGTCGTGGTGCTGGCAGAGCGCGTCCTGCGAAATTTCGACTGTATCGGCGTGTCACCCTCTTGATCGAACAGCTGTTCGTCTAGAGTAGTCCCGGTGGTCGGTCCTGCGCGGCATTGCGGGCGACATCGATGGGCGACATGTCGGCGGCGCGGCTTGGCATCCCGGAGATTGTCGGTGGGAGCGCGTAACGTCGGCCCCGATAGCGAGACGGGCCGCCGGACATGGCTTTTAGCGGCCACCGGACAGCATCGATTGCACCAGCACCACGGCACCACGGCCGGGCGGGAAGCCCCTGATTCCACAGGAGTTCACATGGCACCGAACGACAGGGCGGGCAATAAGGGCGGCGACAGGGATAAGGCCCTGGAGACCGCGCTCGCCCAGATCGAACGGCAGTTCGGCAGGGGCGCGATCATGCGGCTCGGCGACGACACCCGCGCCCCGGTAGAGGTGATCCCGACCGGCTCCATCGCACTCGACGTGGCCCTCGGAATCGGCGGCCTCCCCCGTGGCCGGATCGTGGAGATATACGGGCCGGAGAGCAGCGGGAAAACGTCCCTTGCGTTGCATGCGGTAGCAAATGCGCAGAAGGCAGGCGGAATCGCGGCGTTCATCGACGCCGAGCACGCGCTCGACCCCGAATACGCGAAAAACCTCGGCGTGGACACCGACGCACTGCTCGTCTCCCAGCCGGACACCGGTGAGCAGGCTCTGGAGATCGCCGACATGCTCATCCGTTCCAGCGCCATCGACGTCATCGTCATCGACTCGGTCGC
>Ga0209169_10000544_pt1 | contig 23056 bp, 20 predicted proteins | sample HubBroMetageWRM4_FD_188346 | JGI IMG/M metagenome (GOLD analysis project Ga0209169, IMG submission 188346) | Warmed soil microbial communities from the Hubbard Brook experimental Forest, New Hampshire - Hubbard Brook CCASE Soil Metagenome WRM 4... | ecosystem: Environmental > Terrestrial > Soil...
AGGAAAACCCAGAATGGCCGATGAGAGAAACGGCGACCCCAGGGCCTGTACCGCCGTGAGATATTGTGGTGTTTCCACCCACTGGTTGGAAGTTTCCACCGAATTGTTCCGGAGCGTTTCGTATGAAAAGAACACAAACAGGTGATTCCTGATGATCGGTCCACCCACGCTGCCGCCGAACTGATTAAACCGGTTGTTTACGCGCTCATCCGCAGTCGGGCCGCTCGGGCCGTTATAGGCTTGGAAAGCATTCAATCCCGGCCGATCAATCTTGATGAAGGCGCTGCCGTGATAACTGTTTGTGCCATTCTGCGAGACGACTTCGACCTGCGCGCCGCTGCCATGTCCCAGTTCCGCATCGTAAGAATTAGAGGTAACTCGGACTTCCTTAACCGATTCTTCATTGGGCGTGATGATTGCGGCTCCGCCCCAGTCAAGGCTGTTCACCGAGACACCGTCAATCTGAAAGCTATTTGCTTCGTTGCGCTGCCCGCCGGCGAAAGCTTGGACCTGATTTTCAATCTGGAAAATGCTAGTCGTCGCGCCGGTGCCGCCGGGTCCCGCGCTGCCGGGGATATTTTGCGCTCCCCCGCCATTATTGTGTCCGCCGTCGCCGAAGACGCCCGGGGCGAGTCGAAGCAGCTGAAACGGATCCCGGCCAAAGGATGGAAGGTCCTGAACTTCGGTGGACGAAAGAGTGCCGCCAAGTTGTCCTGTTTCGGTATCAATTGCGGAGGCTTCGGACGCATTCACCACCACCGAGGAAGTGACCTCCCCAAGCTCCAACGTGACGTTGAGGGCCTGGATTTGTTCTCCGGCGATCGAGATATTTTCAAGGACATTCTTCTTGAAGCCTTTCTTTTCCACTGAAACTGTGTAGTTGCCGGGAGGAAGGCTCAAGAAAGAGTAAACACCACCCGATCCAGAAGTGGTTTGCTGCGAATGATTGGTTTCCGGATTCATCAACGTGATGGTGGCACCCTCGACGGCCGCGCCCTGCGCATCGAGCACGACTCCCTGCAGGCCGGCGCGGTACTGCGCGCTCGCCGCTGGTGAAAATAGACTCACACAAGACACAAGAATTGCCAGGCCGAGAAGAATTTTCGAGGTTTTCATCGATCCCCCATGTTGAGGCCAGGGACGCGGTGCGGCTTGTGGCGACAATGCAGCATAGGACCTTCTGCGCCCAGCGTATCGTATCCATGCTATGAGGGCGTGCCATACATGAAAGGGAGTAGAGGGGCGTAGGGATTTACATTATGCCTCCGGGCGCTCGCTAGGCGATGCGGCGGGAGCGAGGCCAGCTGCCGCCACCCCCCTTCATTGTCTAATCCCAGCTAAATCGCTTCGCTGCTGATGTTTCGGAGCCTAGGTGGATTTCTTGTTGTCAATGCTTCCTATCTCTGCTATTTGGATTCGAGGCGACTACGTCTTGCAAGCTGTGGTGCAATGGGTGTCGAGCACGTCGCGGTGCCCGCCGGCGATCTCTGCCGGCTTTCAAATAATGACGCGTTTGCTGGAGCCAGCGGATCGTGCGAGCTTTCGCCTCCTCGGGCGAGCCGCCGCGCTGTTTCTGGTTTTAGCGGTTGCCGCGTCGGTCCGCGCGGACACGGAATATTACCGCCGCGTTTTCTTCGACAACAGCCTGACGCCTGATTCTTATTTTTACAGCGCCGGCAAAGCCGCCGCTCCCAGCCTTCTCACGCTTCTCGATTCGAAGCTCCCGGTCGAAACGCGCACATTTTTCACTCCGCCGAACGCGCTGCGCCTGGAATGGACTTCACAGCCCGGCGGGGGCTGGGTGGCGCAGATTGGCGTCGTCCAGTTCCGCAATCGCGAAATAAGATTTGATGGCGACGTGCTTTCCTTCTGGTGCTTTGCGCCGCGGCAGATCGGCTCCGCAGGATTGCCGCTCGTTAGGATTGAGGACATCGGCGAGAATTTTTCAGGGCCGCTTCCCCTGGCGAAATTCTCCGGCGCTTTGCCTGCCGGGCGGTGGGTTCACGTGAAAATTCCGTTGCGGGATTTTGCGACGGATTCCATCCGGCTTCTGGACGCCCATCGCTTGGGCAAGCTGATCTTTTCTCAGTCTTCCGCCGATGCCGCGCCGCATATTTTGATCATTGACCAGATCACGATCGAGGATTCGCGCAAGGAGGGCGCAAAAAGCGCGCTGCCGGCGCCAGAGGAGGTCACGGCAACCGGCTACGAGCGCCACATTGATATTGCATGGAAGCCGGTTGCTTCAGGCCGTCTTCGCTATTACGCCATTTATCGATCGCTAGACGGCAAGTCGTTCGCACCGATCGGAATCCAGGAATGCGGCTTGCGCCGTTACACCGACTTCCTGGGTAAGACGGGCCAAACGGCTTCCTACAAAGTGGCTGCATTTTCTTCCGATGGGTTGCGCTCGCCGATGTCTCCCGCCGCGAGCGCTTCCACGCGCCGGCTGAGCGACGACGAACTGCTCACGATGCTGCAGAACGAATCCTTCCGCTACGAGTGGGAATCCTCCGGACCGCACTCCGGCATGACGCGGGAAAATATTCCCGGCGATGATCGCATCGTCGCTACGGGCGCGAGCGGATTCGGCATCCTCGCTTTGGTTGTCGGCATGGACCGAGGCTTCATTACTCGCACGCAAGGGATCGCACGCCTGGAGAAAATTGTCGGCTTCCTGGAAAGAGCCCCGCGTTATCACGGTGCATGGTCTCACTTCATGGACGACGCCACGGGTGCGAGTTTGCCGGTGTTTGACATGTTCGATGACGGCGGGGACCTGGTTGAAACCGCTTTTCTGATGGAAGGGCTCTTAACCGCGCGGCAATATCTGAATCCATCCAGCAGGCAAGAGAAAGTCCTATACGATCGCATTTCTCAACTCTGGGAAACCGTGGAGTGGGATTGGTATCGCCAGACGCCACAAAGTGACGCGCTCTACTGGCACTGGTCGCCTGAATGGTCCTGGCACATCAATCATCGCCTCACCGGATTCAACGAAGTGATGATCGTCTACCTGCTTGCCATCGCTTCGCCCACGCACGGAGTGCCAGTGGGCCTTTACTACACGGGCTGGACCGACGGCGCCGGAGACGCTTCGAAGGACAACGACTTCCTCAACGGCAAGACTTTTTATGGAATCAAACTGGAGGTTGGCGCCAAAGAGGGAAATCCGCTTTTCTTTGCCCATTATTCGTACATGGGATTTGATCCCCGCGGGATTCGCGATCGGTTTACGGATTACTTCGAAAACAATCGCCATCTGGCGCTGATCAATCGCGCTTACTGCATCGAGAATCCTGAGCATCACAAGGGGTATGGTCCGGACTCGTGGGGCCTTACGGCGAGCGATGGCCCCTGGGGCTACGTGCCACATGCGCCGGACCCCCACAATGACACCGGAACAATGACGCCCACTGGCGCGCTTGCGTCATTTCCCTACATTCCCGAAGCTTCGATGGCCGCCCTCAAGCACTTCTATCGCGACCTCGGGGATCGCCTGTGGGGCATCTACGGCCCGCGCGACGCTTTCAACCTTGACCACAATTGGTTTGCGCCGATCTATATGGGGTTGAACCAGACGCCCATCACGGTGATGATCGAAAACTATCGCACCGGCCTTTTGTGGAGGTTGTTTATGTCCAATCCGGAAATGAAGCCGATGCTCGAGCGCATCGCCTTCAAGAAAGACCAACCGCCGCGCTAGGTCTGCGCTCCGTTCCGCGCGGCGTGGCGCGATAGCGGACACGCAAAACCGCATCGCGATGGGACGTGTGCTGGACTCTACCCGGAAGAACCGCATTGAGGATCCTCACTCGCTCAGGTTGAAACTATCCTTTCGGCTGCCCCAGGCCGGCCAGGACGCCTCGCATATAAGCGAAGCTGCTGATAACGCCGGGCATCGGATCGTCCGGATAGACCTCGTACTCTAAATCGACAAAGCCCTTGTACTTCATCGCGATCAGCGCTTCCAACATCGCGCGCACCGGCATGATGCCGTCTCCTACCGCTACCTGGCTTTCCTTGCTTTGGAAGCTCGTGAGATCCTTCATATGCAAGTTCAATAGCCTCGGGCCTGCTTCCTGGATCGCCTGCACCACGTCGGTCCCCGCGCGAGCCGCATGCCCGACGTCGATGCAGCAGCCAATGCGCGGATCCATACCTTGGATCGCCTTCAACACGTCGAGCGGCGAACGCCATAACCGATCTTCCGGCCCGTGATTATGAATCGCGATGCGGATGTCAAACTCCTCGACGAACTTCTCAAGCCGCGGCAGTGTCTCCGGCGCGGGGTCGCCCGCGACAATCACCGCGATGCCTGCTCGCTTACAGTATTCGAACTTGGACCGGATGTCCGCCTCTTCATCTTTCGCGAAATAGATAGCTCCAGCAGCGTGAAGACTGATACCCGCTGCGGCATAGTCTGCGAGCGCGGTCGCCTCCTGTTGCGGATCGAGCGGGAGATGATCTTTGACGTCCTTCGCATTCAGCGCGAACACATTGAGCTGCTTCATGAAACCGATCAGCTGCGCACGAGGAAAGTTACGAAACGTATAGCTAGCCAGGCCCAAACGAATCGGCGACGCTTGGACATCTGCCGGGCGTCCCTGAGCCAGTGCGAAGACGTCGCTTGAAGCAGCAACTGCTGCCGCGGCGAGGGCTCCGGAATGAATGAAATCGCGACGGGAGAAGCTATTTTTCATACCGGGCCGGTGATTCGCTCGTTGCCGAGAATGCATTCATAAGGGGCCGCTGCTCCACGCTTTTTTCGATGCGATATTCCCCCGGACCCCACCAGCGCACACTAAATGCGTGGCGCCCAGCCATCCTCATATTCGCGCCCCCACATCTTCATCGCTTCCGGATCCTTCTGGATCCGGCCGTCTTGCGTGTCCAGATGCAGCTCCCGGTTCACTTCCCACGCGATGTTGGAAATCTGCAGCATCGTAACGGCGATATTGCCGACAGAGACAGGCGAGTTGAGCTTTTCGCCGTCGCGGATTCCCGCTATGAAGTTGGCGAAGTGAGCGTCGGTCATGGAATCGCGGCCGATGAGGTCTGAAGAGGAGGTTGAACCGCCGCGCTTGAACTCGCTCGTCTTCTTCCCTTCCAGGTCGTATATCTCGTAGCCATCGCGATCGAGGAGCACCGTTCCAGTCGTTCCCATGATGGTTGAACCACGATCACGGTCGTAATACTTCATTCCCTGGCAACTCTTACCCTCCCAGCAGATCATCTTGTCTTGGTAGGTAAAGCTTGTCACCAGCGTGTCATAGAATTGCCAGTCGTCCTTGAACTGGTATCTGCCGCCGGAGGAGCTGACGCGGTCCGGATAGTCGACGCCCAGCGCCCAGCGGCAGACGTCAACCTCGTGCGTGCCATTATTGAGTGTTTCACCTGTGCCGTAGATTCTGAACCAGTGCCAGTTGTACGGCTGCACATTGTCACGATACGGACGCCGTGGCGCGGGACCCTGCCACAAGTCCCAATCAAGCTGCGCCGGCACAGGTGCCTGTTTTCCCGTGCCAATCGACTTCCTCGAGTTGCTGTACCAAGCTTTGGCGAAGTACGGCCTGCCTATGATCCCGGCGTGGATCTTTTCGACAATCTCAATGGTGTGGGGCGAAGACCTCTGCTGCGTGCCCATCTGCACGAGCTTGCGATACTTCTGCTGCGCCCGCACCAGCATCTCTCCCTCAGCCGCGTTGTGGCTGCACGGCTTTTCCACATAGACGTGCTTGCCCGCTTGAAGCGCGGCGATGGCCATAGGTGCATGCCAATGGTCCGGGGTAGCAATTGTGATGGCGTCCACATCCTTCTGCTCGAGAATCCTGCGAAAATCTTTCTCCGTCGCAGCCGTCTCCTCCATCTCTTGCTGCACTCTGTCGGCGAACTTTCTGAGAATATTACCGTCCACATCGCAGACATGCGAAATGCGGGCAGCGCTCCGGTTGGCCTTGAGCGCCGACAGGTGAGCGTAGGCGCGCCCGTTGAGTCCGATCACGGCGAAATTGAGACGATCATTGGAACCGAGGATTTGGCGATAGCTCCGTGCCGAAGTCCCCACGGCCAGCGTAGCCGCACTCACCGCAAGTGCATCCAGAAACTCGCGTCGCGTGGCCATCATTTCCCTCTTGTCCGGCGGCCTCTGGCGCTGCGCCGCAAACCGCCAGCTTAGCTTGTGGTTAGCAGGAGATTCCGGCCTTGAGCAGCGTCTTCCGGAATCCGTCCATGCTGATTCGGGTGGATGCTTCGGGCGTACCTGCGCCGCGCCAATGAGTTTCAAGGCTTACTGCAGCATGGAAGCCGTCGCGCTGCAAAGCCTGAAACTGTCCGACCCAATCCACGATGCCGCCGCCAACCGGGGCCCAATCGTATTTGTGATCCGGCTTGCGTACCACATCCTTGCAGTGGCAGTGCCCAATCCGACTCTTGGGCAGCAACTGATACCCGGTCGGATAAGGCGTACTTCCGATCGCTGCGGCGTTGCCGGGATCCCAGTTCAACATGAAGTTTCTGTCTGGAATCGCCCGCAGCGTGGCAGCCGCCTCTTCCCCTGTTGCTGTGTTGCAGGACATCTCGTTTTCCAGCAGCAGAATGATATTGTCTTTGGCGCAGCGCTCCGCCGCCTGCTGCAGCTTGCGGTTGATCGCTGTCCGGTACGGCGTTTGATCATCCAGTCGCCAGAAGTCGAAACAGCGAATCCTGTCCGTATCGAAAAATTTCGCAAGCGAAATGCACTTCTCGAGCAGCTCATCCTGTGCGCTCGCATCGAAGTCCGCATGGAACTGGCCGCGGTTTTCGCCCTGGGTCGACCGGGGAGCCCCAGGCCAGTCGGTCTTGAACAACGGGCTCGCGATATCGGTCACCTGCAGTTTGTGTTCCTCGAGGAGCTTCCGTGCATCCTCTAGCTGCTTTGCGTCGAGTTCGGTCACGTTCTTGTTCCAGGTCGTGCGCAACTCAATCCAATGCAGACCGAAATCGCGGGCAACGATCTGGCATGCCTTCTCGAAGTCCTGCGTGATCTCATCATTAATAACCGCAAGCCTGAACGGGCACGTGCCTGTATCTGATTCCGCCGCGCGCGGCGCCATTTCTGAGAACGCTCCGGGTTTTTTTTCCAACGGGGGCATCGCCGCTTCCAGGGCCGCCATTGCTAATCCCCCGAGCACGCTGCGTCGTGTGTACTCCATGTGTCCGTCTTTCGCACCCTTGACAGCGATTGAGGCCGTCAGAGAAGCAACGGTCTTGCGCCTCGGGGTGGCCGATCGTCTGATTGGTTTTCCGGCCGAGATTGTACAGAAACCGTCCGTCGTGTGTCTGCCTTTTTTGCTCCTCCCTCTGCCTCGCGATTTCCGCACGCCGGCTGTGCGAAACAGTAAGGTATCGATCGCGCGAGGGCAAGAAGATGTACTGGCATCGGACGGTCGTCTGCAAGCCACTCGGCGCGCTCCTCGATACGCACGCTCTGCTCTGGTGGCTCTCAGATGACCCGGAACTAACGCGCGCCGCTCGAAAAATGATCGCAGAAACCGCAAACACGCTGATAGTAAGCGCTGCATCGGCTTGGGAAATCGCGATTAAGGTAAGGTTCGGAAAACCCGCGACTGCTACCGACTGGGTCGCGGATTTCTCTGGGTTATTGAACGCGAAGGTTTTCAACTACTAGCCATTTCTGCAGAGCACCGTATTCGCGCAGGGCTCTTGCCGGGCCCTCACAAAGATCCGTTTGACCGAATGCTCATTGCTCAGGCCCAGGCAGAAAATATCCCCATCATTAGTAATGAAGGGTCCTTCGGAAGGTATGGCGTGCGGCGTGTCTGGTGAAGCCTGCGTCAACCGCACCGTTTCGGCGCCGGATGTCCTCGACGGAACCCGGTTTAATGATGTGGAAATGTGTTCCTTGAATTGTCGAGCGAGAGCTCTCAACGACCGCCAGGCTACTGTTCTGAACGATTGAGCATGAAGTGCGGTAATGGATGGCGCGCTCACGGGGACAATTTTAGAACTTTTCTGACGGATTTCGTGTTATGTCTGCCACAGATCGACTTCGCTGCTAGGTTAGGCTCGTAGCCTGTTCGATACGGCCGCGATCGGTACGAAACAAGCTCGTCCGCTGCGGAACTGGCAATTACGCACAAGTCCTTGAAGACCCGCGTGCTATATGGGGAGAACGCAGCCGTGACAAGACCCAAAAGCAGTGGAGTCGATGAATACATAGCAAGATGCCCGAAAGAGGCGCAAGCTGATTTGGCAAAGGTCCGAGCGGCCATACAGGCGGCTGCGCCTGGCGCCACCGAACGCACTGATTATTTCCAAATGCCCGGATACTCGCAGCCAGGAGTTGACTATTATGATGGGATGTTTGCCTGGTTCAGCTTCAAGAAACCACACGTACGCCTACATGTGCCCCCTTCCGTAATACAAAAATATCGGAAGGAGCTTGCAGGCTTTGCCACAACGAAAGCCATCGTTAGCTTCCCCAACGGTAAACCGGTACCAACGACATTGGTGAAGAAACTGGTAAGGGCAAGTGTAAAGGCAATGAAAGGTGAGCGCAGCAACGCGATCAAATCGTGATAGCTCGGATGATGAACTCTTTTTGGCGACCGCTACGTTCCATTCTCGTCCGAAACAAGACCAGGTGTATCAACCGACGCTTTTGAAAACACGCTGTCTTTAGAAGCGGCGCGCCCAAGGGGCCGATTTTAGAACTTTTCTCCGCGATTTTCTGGCATGTTTGCCACAGTTTGGGTCCCATTGCTGGATTGCGCCTAGCGGATGATTTGGCTCCCTTCCGGGCGACGTTGCGGAGTCATATTCCTTGGCGCCAGTGAACTTAGCGGACCCGGGTAAGGTTCTTATTGGAAATAGATTCAAGCTGGCTCCTCGCAAAGAAATGCACATAAGATCACTACGGCAGATCGAACCGGTAGTACAGCCTGAAACGGACCTGAAAGGGCTCGACGGGATGGAAAACGTCTGTGAACGCCGGCGTGGCTGTTGGCGTTATACGGGAGGTATAGGCGTAGTCAATGTCGTGATCGCGGCGATTAAGCAAGTTCAAAAAGTCGGCCGAAACGCGGAAGCTCTTGTTAATTTGATAACCGACCTCCCCGTTGAGCAACACTGTTGAATTTGAGCGATAAATTCCGTCGGACGTCAAATCGCGCGGACCAAAGTAGCGCAGGCGCAAACTGGCCGAAAAGCCTTTGAGATCGCGGAGTGTGATGCCCGAGGAAATCACCCGCTCCACCGCTTCGGGTACAAGCCTGCCACCCGGGCTGCCCGGCGCTGCGTCAGCTAGGTCTATTGTGGTAAACAGAGCTCTGGAGTCCGCGAGGTCAAAATCAAAAGCCAAATGTTCTCCTGGCGTGTAATCGTTCGCCCATTCGACGCCGTAGCGGTCGCTTGGCTGTTGTGAAGCAACCGTGCCTCCGCTGTCGCCATTCTGCTGGAGCTCTGAAGCGCTGTGGAGATACCAGAGCGAGAGGGTGCTCTGCAGATGGGGGACGGCCAGAGTACGCACGCCGACTTCCGCGCCTTTGCTGGGGACGAGGGCGGGAATTCTTGCGACGGGCGTATTAGGGAAAGGATTGTCCGCTGAAACCGGTTGCACGGTTTGCGTCGCGCCACGCCCGTCGTTGCTGTGAAAACCGAGTCCGCCCTGAACATAGAACTCAGTCTTGGCCCACGGGCCGAAAATCAAACTCAATTTTGGGCTGGGCAGGAACTTGCTGGCCGTGCCGGTGTTGGCCGGGGTAATCAAGCTGGTGACGTCGAAGTAATCGAGGTCGCCGCGGATAGCCGCGTCCGTGCGGAATTTTTCTGTCCACTGGACTTTGTCGTCCACATAGAAACCCACTTGCGTGTCGGTAAAGCGATCCGCTTCGGTGGTCGCCGGCAGAGTGGTGCCGGTGGAGGAATCAGCTTTGTCGACACGCACGCGATTTTCCGTCTGGAAGAGGCCGTTGTTGATCCAATCGTTGCGGACCTGCAGACCGAAGGTGTTTTCCACTTTGCGGCCAAACCATCGGGTGAAAATCGTGTGCCTTGCATCTAGCCCAGCCACCCAGCGATTGTCCTTCTGTTCGAACTGGTCGCCGCGAACCGGGTCCGTCAGGAAGTACGTGAAATCAGAAAATAAATCGAGATCGTAATAAAAGCCGTAGGCCATGATTTTCGTCTCGGAATTTGCGTTTTGACGATGCCATTCAACCTGCAAGCTGTAGCGCTGCGAATTGCCGCCGTCAGTCGGATCCAGCGTGCCGAAGAAACCGACCAGGGGCAAAGCGTTGGCGGCGATTTGATCGCTCGAGTGCCAATTTCCGTGGTACGCGCGGGCCGTGATGCTGAAACCATTGGCGTCGCCGCCCCGGCTGTAGGTTAGGATGCCGTTCAATTTGTAATAATTATCCGGGTGCTTCCACGGTCCGTCCTCGTGATACGCCTCTCCGCCGTACAGCAAACTGCCTGATCCGAGCCTTTGCGAGACGCCGAAAACCGCGCGCCCGTAGCCATACATGCCGCCTTCGACCTCGGCGAAGTTCTCGGGAAGAGTTTTGAAAAATATCAGATGGGCTGCTCCCGCTGAGCCATAGTTGCCGACATCAGAGTAGTAAGGACCTTTCTCATAGTCGAATCGCTCTACGAACTCCGGGATGACGGTGTTCATATCCGCGTAGCCCTCGCCGTGCGCGTGTGACGGCAGGTTGAGTGGCATGTCGTCGATGAAAATGGCGAAATCGGTGCCGTGGTCGAGATTGAAGCCGCGAAGAAAATATTGGTTGGCTTTGCCGCCGCCGGCGTGTTGGGTGATGATGACACCGGGAACCGTTTCCAGAATTTCTCCGGAACGAAGAATCGGGCGATCTTGGATTTCCGCTGCGCCCACCGTTCCCTGAGTGGCGGAATCGGCGAGTCCGACCGGAGTATCTTCCCGGCCGGGCACTTTTATGGTTGCGCTCACGGAGCCCACAGCCAGAGAGATGTGCAGCGGGGCCGGCTCCTCAGTGGTTCTTATGGTGACGGGGATTTCTTTGGTTTCAAAACCGGGACTGGATACGACGAGTCGATAATTGCCTGCCGAGAGTCCCGAAATCAGGAAGGAGCCGTAGGTGTCCGACTTTGTCGTGATTTGTACAGTACCGTTCGCGCTTCGCAGCTGCACGGTAGCGCCGGCAATCGCCGCGCCAGACGCGTCGGCGACAATTCCTGATAGCCGAGTGATTCCTTGTGCATCGGCAGCTGCCCACAACGAGGTTATGCAACAGACCACAGCGATCAGGGCCACGATGAACAGCTCTAACGCGCGCACAATATGCATGAAGCGAAGAATGTCCTCGACATACGACTTTGGAATACGTGTTACCGGCGCGGATGAGTGTGTATCACGTCTTGGAAAAGCGTGCTATCGGGGATTTCCTTATCGCGGGATGAGGACCGGACCCCTCGCTTGGACTTGGCGCGTGGGAAGCCATCCGGCTGCAACTGGCCTCTCGCAGGCAGCGCGTGCTATATACAAGCGTTCGATCACGAGATTCGTTTCGACTCCAAAGCATAGGATCAAACATGTCCGAGTTAGCCAGAACGGGGCTCTCATTAGACCGAGATTTGCTGGCGAAGTTTGACCGAGCTATCGCCGGGAAGGGGTACAAGAATCGTTCGGAGGCGGTGCGCGATCTGATCCGCGATCACTTGGTGTCTGTGGAGGCGGAACAGAACAAAGAGATCGTGGGAACTTTGACGATCGTGTACGACCACCATCGCCCGAATCTAACTCAGAAATTAGTGGAGGCGCAGCACCACGCAGGCAGTCAAGTGCTGGCAGCGACGCACGTTCACCTGGATCATCACAATTGCCTGGAAGTTATCATTACCAGAGGCCGAAGCAGCAGGATCCGAGACCTGGCCAATCGAATCTTGAGCCTTCGCGGAGTGAAACACGGCCAGCTGGTGATTACCTCTACCGGAAAGGGGCTGAAATAATCTGCTGGACGCCAGTCGTTCCTGACGAGTTATGGCAACTCACCCGGTCGATGCAACACGATCGAGCGGATGGTTGTCATCGAACTTCCGGCAGAGGGCCGATCCGCCCGATCATCGCTTCGATATGCGGGTTGCGCCAAACAAAAAGAAAGGGCTGAAGCGCGGAGTGTTCACGTTCTGACTGTCGCGGCGGACGACGAACGCAGACGGCGGTTTTCCAGAAACTCCACAAATACGGGCATTCCTTCGCCAGTTCTGGCCGACAATTTGAGTACCTGCATACCCGGCCGCACCGCCTGAATGTTTCGATTGGCGGCGGCTTCGTCGAATTCCACGGCGGTGGCGAGATCCGATTTGGTGATGATGGCGACGTCCGCGCTGTTGAATATGGTCGGATACTTTAGCGGCTTGTCCTCACCTTCGGTGACCGACAGCAGCACGAAGCGCAAATCTTCGCCGAGATCGTAGGAGGAGGGACAGACCAGATTGCCGACGTTTTCGATGAACAAGAAATCTAGCTCGCGCAAATTCCAGCCATCGAGCGCGTTTTGTACCATCGCTGCTTCCAGATGACAAACTGTGCCTGTGATGATTTGCTTCACGGGAGCTTGGCTGCGCGCCAGGCGAGCCGCGTCATTTTCCGTGGCGAGATCGCCCACGAGCGCCGCGACTTTATAGCGTGCGTGGAGAAGTGTGAGAGTTTTTTCGAGGAACGCCGTCTTACCCGAGCCGGGGCTGGAGACCAGACTGATCGCCAGGACGCCGGCTTCGCGGAAGCGTTCCCGGAGAGCACGAGCAAGAACGTCATTTTGTTTCAAGACGTTCTTTCGGACTTCCACCAGGCGGGGTTCGGGGATCATGCTCGCAACTCCATTGCGGTGACCATCAACTCGCGACCTTCCAGGATTTCAGGGGTGGGCGTGCCACACGCAACGCAGCGGAGCGACTGCAAGGACTGCACGGAGCGGCGGTCCATGCACACCGGACAATTCACTACGATGGGAACTTCTTCGATTACCAGCTTCGAGCCTTCTAAAGGCGTTTGCTGGCAGGCGATTTCGTAGGAGAAAAGCAGGGCCTCTTTTACGATGCCGGACAGCGGGCCGAGCTTGAGATAGACAACGTCCACGCCGGGGGCGCCATGCGATTCGGCTTCCTCCCATGCGAGATCAACAATGCTCATGGCGATTGAAAGTTCGTGCATTTGGACGCGTGACCTCAAAAGTTACAAAGCAAATGCTGCAGCGGCAGCAGAATACATTCTTACGTTACCTGTGTTGCCCAATCCAATTCCGATTCCGGCTTTGCGGCGAAACTTTGCAGGTTGCGATTGCTCGTCGCGGCGAGCGCGGCTTGGCCGAGGCTGATGCCGCCGTCATTTGCTGGCACGGCGTGGTTCGTCCAGATTTGTGGTTGTTCAGGCTGCAGAAGATCCTTTAGATCGCGCAGGAGCAGTTCGTTCTGGAAAACGCCGCCGGAAAGGACGACGGTGTCGGTGTTATGAACGCGGCATAGAGTTACGACGGCGTCGCCAAGACCTTTGGCGATTCCGCGCTGGAATGCGCGTGCGATTTCGGGTTGGTCGCGGCCGCGTAGTCTGTCATTGATCATGCTTTGCAGCAGCGGACGAAAATCCAATTCCATGCCGACCAAAGGAAAGGGATAGGCGTCGGCAGCTGGCGCGTGGGCAGCAAGGCGTTCGAGCCACATCGCGGCTTGGCCTTCGAAAGTCACTTCGCGCGTGAAACCGAGCAACGCGGCTGCCGTGTCAAAGAGGCGTCCCGTGGAGGTCGTAGCGAACGAGCGAACCTCGCTCTTGACCAGCAGCAAAGCATCGCGATAGCGCGACGGAAACAAGAACGGACAAGCGGTCAAGTCCACTATCTCATTGAGTTGTGAGAGAAAACCGGCGGCTGCCTGCACTGGATGCTTGGCGGCCGCATCGCCTCCGGGCAGCGCGGCAGAGCGCAGATGCGCGACGCGCTCGAAACCTCCGAGCAGGCTGCCGGCAAAAATCTCGCCGCCCCAAATTGCGCCGTCGTCACCATAACCAGCACCATCGAGGCTGACGCCGATAATTCGCTTGTCCCATGCACTGCGCTCGGCGAGCACAGAGGCGACGTGCGCGCGATGATGTTGCACAGCGCATTTTTCCTTTGTGGGGAATTCCGCGGCATGCAGCGTGGAGATATATTGAGGATGCCCATCGTGCACCAGGAGTAATTCGCGCGGATCGATTTCGTACATCGCGAGCAGATCGCGGATGGCTTCGCGGAAGGCGCAAAACGATTCGTAATGATCGAGGTCGCCGATGTGCTGGCTGACGAAGGCTTGGCCATCAACGACCAGGGTGATCGTATTCTTGAGGTCGGCGCCCAACGCAAGGATCGGACCGCTGGTTGGAAACGTGGCAGCGGCGCCGGGTGCGTAACCGCGAGCACGGCGCAAAATTGTCGGGCCGAAAGCACCGACGCGCGCGACGGAATCGTCCACGCGGCGGGCAATGGGGCGTTCTCCGATGAGGAAACTGTCCGCGATGCCGGCGAGTTGCAGGAGCGCGTCGCCATCTTTATACGCAATCGTCTCGCTGGAACGATTAGCGCTGGTCATGACGAGGGTTTCCGGAGCTCCGGCGGCGAAAAGCAAATGATGCAGCGGCGTGTAGGGCAACATCACGCCGAGTTCGTCATTGTCGGGGGCGACTTCGGGCAATTCGATTTTGGCGGGCGCCAGGACGATAGGGCGGGCGACCGATTGCAACAGTGCTTCGGCACCGGCCTCGAGTTCGACAAGATTCTTTGCGACCGCAATGTTTTTCGCCATTAACGCGAAGGGCTTTTCTTTGCGGACTTTTCTGACGCGCATGGCGCTGACCGCTGCGGAATTCAGAGCGTCGCAGGCCAAATGGTAGCCTCCGAGACCCTTCACGGCGACAATCCTGCCCGCGCGGAGATCCTGCACCGCCTTTCGCACGGCTGCGGAATCGCCGCGTTCGATTTGATCACCGGCTTTATAAAAATAATGCGGGCCACACGAGGGACAGGCTACGGGCTGCGCGTGAAAGCGCCGGTCCGCAGGATTCCCGTAGTCGGCAGCACAAAGCGCATCGAGGGGCCACGCGGCCATCGTGGTGTGGGGGCGATCGTACGGCAGCCTGCGAATGACGCTGTAACGCGGGCCACAATTCGTGCAATTGATGTAGGGATAATGATGGCGGCGATCGCCGGGATCGAAGAGTTCCTGCACGCATTCTTCGCAAACGGGCAGGTCAGGTGAAATCCGCGCGGTAGGCTGGCGTTCGCTTGCGCTTTCGCAAATTGTGAATTCGCTGAAGCCTGCTGGCGCGGCGAATGCAATGCGCACGTCCGAAATCTCCGCGGCCTGCGGCGGATGGGATTTCATTTCTTCTATAAACGATTGCAGCGCGTCGTGATTTCCTTCCAGATGGATTGCGACTCCTTCTTCCGTGTTCAAAACCCAGCCCCGCAGATTGCTTGCGTGCGCGAGCCTGTAAATGAACGGGCGAAATCCAACGCCTTGTACAACGCCGCGCACGTGAATGGAGTAAGCGTTGAGCATAGAATTTATTTTGAGTTCACCACGCAGCCGCGGCCCTGCCAACCGACCTGAATCACTTGGCCGTCTTCGACCAGAAGGGGGACGGTGAAGGGCGGTTGCGCTAACCGGCGCATGCGTGCGCGGGCTTCGCCGTCGGCCTCCACGTCGAACTCGGTGAATTCCGCGCCCTTCCATTCGAGCCATTCGCGCATCTCGCTGGTGTAAGGACAGCTCGATGTGCCGTAGAGTTCCAGATTAGGCATGCGCGAAACCCTCCAGTCCCTCGCGAAGCAAATGGTAAATCGATGCTTGCACTTCCTGGATGCGCGGAATGTAATCTGAGCGAACGATCAGGGGAAAATCTGCCAGACTGCGGCGCAGGACTTCGCCGCCGTCGTAACCGAGCAGCGCGACGGTGAGCAGGCTCCTTTTGCGCGCTTCCTCCAGGGCCATGACGATATTTTTTGAGCCGCCGCTGGTGGAGATTGCGACGGCCACGTCGTTGGGCCGGGCCTGGGCGATCAACTGGCGCTGAAACATTAATTCGGTGCCGACGTCGTTGGCGATCGCGGAGAGGTTCGCAGGCTCCATGGAAAGCGAAATTGCGGGAATGGCGCCGAATGTAGCGGGCGGCATGACGCAATCAATCGCGAAGTCGTTGGCGTCGGTGGCAGATCCGCCATTGCCGAAAATAATCAACTTACCGCCGCGAGCGATGCGTTCACGAATCGCGGATGCAGCATTGCCAATCCTCCCCGACTCTTCGCGGGCCACTTGCGTGCGCAGCAGCGCATCGTCTTGCGCTTTCATGCGGATGGAAGCGGCGACTTGCGCGACAATGTCGGAGGTTTCCTGTTTCTTTTTGCCGAGAAATGGATAGAGAAAGCCAGCCTCGCCAACGTCGTGGCCCAGCTCGCGGTGTTCGAAGAATACGTGCACGGTTTCCCAGAGCGTGTGGTAGAGGATCTCAATCAGTTCCTGGTGAATGAAACTGTCGTGCGTGGCGGGATTGCAAAAATAGGAGCCGCCAGCACCTGGCAAAGCAAATGTCATCGCGTGAAGTTCACGCGCTGCGTCCAAAGCGGCCCAGACTTCGGCGTCGCCTTCGGGCGGGCCGAAGCCCATAATGATGTCCTCAGGCTGCACGAGCGTTTTCAGCCACGGCTCGAAAGCCAGAGAAAGATCGAGGGCGGGAAGCGCACGCTTTCCGACGATGACGGGATGAACGAATTCTACGGAGACGTGCTGCGCGTCGGTGGCATACGGGCCGCGGCCGAAAGCGAGCAGCCTGCCGCCGCGTAGAAAGCGCTCGGACATTTCGCGGCAAGCTTCGGCCAAACGCAGGGATTCGGCGGCGAAGAACGATTCGATCAGCTGATTGCGCGCCAGCAATCGCTGGCCGATTTGCGCCGTCAGTTCAAGGTCCGTGGGCATCTGGATTCCTAACAAATGCGGGGCAGCGGATCGCCGACAAGCATATCGACCAGGCGGCTGCCTCCGTAAAGAGTCGTCACTAAAACCGCGCTTTCCGGTTGTTCGCGAACTTCGCCGATCATTTTCGCTTCTGCGCCGCCAGGCGTCGCGCGCAAAGCCTGCAGCGCAGATTCGGAGCTCTCGGATGAAACGACCGCCAGAAATTGGCCTTCGTTCGCGATGTGCAGCGGATCGAGGCCCAACAGTTCACAAGCGCCGCGCACGGAATCGCGGATAGGAATTTCTTCTTCGAGGAGAACGACGCCCAGGCCGCAATCGCGCGCGAGTTCGTTTAGTGAAGTGGCTACGCCGCCGCGCGTGGGATCGCGCATCCAGCGAACGCCCGCTCCGGCTTCGCGCACCAGCGCCTGGACGAGCGGAAAAACAGAGCGCGTGTCCGAGCGTAGCTCCGTTTCGAAGTCGAGATCGCCGCGCGCAAGCAAAATCGTAATGCCGTGATCGCCGATCGGTCCGGAGAGCAGAACTTTATCGCCTGGGCGCACCGACTGCGGAGAAATTTCGACCCCAGAAAGCAGCCGACCGATTCCGGTGGTGGTGACGTACATTCCGTCCGCCTTGCCGTGCTCGACAACTTTTGTATCGCCTCCCGCGATCCTGACGCCCGCGCGTTCAGCGGCGTCGGCCATCGCGCGGACTTCCGCTTCCAGAATTTCGGTGGGCAAGCCCGCTTCCAGAACGAAGGTGACGACGATCGCTTCGGCGCGCGCGCCGGAAACGGCGAGATCATTCACGGTGCCATTGATCGCCAGCTCACCGATCGAGCCGCCCGGAAAACGCAGCGGTTTGACCACAAAGCTGTCGGTGGTCATGGCAATCTTTGTGCCGTTAATTTGCACATGCGCCGCATCGCCCAGCGGGCCGGGAGAGGAACCAAAAAACAAAGGGGCGAACAACCCTTCGACCAGTCTACGGCTGGCCTTGCCGCCGGCGCCGTGCGACATTTCGATTTGCGGTTCGCGGAATTTGATTTTGTTGGCAGCGGTGGCCATGGATCTCCCATTTACTTAATGAGTCGTGGCGTTCGCGATGGTGATCGGTTTGCGGTGCTCGTAATTGTAATAGGCCGCACAGGAGCCCTCGGAGGAAACCATCAGCGCGCCAACGGGTTGTTCGGGCGTGCACTCACGTCCGAAAAGTTTGCATTGCGCGGGCTTGAGGACGCCTTTCAGTACTTCGCCGCACTGCGCGGCCTTGGGATCGGTGACGCGAATGCCCGGAACCGTGAAACGCTGCTCGGCGTCCCAGTTTCCGTAGCTCTCGCGAATCCTCAGCGCTGATTGCGAGATGAATCCCAGGCCGCGCCATTCGAAGTAGGGGCGAAGTTCAAATACTTCCGCCATGGCGCGCAACGCGGCGCGATTCCCTTCCCAGGGAACGACGCGCTTGTACTGATTTTCGACTTTGGCCTCGCCGTTACGAAGCTGGCGCAGCAACATCACGATGGATTGCAGAATGTCCAGAGGCTCGAAGCCGGAGACGACAACGGGCTTGCCTTCGTCTTTAGCGATCCAATCGTAGGGCCTGCATCCAATCACCGTGGAAACGTGGCCGGGACCGACGAAGCCGTCAAGGCGCATGTCCGGCGAATCCAGAATCGCCCGGATGGCGGGGATGATGGTGACGTGATTGCAAAAGACCGAAAAATTGTTCAGGCCTTCAACTTTCGCACGAACCAGGGTAAGAGCGGTCGAAGGCGCCGTGGTTTCGAAACCAATGGCGAAGAACATCACGTGCTTTTCCGGATTGTTGCGCGCCAGTTTGAGCGCGTCGGCCGGCGAATAGACGATGCGCACGTCCCTGCCGCGCGCTTTGTATTCCAGCGGGCTGCCGTGGGTGCCGGGAACGCGCATCATGTCGCCAAACGCGGCGAAAATAAAATCGGGCTGCGCTGCGAGCGAAAGACCATCGTCAATGCGGCCCATGGGAAGAACGCAGACCGGGCAGCCGGGCCCGTGAATCAACTCGACGTTGTGCGGAAGCAAATCTTTGAGGCCGAAACGATAAATGGCGTGGGTGTGGCCGCCGCACACTTCCATGATGCGATAGTGGCGATGGGGATCCGCAAGTTTGCGAATTTCTTCCCCAGCTTTCGCGATCAGTTCAGGGGCGCGAAATTCATCGACGAATTTCATTGCTGCCACCTTTGCGGCGGGTAGTCTTGAATGTCGCTCTCAAGACCGTAGCCGCGCACTTCCTCCATCGCTGCCGCCGCTTCACCGAGCATGGTGAGAGTTTGCATCTGGTCCGCGGCATCGGCTTCGCTGATCTTGCTCATGGCGAAGCCGACATGGATGAGGACCCAATCACCGGGAACGGGCGGCGCATCCTGCAACAGGCCTAAATCCACTTTGCGCCGCACGCCGACGACGTCGACTGTCGCCAGATGCGTGTTCTGCGAATCAATCGCAATAATTCTTCCGGGTATTGCCAGGCACACGGTGCAGCTCCCTTTGCTGATGTTCTGTTGCGACTACGCGCTCGCTTCTTCTTGCATTCGGGCTACGAGTTCGAAAGCAAATTTCAGTTCGTCTTTCAACCGCAGTGCGCCGCCAGCGAAAGACACCGGCTTGATGGCATAATCCGATTGGCGCAGCGAGAAGTCGCCGGAAATTCGCAGCATCGTTCCCAGACGTGTGACGCGGGCGCTGAGGGCCTGGGTTTGCGTGACGCCGTGAAACGAGAGCGCGCCGGTGGCCTGCGCGAGCAGCAGATCTTCCGTCTGTTTCTGGACCGTGATTTGTTTGCTCTCATACACCGCGCTGGGGAAGCGCTGGACTTCCAGAACGTCGTACATTGTTTGTTCGAGCTTCTTGCGGTCGTCGCCGCTCATTTCGTCTTGAACGTCCATAGAGCTGGTGCGCACCGTCACGCGCACGACGGAGTTTTCGCAGGTGTCCGGGGCGAATTGGAGTTCGCCGTCGTAATCGCGTATGGCAATTTTCGGATTGTGGCCAAACGTGGAGAGCATGCCGGTGGCAAACGCTTGCACCGTGAAACGGCTGGCGTTGGTATCGAGCGCAAATTTCACTGGCACGAACCTTCTTTCCGTTGCTCTTTGCACGACGACATTCCTGGCTTCGCAGTCGTCGCGGCGCGCGCGAAACGCAGTGTAGTCGCGCGGGGCCGTTGCGCTGCGCACGCACCTTTACATTGAGCGCAGGCGGAAATATCGCTCGATGTCTGGTATCGCGGCGGACGCCAGATTTCCCACGCCAATCTGTCCGAGATAACGGCGTACGGTGGGATTGGAAAGCACCAGCCCGGCGCCGAAGATCACCAGCGCCACGCCTCCGAGCATGTAGAGGGTGTCCTTGTCGGTTCCGTTTGATTCTGCCGCCTGGTCCATCAATTCGACCGCCATGGTTTTCTCCTTTGCGCGTTGGGGATGCGTTTTATTTTTCTGCAGGCCGCTCTTCTGCGAGAATTCGGGTCGCGAGCGAATCTATCAGTTCGACCGCTTCGTCAACCGCGGCCGCGATCGGTTCGCTGAGCCCCATCTTTCCCTCTTCCGGGCCCAGAGTTGCCGGCACGCACCCCACCAGCAGGATTCGCTTCAGCTGCGCTCCCATGTTTACGGCCATGCGCAGCACATTCAGCGGATTCATTCCGTGTGGATCTACGAAACCCGGATGCGTTCCGGCGGAATCCAAATTTTGCAAATCCGGTTCGACGACTAACAGTGTGCCGGGCTGGCCTCCACCGGGATAAGCGTCCACCAGAATGGTGGTCTGGTAGCCCTCCATCAGGGCATAGGCTAGGTCGAAGCCTCGGATGCCGAAGTCCGCCACACGAACGCCGCGCGGGAACGAGCGGCGGGCGAGGATGGTTGCGACTTCGACGCCGAAGGCATCGTCACCGAGAAAAATGTTACCGATTCCGGCGATCAGGATTCGTTTCGTTTCGACGGTGGGCGCTCCCTGCTTTTCTTGGGCGAGGGGTTCGACTTCCGTGGGCGCGAAGAAAAAACGGTGGCCGGGTTGACGCATCAGACCGATGTCTCTGCCCGGATCTTCGTCCACGACGACGCAAACGTGCAGGTTGCCTTCGTAATCCTGCTCGATGGATTCGATGGTGGCGATTTTGCCTTCGAGCGCGAGATCGAAGACATCGCCGCCGGCGCGCGGCCGTAGCCTGACGCGTTCGCCGCGCCGGACCTGGACGCCCTGAACCTCGAGCGATTCGACCGTTGTCTTATCTTCCAGGACTTGAAATTCCCATTCGTTCACGGCGCCTCGCTTTTCGCGGCGCGCAGGCCGCGCACCGCGCCGTGCATTTTCATCAACTGTTCTTCCGGCAGAGCTTCGGTGCGTTCCAGAATCTGGCGCGCGCGATCGTCGGACTGGCGCATTTCGCGTTTTTCTTCGTCGGTGAGGGTCATGATGCGCAACGACAATATTTCGTCGATTTCGGCTCCATCGAACAAGTCGCCCGGGCTTTCCGGAGCGATCTGCGGATAGTCGTACAAGATAATCGGCGAAGAGAGCATGGTGTCACGCTGGCCTTCTTCTCCTACCAGGACCGGCCAGGTGCCGATGTTCTGGCACGTCTGCACAAATTTCCGGCATTCATCCGGAGGATCAACCAGGGAAACGAACTCTCCGGCGCGAACTTCCAAGATCGTGTGGGCTGACACGAAGGAGCGCGCAAGGGCTGCTTCACGATTTGGCAGTATGGGATCGGCGAAACGCGAGATGTTTAGAATGCGCGCGGTGAGCTTGAAGACGCCATCCTGCAGCCGCTCGCCCGCTAGCTCGACCGTTCCTGCAAGGCTGGCTTTTTCGCGCAGGATGATTCCAACGATCGAGCTGCGTTCGTCGTGGATCGCTTCTTGTTCTTGTTTGGACGACAAGCGGAATGGCCATTGCACTGGCTGCGCGCAAAGAGCGGCGAGATCGAACTCCGTCACTTCGATCACTTCCTCGACGGCTTCTTGCCACGGCTGGAAAGTCTTGCCGTTAGCTTCCAGTCTTTCGACTTTTTCGATGACTGCTTCATTGACGGCAGAAAGACCGTTCCGAGGCGCGCGGAGTTTCCCGATGGTACGCGTCACCATGCGCAAGAATCGGACGCGAACCGTGCATTGTGATTGCGCGTCGCCACGCACGAGGCACTCGGTTTGCATCCTCCACGCGTCCGTGCTGTTGCTGCCCTGCGCTTCGCTATAGGCGCGTGGGTAAATGACGCCGAAGTTAAATCGCTGACGATTTTTCACCGCCGATGGCCGGTAGGGGTAAAGCATATATCCTTCGTAGAGCACGGCCTTGACGATTCCATCAACGAGCGCGGGGTTCATGAGCGCACCGTTTCCGGAAGGGCGTTCAACGCACGTTCCAGCGCTTCTTCCCAGGTGGGAAGACCTTCGCGCACTTTGAATTGATAAAGCTTTTCGAACGCGTCTTTGCGCAAGGCGAGCCAGGTGGAATTCGGGTAGTACGCGTCCATCAGATCCTTCCACACTTTCACGGGCAGGCGATACTTGGCTTCTTTGTCCCAGGATATGGGAGCTACTTGCAGGGTTTCGTCTTCGCCTTGATAGAAAACCGTGCCGCTGAATTGGAAGCAGAGTGGTAAATCGCCGTTTGTGACGCCGTGAAAATATTTTGTAGCGGCGACGTTGAAATCGAACGTGCACGGCACGGAAATATCGGCAACTGTGCCGCCTACGAAGCGCGGGACCACGACGCTGGCGTGCGTCCATAGCATGCTGCGCAACGTCTGGCCCCAGCGATCGGGTTCGCCGAACAGGTCCGCGAGGCGGGCTTGTTCGTTGGCGTCGTATTTTCTGCGCGTAGCCTCGATCTGAATTTGCGCGCGCAGAGCGACGGTGTGAATCATCTGTTCGCTGGGTTTGCTGGCGATCCGCAGCTTGAACGCCAGCAACGGCGCGGCCGCGTACTGGGCAACTTCGGCGCCTTCGATCGTGAGCACGAGTTCAGGCATGCTCGCCCTCGAGACCGACTCCGGCGCGACGCCTCAGCGCGGTGAAGAATGCGCCGATTTCGCGCCACACTTCGGT
>Ga0209169_10000546_pt1 | contig 22995 bp, 26 predicted proteins | sample HubBroMetageWRM4_FD_188346 | JGI IMG/M metagenome (GOLD analysis project Ga0209169, IMG submission 188346) | Warmed soil microbial communities from the Hubbard Brook experimental Forest, New Hampshire - Hubbard Brook CCASE Soil Metagenome WRM 4... | ecosystem: Environmental > Terrestrial > Soil...
GCCGCCACGTCGTAGACGTCGCCGGCGAAGAGCGGAACCTCCGGCGCTTCGCGCACATCCCAAATCGTCGTTCCGGCCGCCCCCGCCGCGACGCGAAACTCACGATCGTCGCTCAGGATTTCGTGCAAGCCGCTTACGATCTCGAGGCGCGCGCCGATCGCTTCGAGAATCGCGCCGCGCCATTCCGGCGGCAGCCCGCCTCCTTTTGGAGCGGTTCCGACGAGCAAAGCGTTCGGCGAGAATTGCAGTGCTTGCGCGACGCTCTCGACGATCGGCGCGTCGCTTTCGAGATAGGCGAGGACGTCGCGCACGCGCCGCCCCGCATTGCTCGGATCGATAACCGCAACGATCTCGTCGGTTCCGTAGCGAATGACGCCGTGCGCGGTCTTGGCATCGACGGCGAATCGGCCTGGCGCGAGAATCGCGTAACGGCGGCTCATGCAACCACGCTCTCGCGTACTCCCAAGCCGGGAAGTTCGGGCAGTTGAATCTTCCCGCGATCGTAGGTGACGCCGGCGAACGGGTCGCGCGCGATCAGCAGTGGACCGTCGATGTCGGCCCAATCGGCGAGCGGCGATAGGTGTGCCGCCGCCGTCGCCGCGATCGCGCTCTCGACCATGCAGCCGATCATCACCTTGAGACCCATTGCCCGTGCGGTGTGAATCATCGCAAGCGCACCGCGAATGCCGCCCGTTTTTGCCAGCTTGACGTTGGCCCCATCGACGCAGCCGTTCAGGGCCGGAAGGTCGCCGGCGACGAGCGCATCCTCGTCGGCAACGATCGGAATCGAGACACGCTCGCGAATCGCGCGCAGCTCCGCGGGGCGTCCGGCCGGAATCGGCTGTTCGCAGAATTCGATTTCGTAACGCTGCAGTTCGCGTAAAATGTTGATCGCGCCCTCGACGTCCCAGCCTTCGTTGGCATCGATACGAATCGCGCCGCCGTATCGCGCACGAATCGCTGCGATCGTTTCGATTTGTTGCGACGAGGTGCCGATGCCAAGCTTGACCTTGAGAATCGGATGGTCGGCAACTTCGTCGACCTTGCGAAGCGTCAGATCAGGATCCGCGATCCCGATGGTGCGGCAGGTTGCCGGCGTCGCCGACGGGTCGAGACCGAGCAGCGCGTAGAGCGGTTTGCCGAGTTCTTTGCCAATCAGATCGTGCAGTGCGATATCGAGGCCGGCGCGCGCCGCCGCGGGAATGCGGGCGTGCAACAATGCTTCGAGCCGATATGGATCGTCGGCGGCAAGCCGGTTCGCTCGAAAGTATTCGAGGACGCTTTCGACCGATTCGCCGTAGCGCTCGACGGGCGTCGCCTCCCCAAGGCCTTCGCCCCCGTTGCAGTGTACGCGAATCACCGCCGAGCGCGCGACCGTCTCCGCTTGCGCGCGCGCGATCTTGAACGGGTGAATGAGCGGCAGGTTGATGGCCGTAACCGAGACGGAGAGCACCAGGCCCCGCATTCCACCGGGCACTGCGCCTTCCTCGGCAGCATTGGTTGAGGCCTTGACGAGCGGTGATACGGTAGAGGGGCTCGACTGCGTATAGCGCGCAGCGCGTGTGGTACCGAACCGACTTATAAACCGAGGGAGCATCAGCTCCGGATACGACGAACTGCCGAGTCTAAAAACTTGCCGGATCGGCGCCCGGGCCGCACCCACCTGCGAGAATGCAGGTTCGATCGCCGCGCGCAGACGCTATGTGTGGTTGAGTAACTTCATGCTGCCGCCAGGGCGGCGCGCCAGCGATCGAGCGCGGCAGCGAGCGCGGCCGGGGATGCCGATTCCGCGGCGTCGTCGATCACCAGGTGACCGCGAAATCCCGCGAACGCAGCGATCGTGGCAGCAACGGAGCGGTCCGTCTGAAGCCCCGCGTCGCTCCAAAGCAAGACGGTGTTTACCTCGAGCACGCGCGGGTCGCTGGCGGCATCGAGCCGCTGCGGCTCCGGCCCGAAGCGCAGCCAAGCCGAGTCGGCTTCTTTTGCGACACGCTTGAAGTCGTGCGCGCTCGCGGCAAACGTTTCGGGTGCGTTTCGCACGGCGAGCGTGACGTTGAGCGCTTTTGCAAGCGAAGTTGCTTCGCTCAGCTGCGCAAGTTGATCGTTCCACGATTCGTCGATTTCGCGCGCCAGCGGGGCCGCGACGAGCGGGGCGCCGAGCGTGACCGCGTAACCGAGCACGCGCGCCATCCAATCGCGCGCCGATGCGAAAAACCTGCCATCGCTGAGGGCCGCGATCGAAAGTCCGCGATCGACAGCCATCTTCTTGACCTGAGCGAGATAGTCGTCGTCGGTGCGCGGAAAATGCCGGAGGTCTAAAACCACGCCGTCGCAAGCGAGGTCGCGGGCGCATACATCGATGAACTCGAGTTGCGTAAGCTCGCCGCGCTCGATCTCGCGGTGGAGCGAACCGCTCGCGCAAGCAAGCTTCATTGGCGTCGGAGGTTCGACTGTGGCGCGTTGCTCACCCTCGGATGCGACGCTCAAACTCCCGCAGCAGCATATCGGAACAGGGTAGCGAAGAAACCGAGGTGGATATTCTCGCGCTGCGCAACGTCGAAGCACAGGACCCGGAACTCTTCGCTGCCATCGCCGGCGAGGAGCGCCGCCAGAGAGAGAACCTGGAGCTGATCGCCTCGGAGAACTACGCGAGCCGCGCCGTTCGCGAAGCGCAGGGCAGCGTGATGACCAACAAGTACGCCGAAGGCTATCCCGGCAAGCGTTACTACGGTGGATGCGAGTGGGTCGATGTGGCCGAACGGCTCGCGATCGAGCGGCTCAAACAGCTCTTCAACGCCGAGCACGCCAACGTGCAACCGCACTCCGGCGCCCAGGCGAACATGGCCGTCTTCATGGCGCTCTTGCAGCCGGGCGAGACGGTGCTCGGCATGTCGCTCGCGCACGGCGGTCATTTGACGCACGGGACGAAGGTGAGTTTCTCCGGCAAACTTTACAACGCGGTCGCTTATGGCGTCCGGCGCGACACCGAGCTGATCGACTTCGACGAAGTTCGAGCGATGGCGCGCGAACACCGGCCGAAGCTCATCGTTGCCGGCGCGAGCGCCTACCCGCGCGTCATGGAGTACGAACCCTTCCGCGAGATCGCTGACGAAGTCGGCGCGGCACTGCTCGTCGATTTCGCGCACATCGCCGGTCTGGTTGCGACGGGGCTTCATCCATCGCCGGTGCCGCTCGCCGATTTCGTCACGTCGACGACGCACAAGACGCTCCGCGGCCCGCGCGGGGGATTCATTCTCAGCACCAGCGCGTGGGCGCAGGCGGTCGACAAGAGCGTTTTCCCCGGCATCCAAGGCGGCCCACTCATGCACACGATCGCCGCGAAGGCGGTCGCCTTCGGCGAAGCATTGCAGCCGGAGTTCGCGACCTACCAGCAGCAAGTCGTCGACAACGCGCGCGCGATGGCCGACGAGTTTAGGCGCGCGGGTTTGCGGCTCGTCGCCGGCGGCACCGACACGCATCTGATGCTCGTCGACGTCTCGGTCAAGGGTCTGACCGGCAAAGCGGTCGAGGAATACCTCGATCAGATCGGGATCACGGTCAACAAAAATGCGATACCGTTTGACAAACAGAAACCGTTCGTGGCTAGCGGAATCCGATTGGGCACTCCTGCGATCACCTCGCGCGGCTTCGGCATCGAGGAGAGCCGTGAAGTCGCCCGCATCATCATCGACGGCTTTGCGGATATTGAAAGCCGCGCGCAGATCGACCGGCTTCGCGGTCGCGTGCACGAGCTGACTTCCCGCTTCGACGTTCCGTAGCCGCCTGGCAGCAGGGACTTTCGGCCCTTTACCAGGTTTCACGCCCCACGTACGCTTGGTAAGCAGCGGGGCAGATCGCGGGGCTTAGCTTTGTAGCGTTCTTATAGCTCGCTGCGCGGAGCTATGCAGACGGGGTCGAGGTCTTCCAATGCTGGCGCATCCATGAACCATCCCAATTTTCGCAGCATGAACGTTGCGGTTCTCGCTATTTCCTTGGCGCTGCTCGCCGGCTGTCAGGCGCCGAACTCGGCGTTCGGCCCGCTGGGAGCTATGCAGAATGTCGGCAATCCGTCGTCGCGGCCTCACGCCGCGACCGGCGAGAAGGTTCTCTTTAGCTTTAACGGCACCGACGGTGAGTACCCCACGTCAGGCTTGACCCAATCAAACGCGAACGGTGCCGTCCTTTACGGCACGACCGCGACCGGCGGATCGGATACGGTTGGAACCGTTTACCGAGTAACGGCCGGCGGGTCCCACCGCGTCGTGCGCAACTTCAAGGCCGGAAGGCTGAGCTTCTCGCCCGCGGGAGCGCTGACGTTGCTGAACGGGAGGTTCTACGGAGCGGCCGCTGCGAACAGTCGCTGCCGATCGCACCATCCCGGTACGTGTGCCGGGGCGATCTTTGCGATCGACAAGTCCGGAAAAGACCGCGTGGTTTATGCCTTCAAAGGCGGGAGCGACGGGGCGCAGCCCAGGGGAGCGTTAACCGTTTTGAACGGCGTCCTGTATGGCGTGACCGCTTACGGAGGCAAGTACGGTCAGGGAATCGTCTTTGCGATCACGCCATCGGGTTCCGAGAAAGTTCTTCACAGTTTCGTGAAGCCGTATGGCCTTGCGCCGACGGGAAGCCTCGTGAGCCTCAACGGAAATCTCTACGGTACGACAACTTCGGGCGGCGCGCACTCCTACGGCACCGTCTTTAGCATCACACCCTCCGGCACAGAAACGGTGCTTCACAGCTTTGCGGGTCCACCCGATGGCGCTTCTCCAGCTGCGGGCCTCATCGAAGTCGGCGGCATGCTTTACGGGACGACGGTGCGGGGCGGCGGGGGACCGTCGGACTACTGCTTTCTCTCACGCGGAAACCTCGGCTGCGGGACGCTCTTCTCAGTCGACACGTCGGGCGATGAGACGGTCGTTCACGACTTCAACGGGCCGCCGGACGGGGCGTTTCCGCACGCCGGCTTGACCGACGTGGACGGCACACTCTACGGAACAACGGCGGATGGCGGCGCTTACCGGTGCACGAGAGGCAGCGAGTGCGGGACGATCTTTGCGGTCGATACATCGGGCGATGAGACCGTCGTTCACGACTTTAGCGGGCCGCCGGACGGAGCAACTCCGTACGCCGGCCTGACCTACGCGGACGGCACGCTTTACGGAACCACGGAGGACGGGGGCTCCGGTGCCTGCGTCAGCTACGACCCTGGATGTGGAACCGTTTTCTCCGTTGCACCCTTGAAGCATCGATCTCGGACAAAAAGGTAAGAGCATGCGCCTGTTACGGATTGGCTCAATATTTTCAACGGCCGCGACCCTGTTGGTTCTCGCGGGATGCACCGGCACACAGCAAGGGTTTCGAGTTATGCCGGGTGGCACGCCGTCGACTCTTTCTCGCGCGTCGGGTACAGAAACCGTTATCCACAGTTTTGGTGCAAAGGGAGATGGTTCAGTCCCATCTGCGAGCCTGCTGAACGTCAATGGCACGCTCTACGGAACGACGACTGCCGGCGGCAGTGGAATCGGATCGCTATGCGGTTCGGGCGGATGCGGAACGGTCTACCGCGTGACGACCGACGGCCAGGAAAATGTCGTGTACAGTTTCTCGGACGCAAACGGCGTAGGTCCGACGGCAAGCCTTATCGACGTCAAAGGCACGCTGTACGGCACGACGCTCTACGGCGGTGCAGGCGACGTCGGCACTGTTTTCAGCCTCACGCAATCCGGAACGGAGAGCGTGATTCACAGCTTCGTGGGCAGAGCCGACGGAGCGAGCCCCTATTCAAACCTTATCGAGCTCAAGGGAAAGCTCTACGGCACGACCTCCGCGGGCGGTACCTACAACGACGGCACCGTTTTCAGTATCACGCCATCGGGTCAGGAGAAGGTTCTCTATTCGTTCAAGGGCCCCGACTACGGCGACGGTGCATCGCCTCGAGCCGGTCTGACCGACGTCGGCGGTGATCTGTACGGCACGACGTTTTACGGCGGCTCGGGTGCCGGCACGGTTTTCAAGCTCACGCTGTCAGGTAAAGAGCGAGTGATCTACCGGTTTTCCCCGTATCGCCGAGACGCCATATCCCCGGGCTCGACCCTCGTAAAGCTAAACGGCCGGCTCTACGGGACCTCGTGGTTTGGCGGGGCTTACCAGGGCGGCGCCGTTTTCAGCGTTACGACTTCGGGTGAAGAGAAGGTGCTTCACTTTTTCAAGGGCTCGCCGGACGGAGCGACTCCGTTTGGAGGCCTCGTCAACGTCAACGGTACGCTGTACGGAACGACATGGGTGGGCGGCCTCAGCTACGGCGAGTCGAATGAGGGCGTGGGGACGATATTCTCGATCGATCCAGCGGGGAAAGAGCGCGTGATTTACCGGTTCGCCGGTCCGCCTGACGCGGCGCTCCCGGGGGCCGGCCTTGTTGACGTAGATGGGACACTCTACGGCGCAGCGGCTTCGGGCGGAACCTATTCCTCTTCGAACTGCCCGGGCGCGGGTTATAGCTACGGATGCGGAGCGGTATTCGCGCTGCCGCTAAAGGGCTCGAACTCGTAATATCCGCCTGTCGATAACGTCAGGTGCAGCTGGCCGCTCTCAATCGTATATGACTGCGCCGTTGACAAATCCTTAGCCACGCGATCGGAGAGCGAGCCGGGCGGGCACATCGCGCGCGTAAGCGCCATCGGCCCGAGTTCGATCTGACCCGGCGACGTCGACTTCCACGTTCCTTTTCCGCGATTGCAGTCGACCTGTGCGGTGAGGCTGCCGTCGGCTTCGAACGTCACCGTGTACTTCGACGAATCGTCAAGATGCAGCGACGTGCCGTCGGCGTTTCGAATTTCCAATAACTGCCACGACGTGTTTGGTAGGCCGGCCGGCGGTAGTGGTCCAAATTCGTAGAAACCGCCGGTCGACAGGTTCAAGTGCAAATGCCCGCTTTCGATGGTGAATGAATGCACCGCCGCTAAATCCTGTGCCATGCGCGTATCGAGCGACGGGGGAAGGCACATCGCCATCGTCATGGCCATCACCCCGAACTCGATCTGCCCCGGAGATGTCGACTTCCACGTTCCATGCCCGCGATTGCAGTTCAAACGCGCGATGAGGCTTCCATCGGCGTCGAACTCCAACGTGTACTTGGCCGGATCGTCGGGGTGCACCAACGTGTTGTCGGCGTTTTGAATTCCCAACAGTTGCCACGAGGTGTTTGATAGGCCGGCCGGCGACAGTGGCTCGAATTCGTAGAAACCGCCGGTCGAGAGATTCAAGTGGAGATGACCGTTTTCGATCGCGTAAGAATGCACCGCGCCTAAGTCCTTTCCCATCCGCGTATCGAGCGATGGGGGAAGGCACGCCGCCATCGTCACGGCCATCACGCCGAGTTCGAGCTGCCCCGGCGACGCCGACTTCCACGTTCCGTGCCCGCGATTGCAGTTCAGGCGCGCGACGAGGCTTCCGTCGGCATCGAACTCCAACGTGTACTTAGCCGGATCGTCGGGACGCACCGTCGTGCCGTCAGCGTTATGAACTTGCACCAGTTGCCACGATGTATTGGCGAGCTCTTGGGTTTGAGCGCCAGCCGGCGCAACGAGCGCGAGCACGGCGACGACTGCAGTCGAAATCGAACGGTGCAAACTGCTCATGAGTCCTCCTCCGCAGGATCGGCTACCAGTTTCATCCTAGCGCCCAGACCTCGATCCCGGAAGCCCCTCGGCCCATCGTTCCGCGGCCACCCGCCAAGGCTCAGCGAAGAGCCCTGCTCCGAAGTGACGGAAAACTAGGGGCCGGCCCTTCTGCTATCAGGAAGCCTTTCGCGGGTAACATCTACAAGCATTCGGCGCCGTTCACCGGTCGCGGCGCGGGGGCATTGAACGGCTGACCGTTGCGCCGAAAGCAGCAAAATATTAAAAATATGGAGCAGTTAATCATGAAAATTCCTACCCTTGCCAAATATGTTTTGGCCATAACAATGAGCGCCGCCGTGCTCGTAGCCTGCAGCAATAACGGTGGATCTTCTCTCGCACCATCCGGCACTTCGTCCGGCGGGGCGGGCATCACGCACACCGGTAGAGCGGTGGTAGTGAACGGCGTTCCGATCGCCGCGGCCGACCCGAACCTAAACGCGCATGTTACGGTTGGGTCTGAGCCGGTAAAGGCCAAAGGAAACGGTCCTTACCAGTACGTCTCCAACTTCTACACCGGTCTCCTTGAATACGATTATCCGAAGGGCGACGCGCCGATCGGATCGATCAGCGGCTACGGCGGGGGCCTTTGCACGAAGGGTGCAAAAACGTTCTGGGTCGCGACGGGGTCTGAGGTCGAGGAGTTCAAGGTCGGCGGCATGAGCCCGATCCGGGTGCTCAAACCTGCCAGTGGAGGTTGCGCCATCGACCCGACGACCGGCGACCTTGCATCGCCGATTTTCTCCGGCGGCGTCATTATCTTCCGCCACGCGCGCGGAATGGGCAAGGTCTATGGCGCGGCCTGATCGAAGCGTTCTTCGACGGCTACGACAACCGCGAGAATCTGTTCATCGACGGCTATAACACCGGCGGCGCCGTTGCGGTCGCAGAACTTCCAAAGGGCAGCAGCCCGTTCGTAACCATGACGCTCAGCAACACCGTCGAGTTTCCCGGTTCCGTGCAATGGGACGGCAAGTACCTAACCATTGAGGATCAGGAGACCAGTGCCATCTACGGCTACGCTTGCAGCGGCAGCAGCTGCGGGCTCAAGCGGACCGTCTCGCTCACGGGTGCTGCCGACTGCGCGGGGACGTGGATTGCGAAAACCATCGTCTTCTGCGCGGATGCCGGCAACGATGACGTCGCCGTCTATAAGTATCCGGCCGGCGGTTCATCCATTGCGACGCTTACCGGTACCGACTTCCCGCTCGGTGTGATCCAAGTGACGAAATAATGCAAAATTGCCGCGTTAGCCGAGCGCCGCGGCGGCGAAGGTTACCGAAGCAGCGTATCAGCCGCTACGCCGTTGCCGTCAGCGTCGCTTCGGCATTGCTCTCCGCGTGCGGTGGCGGTTCGTCGATACCGCGGACTGCCGATAATGCAATCAGCGATCCCAGTGCGGCCAAGCACAATCAAACCTTCCACTACACCGGCAAAGAACAAACGTTCAAAGTCCCGACGGGCGTCAAAGAACTCACCGTAGTCGCGCATGGTGGCGAGGGCGCTGGCTTCAGCCTCTACCCAAGCACTGCTAGCCCGGGTCGTCCGGGCCGGGTTCGGGCGATCATCCCTGTCCACGCCGGCGAGAAGCTTTACGTTTTCGTCGGCGGCTCCGGTGCGCACGGTGGATTCAACGGCGGCGGCGCCGGCGGCCGTTCTGGAAAGAGCGCCGGTAATCCGGGCGGCGGCGCGTCAGACGTTCGCGCCGGCGGCGATACGTTACAGGAGCGCATTATTGTTGCGGCGGGTGGTGGAGGCGCCGGCACAGCCATCTACTACTACAGTCACGGCTACGGAGGTAATGGCGGTGGTTTGACCGGCCAAACGGGAGGCGGCGGCGGTACCGATGAGAGCGGCGGGGGAGGCACGGGCGGCACACAGAGTGCAGGCGGTTCAGGCGGGCCGGGCGGCACCACCGGTTCCTCCAGCTCCTACCATGGCCAGCCGGGCGGCAACGGAACCTTAGGCACCGGCGGTAACGGCGGAAACGGCCAATCGTACTACGCTGGCGGCGGTGCAGGCGGCGGCGGCGGATACTACGGCGGTGGCGGCGGTGGCGGTGGCGCCTCAGGCTACTACTATTATCGTTACCACGCGCAGTGTGGTGGCGGAGGCGGCGGCGGGTCATCGTACGTCGAGCCCAGCGCGCTCAAATCACGCATGTGGACGGGCTGGAAAGCAAAGGGCGACGGACTTGTCGTCTTCAGCTGGGATTGAGGGGAGGCAGCAATGCGGGCTTTCGAGTTTAGCCGCTCTGCTTTGAGCGTCGGCATGGCAACCACGTTGCTCACCGCGTGCGGCGGATCGTCGACACTACCGACTACCGGGAACGCAGCGACCAATGCGAGCCCCACGAATCATCACCAGACCTTCGACTACACCGGCGCCGAGCAAACGTTCATCGTCCCAGCCGGCGTCAAGCGGCTCACCGTGGTTGCGCGCGGAGGCGAAGGGGGCGGCTACGGGTACGGCCCGCAAACCCTTGATGTCCCCGGCTTGCCTGGCCGGCTCTACGCGGTAATCCGGGTGGATCCCGGCGATAAGCTCTACGTTTTTGTCGGTGCGTCCGGTCCTGACCGTGGATTCAATGGCGGCGGCGCGGGCGGCAGTGGACAATATGGGAGCTCCGGTTACGGCGGTGGAGGCGCGTCGGACGTTCGCACCGGCGGCGACGCGCTAAAGGATCGCATTGTCGTTGCCGCGGGCGGCGGCGGCGCCGGCGGGCGATTCTTCGACGCTTTTGGCAACTCCGGAGGCAACGGCGGCGGCCTAGATGGCGAACCGGGACAAGGGGGAGGGGGTACTTTCGCCGGCATGGGCGGCGGCGGCGCCACGCAAAGCGCGGGCGGTGCAGGCGGAGCCGGTGGCTCGGGCTCTCAAAGCAGCGGAGATGGCCAGGCCGGCAGCGACGGCGCGTTACGCCGCGGCGGCGACGGCGGAGATGGCGTGCCCCGCACCCGATACAACCAGGGAGCAGGCGGTGGCGGCGGCGGCGGCGGGTATTACGGCGGCGGCGGTGGTGGCGCCGGCGGTGCCATCTACTACAACTCTAAATATGAAACCAGCGTCGGTGGTGGCGGCGGTGGCGGCTCGTCGTACGTCGAGCGCAGCGCAATTAAGTTCCAAATGTGGACGGGCTGGAGAGTGCAGGGAAAGGGCGACGACGGGCTCGTCACCTTCGACTGGAACTGAACAGGAAAAAAGAAAATATGCGAGCGTTGGAGTTTCGTCGCTGCGCTTTGAGCGTTAGCGGGCTGCGTTATTGCTCTGCGCGTGCGGTGGCGGTTCGTCATACGTCGAGCCCGCTGCAATCGCGTCCCACATGTGGACGGGCTGGAAACAAAGGGCAACGGGCTCGTCATGTAAACCGACCGCGTTGATCACCCACGAGATGATGCCAGCCAGCTCATCGCGACAAACGGAACACCGTGCCGTAGCCGCCTTGGCAGCCCTAGTCGTAGCAGCCGGTTCCCCCGAAAGAGGTCGTTCCATAAAGCGTGCCCTTTGCACCGGAGACGCCAACATAGGGCGCCGAGCCATCCGGCGGCCCTTTGAAGCGGTAGAGCACGGTCAAGTCGCCGGACGAGCTTAGGGAATAGACGAGACCGTATCTGCTATGCTCGTTTCCACCAGCCCAAGTCGTCCCGTAGAGCAGACCGTTCACGACAATGAGCCTACCTGAAGGCCTGTTGCCGTCGCGCTGCTTATCCTGACTAAAGCTGTGCACGATGTGCTCGTCGCCGTTCGTTGTGACGGAGTAGACCGTGCCACCGGAGTGAGCGCCACCTTCGACGGAAGAACCGTGCAACGCGCCGCCCATCGCCACGAGACCCGAAGGGTTCGCGATGTCGTAATTTACACGCGGCGCGTATACAACACGCTCGCGGCCTGATCGTGAGATCGCAAAGATCGTCCCCCAGTTAACAGGCCGCCAAATATCGTGGTGCCGTAGAGCGTGCCGTTGAGATCGACGAGATTTCCGGTTGGAGCTGTGCCATCGTACGGCTTGCCCTTGAAGCGGTAGAGCACGTTCTCTTTCCCCGAAGTGGTGATGGAGTAAACCACGCCACATCCTTTCGGAAAATCGGCGCACTTGCTTCCGCCGTTGAACGTTGTGCCGTAGAGTTTGCCGTCGAACAATGTCAGCGGTCCTTCCGGGTTCGCCCCATCCGGCGCACCCGTAAATGCATGGAGCACGTGCATCGTTCCGGATGCGTCAATGGAGAAGACCGTTCCGCACCCCTTCACCCTCGCCGCTTTGCAGCGTATTCCGCCGGAGTAGGTGGTGCCGATAAGTAGGCCTTTGACCGCCACCAACTCAGCTATGTTGACCGAAGCGTACCAGGCATCCGCGGGTTCGCGATACGCTGCCAGCTCATCGTCCACGACGTTGACGAGCCATAACTCCCGGATGCCGGACCGTGCATAGAGCGGCACTTTTATCTTGCGGTCGAAGCGCAACGAGCTTTTCGATACTTCGATGGCAAGCAGCGTGTCGGCGGGTTCGGGATCGCGGTCGCAATAGTTGTGGCTCTCGCGTCGCGCCAATACGAGATCCGGCTGCGGCTCCGAGGCTGGGCGAAGCGTCACGGGATTCTGGCAGCGCACCCAAGCGCGCTCACCCAGGCGCATCACGAGTCGGTGCGTGATTCGGTCGACGGTGGATGCGTGCGGCGGGTCGATCGGCGCCATCTCGATCAGCTCGCCGTCAATGAGCTCGATCCGAGCTTGGGCATCAAAAACGCCGGCCTTCGCCATGCGGTGATACTCGTCGAGCGTGATGCGGTGACGTTCGTAGACGCTGGCCATGTCACTCATAGCAGCCTAGCTCCATGACACGACAAATTCGTTGCCGCAACGTGTCGGCCTTGCCTCCGCTGGAGTACGCTCCGAAAGGCATAGGGCCGGGCGCTCCTAAAGAAGCGAGCAATGCGGCCCGGCTGGGACGAGTACTTCATGCAAATCGCGCACACCGTCGGTACGCGGGCGACTTGTCCGCGTGCCTCGGTGGGTTGCGTGCTGGCGCGCGAGCATCGAATTCTGACGACGGGCTACAACGGCGCGCCGCGCGGCGTCGCTCACTGCACCGAAGTCGGTTGCTCGCTCGCCAACGGGCACTGCCTGCGCGCAACGCACGCCGAGGCAAACGCCGTGGTCCAGGGCGCGCTGCACGGCGTCAGCCTCCAGCACGCAATCGCGTACTGCACCCATCAGCCTTGCGTCAACTGTTCGAAACTGCTGATCAGCGCGGGCATCATCAAGATCGTCTACGACGAAGCCTATCCCGATGAGATCGCGAGCCAGCTCCTGGCGGAGGCCGGCGTTGCGCTCGTGCACTACGCCGCGCTCGAGGGCGCACGCGGATGAGCTTGCATCTAAGTGTCGGGGTGCTCTACGCGTCGGCATTCATCATCGCAGCGGTCATCAGTGGGCTCGCGACGCCCCTGGTCGTGCGGCTCGCACAGCGCTTGGGAATCGTCGACGACGACGGCTCGGAGCGGCGGATGCACGAGCTCCCGAAGCCGCGCGTCGGCGGCATCGCCGTCTTCTTCGGCTTCGCCTTTGCGCTCTTCACGGTGCTCGGGGTCTCGCTCGCGACGCCGGTGGCGCTCTTGCCGGCGGCCGATCAGTTCGACGCGATTCACCGGCTCGTCGGGTTGCTCTTCGGCAGCCTGCTGATTCTGGGCGTGGGCATTTGGGATGACGTCATGCAAATGGCGCCGCGCAACAAGCTGATCGCGCAGATCGTCGTTGCCCTGATCTCGATGCTGTACGGCTTTGTGATCCCCGGCATCAACAATCCGTTCGATCACAATCCCGGGACAAATTGGATAGACTTTCCGCCGTGGGTCGGCGTGCCGCTAACGCTGATCTGGTATGTCGGCATGATGAATGCGATCAACTTTCTCGACGGCCTCGACGGGCTTTTGGCAGGCGTCACCGCGATCTCGAGCGTCTTTCTCTTCGTTATCGCGGTGCTGCACACCAATCCCGTCGTCGCCTTAGTCGTTGCCGCGCTTGCGGGTGCCGCGCTCGGCTTTTTGCCGTTTAATTTCAATCCAGCCCGAATCATCCTCGGCGACGCGGGCTCGCTCTTCATCGGCTACGTCTTCGCTACGGTTTCGATCATCGGTGCGAGTAAGACGGCGATCGCCATCAGCATCGTCGTCCCGCTACTGGTGCTCGCGCTGCCGGTTCTCGACACGGTGGCCGCGATCGTGCGGCGTGCCAGCACCGGCAAGTCCATCAGTGAGGCCGATCGTGGACACGTTCACCATCAGCTGATCTTTCGCTTCGGGCTCAACGTCCGTCAGGCGGTGCTGCTGCTCTATGCCGTCTGTTTCGTGCTCGGCGCCGTCGCGCTCGCCTTCTCAGGTGAGTTCACGCACGTTTTCCGCCACACTACGTAGAAAGCCAAGATGACCCCTAAGTTAAAAGTTATGAGCGTCTTCGGAACGCGCCCGGACACCATTAAGATGGCGCCGGTCGTCCGCGCGCTCAAGTCGCATCCCGAGATCGACGACATCGTTTGCGTCACGGCGCAGCACCGGCAGATGCTCGACGACCTCCTGGCGCTATTCGCAATCGCGCCGGATTACGACCTCGACGTCATGACCGAAGACCAGACCCTCACCGACGTCACGACCCGCGTGCTGACGGGCATGGAGGTGGTGCTTGAAGAAGCGGCGCCCGACGTCGTGCTGGTGCACGGCGACACGACGACGAGCACGGCCGCCGCACTCGCCGCGTTCTATCAAAAGGTCGCCGTTGGTCACGTCGAGGCGGGTTTGCGCACGAAGAACCGCTGGCTGCCCTATCCGGAGGAGATGAATCGCCGTCTCACCGCGACGATCACCTCGTATCACTTCGCGCCGACGCCGCTCTCGCGCGATCATCTGCTCGCGGAGAGCGTCGATCCCAACGACATCATCGTGACCGGCAACACGGTGATCGACGCGTTCCTGGAAACGGCGCGACGCGACGATTTGCCCAAGCCGCCCGGCTGGAACGAACTCGACCCGGAGCGCCCGATTATCGTGGTGACGGCGCACCGGCGCGAGAACCAGCCCCACATGCCCGCGATGTGCGAGGCGCTCGCGGAGATCGCTCGTGACGAGCGTGCGCAGATCTACTGGCCGGTGCATCCCTCGCCGCGCGTCGCACCTGTGGCGCACTCGGTCCTCGACGGCATCGAGGGTGTCGTGCTCGTCGATCCGATCGACTACGCCGAGATGGTTGCCGCGGTGAAGGCGTCGGTCTTCGTGCTGACCGACTCGGGCGGGCTCCAAGAGGAAGCGCCGTGTCTGGGCAAACCGGTCCTCGTCATGCGTGACGAGACGGAGCGCCCCGAAGGTCTGATCGCCGGCACCTTGGAGCTGGTCGGTCACGATCGCGCCCACATCGTCGCTGCCGCGCGGCGGCTGCTCTACGACAAAACGGCCTACGCGCAGATGGCGCATGCCGTCAACCCCTACGGCGACGGCCGTGCCGCTGGGCGCATCGCCGAATGGCTGCTGGCCCGGCTTCGTGAGGGTGCCTATCCCACGCCATTCTCAGCCGCACCCGAGGCCGAAACCGCACCAACGCCCCGATGAAGCCGCTGCTGCCGGTCCTTGGGGCGGGCGGCACGTTCGCGGGCACGGCCGTGGCGGGGCTGCTCGCCGGAATATGGCTGGCCGAGCGCACGAAGGTTCCGATCTTGGCGGCCGCCGGGCTCTTCGCCGGGCTTGCGCTCGGCGGCTACTCTGCCTACCGGCTGCTACTTCGGTCGATGTAGAGGCAATGCAGGAGGAAAGGCGTGTCGGGCGTAGCTACAGCGACGCCGACGCGGCGGCCGATCTCGCTGCTTACTTTGCGCTCAAACGAGCGGTTTCGATCAGGTCATTGGCAAGCGTCGCCGTGGTGGCGCTTTTAGTGGTTCGCTGGCTTCCCTTCCCGGCTTTGGCGCTTGCAACCGGTGGACTGTGCGGGGTGATCAACGCCCAGCTGACCGGAAGCAGCGGCGAGTTGCTCTTGAAGAACCGGACCGTAGGGCTCTTCGTCCTAAGTAGTTTCCTGCGTATCGGGGTCTTCGGTATAGTCCCGGTGGCGTTCGCCGTGCATGGCCCCTGGTGGTCGATGGCCTGGTACTTCGCCGGTTTTTTCCTCCCGTTAGCGTTGTTTGCAGTTGGCGCGCTGCACGCATTCGACCGAAAGTAGAACGAGAACACCTTCGTGCAAGAAAACCTGGGCGCACACATCCTCTGGCACCTGCCGGTGCTGGGGTCCGTGCATGCCGACACGATCGTGACGACGTGGATCGTCATGGCGCTCTCGTTGGCGTTCTTTGCATGGATCGGGGCCAGCTATCGGCGGCCGACCCAAACGAAGCGCCAAGTCGTTGTTGAGGGCGTCGTCAACTATCTCGCCGATCTCGCGACCAGCACGCTCGGCAAGCGCGGTGAACCCTACGTCCCGTTCTTTATCGCACTCTTCGTCTTCATTTTCTTGCTCAATCAGTTCGGGATGCTGCCCTTTAAGGCGCTTGGGCTCCCTATCGGGGGTTCTCCGACCGCCGACCTCAACACGACGGTTCCGCTGGCGCTGACCGTCTGGCTCGCCACGTGGGTATTGTTTCCGAAGACACACGCCAAGCATCTCGTAGCACCGTTTGCGTGGCTGCTTCCGATCAACATCATCGAGGAGCTCTCGCGACCCCTGACGCTGGCGGCGCGTTTGTTCTTCAACATCTTCGTCGGCGAGCTGCTATTCTTGATCGTTGCGTCGGTCATCGAAGCACACATTACGATCGGCGCGCTCAATCTCTCGTTTGCGGTGACGGTGGTGCCCTTCTTCATTCAATTCTTCAACTTTTTCGTCGGCACCGTCCAAGCATTCGTTTTTACCCTCCTGGCGATCGTCTATTTCTCGCTGGCGATCGGCGACAATCATTAAGAAAGGTTACGCTCTTGAGTCCTGAAGCGTTAGTAGCCGCGTTTACCCTGCTGGCGTTTGGCATTATCGTCGCCGGCGTTGCATTCGGCTCGGCCATCGGCGACGGTATCGTCGCAAGCAAAGCGGTTGAGGCGATTGCCCGGCAACCCGAAGCTCGTCCGAACATCATGACGTTCATGTTCCTAGGCGTCGGCGTGCTGGAGGCGTTCCCCATCATCGCGCTGGGTCTCGCATTCTACATGATCTTCGGCTTGGCGCCGCTGGCCACGCTCATGGCCAAGGTCACCGGCCACTAGTAGCGCGATGTTTCTCTCGCTCGACGGCACGTCCGTGGTTCAGCTGATCAACTTTGCGATCTTCTTCGCTCTGCTGAACCTCGTCTTTTTGCGGCCCGTCGGACGGGCGATCGCAAAGCGCCGCGGTTACATCGACAGTCTGGTCTCTGACTACGATCGATATCAAGAGGAAGCGCGCAACCTGCGCGAAGAGGCCGAAGCGACCCGTGCCTCCGCTCGTCGAGAGGCGGAGCATAGCGTCGCTGCGGCACGCGCGGCTGCTTCGAACGAAGCTGCCGAACTATCGAGCCGCTACGCGCAGCAGGCAAGAAGCACCATCGAAGATGCGCAGAACACTGCCCGGGCAGAGTTCGAAACTGCGCACGCCGGCGAGGGCGAAGTCGTGCGCGTACTCGCGAAGGTCATGCTCGATCGGGTGATTCCCGAGGCGGCGCAATGAACGATTTGCAGTTCTACATCAAAATCGCGATCTGGAGCCAGATCGTTTCGTCGGTCGTCTTCCTCGGGGTGCTCGTCTACATATGGTCTCGCTGGATTCTCCCCGTCGTTATGACGGCTCAGGAGCGCAGCAACGCGAAGATCGCCGAAGCCGAACGTCATCGCGACGAAGCCAAGGCGGCGCTCCAAACGCTGAGCGAGGAGATCGAGAGCGCGCGACACGACGCCAAACTCATCAAGCAGCGCGTCAGTGAGCGGGTCGACCACGAGCGCGCCGCGCTGTTGCAGGAGACGACCGAGACGGGCGAACGCGCCCTCGCGGAGGCCGGCCTCGAACTCGAGCGCGCGCGCGCGGCAGCCGGCCAGCGGTTGCGCGACGACCTTGTGGAAAGCGCGCTGCGGCTCGCGCGCCAGGAGGCCGTCGGGCGCGTCGATGCCGCCCTCGATGCGCGCCTCGTCGATCGTTTCGCCGGCTCGTTGGAAGGCATCGCTGGTGGTTAACCAGAGACTCGCGCGCCGCTACGCGATTGCAATCGCCACGCTCGCCCGCGAGCAGGACGCCGTCGAGCGCGTGAGCGCGGACTTACAGGCTATCCGCGGCGTGATCGACGCGCCGGGGCGCATCCACGAGTTCTTTGAATCGCCGGTTATCGATCGCCCCTCGAAGGAACGGGTGCTCGCGGAGGCGTTCGATGGAAAGGTTCACCCGATCGCGTTGCACGCGATGCTGCTGCTGATCCGCAAGCGCCGCGAAGCCTTTTTGGGCCCGATCGTCGCCGAATACCTCGCGTTGGAACGCGAAACGCGCGGCATCGAAAAGTTGACGCTCGAAACGGCGCGTCCCCTCGATCCAGCCGAGTGCGAGAAGCTCGTGGCGCGGCTGGAACAGCTGTACGCAAAGAAGTTCGAGGTTACCTACGTAGTCGATCCGAGCCTTATCGGAGGTCTGCGCCTCATGATGGGGGACCGCCGAATCGATGCGTCGATCTCCGGCCGTCTCGACGGACTCGCACGCGAGCTGTCCCACATAACGTAAAGAAAGTAAACGGATGATAAACGCTGACGAAATCGCCGGTATTCTCAAACAACAGATCGAGCAGTTCAAAACCGGCATCCAAGAAGACGAGGTTGGAACGGTCATCGAAGTCGGAGCGAATCTGGCTCGCGTCTATGGCTTGCGCGGCGTGCGCTCGTCCGAACTTGTCGAGTTTGCCAACGGATTGCAGGGCGTGGCGCTGAACCTCGAAGAGGACAACGTCGGCGTCGTCATCATGGGGCCCGATGTCGAAATCAAAGAGGGCACTCGCGTGCGCCGCACCGGACGCATCGCCTCGGTGCCCGTCGGCGAAGCGCTCTTGGGACGCGTCGTCAATCCGCTCGGCGAACCGATTGATGGAAAAGGCGAAATTACCACGGCTCGCTTTCGGACGATCGAGAACATCGCACCGTCCGTCGTGCAGCGCCAGCCCGTTAAGCAGCCGCTGGCTACCGGCATCCGCGCGATCGACGCCCTAATTCCGATCGGCAAAGGGCAGCGCGAGCTCATTATCGGTGACCGGTCGACCGGCAAGACCGCTATTGCCGTCGACACGATCATCAATCAGCGCGGCCGCAACGTCTACTGTGTCTACGTTGCGATCGGTCAGAAGAACTCGACGGTCGCCGGGCTCGCGCAATTACTCGAACAGAAGGGCGCGATGGCTTACACGACGATCGTGGCCGTCAGCCCGGCGGAAGCTGCGGCGCTTCGCTGGATTGCTCCGTTTGCCGGTTGCGCGATCGCCGAAGAGCTGATGTATTCCGGGAAAGACGTGCTGATCGTGTACGACGATCTCACCAAACACGCGCAGTCCTATCGCGAAATGTCGCTGCTCCTGCGCCGGCCGCCCGGACGCGAAGCCTACCCGGGCGACGTCTTCTACCTGCACTCGCGGCTGCTGGAACGCGCCGCGAAGCTCTCCGAGGACATGGGCGGCGGGTCGATGACGGCGCTCCCTGTGATCGAAACACAGGCGGGCGATTTTTCCGCATACATCCCCACCAACGTGATCTCGATCACCGACGGTCAGATCTACCTGACGCCGCAACTGTTCTTCCAAGGAATCCGGCCAGCCGTCGATATCGGCCTCTCGGTTTCTCGCGTCGGCGGTGCAGCCCAAACCAAGGCGATGAAGTCCGTGGCCGGTCAGCTCAAACTCGAGCTCGCGCAGTATCGGGACCTCGCGGCATTTGCGAAGCTCTCGAGCGACCTCGACAAGGCGACGCAGAATCAGCTTATGCGCGGTGAGAAGCTCACCGAGCTGCTCAAGCAGCCGCAGTACCAACCCCAGCCGACCGAGGATCAAGTAGCGATCATCTACGGCGCTACCAACGGATTCGTCAACGACGTTCCGACGGCGCGGCTGCAGAACTGGGCGGGCGCGTTCATCGACTTTCTGCACAGCAAACATCCGGAGATTCCCGCGGCGATCGCGCAGAGCGGGCAGCTCTCGGACGAGACACGCAAGCAGCTCGACGCGGCGCTGACGGAGTTCAACAAGAGCTTCTAATGCCCACCGTACGCGATCTGCGCGACCGGATCAGGTCGCTCAAGAACACGCAGCAGATCACCAAAGCGATGAAGCAGGTGGCGGCGGCGAAGATACGCCGTGCCGAGACCGCGCAGAAGCGCGCGCGTCCTTATGCGGATGCGCTGGCAGAGATGCTGACGGACTTGATCCAGGCGGTCTCCTCGATCGATCACCCCTTCATGAAGCCGGGGAAAGAGGGCGCTCCGCCCGGCATCGTGTTGATCAGCGCCGACAAAGGTCTCGCGGGAGCGTTCAACTCCAACGTGATCGCTGCGGCCGAGCGGTTCACCCGCGAGCAAAGCGGGGCGCGCTATTACACCATCGGCATCAAAGCGCGCAATGCCGTTCGCCGCATGGGAGTGCCGGATCATGCGACCTGGCCGCTAGGCGGCGATTCGAAACTGCACACGGCGCGCGAAGCCGCGCGGCGCGCTTCCGATGATTTCAAAGCCGGAACGATCTCGCAAATCGTTCTCGTCTCGCAAAAGCTCGTCTCGATGATGTCGCAACGCCCCGAAACCCGCAAACTCGTCCCCCTTCAAAATATCTTAGCGGCAAGCGAGCGAAGCGAGCGCAGTCCTGAGCGAGGCGCAGCCGAGTCGAAGGGCGCGATGGAGTTCACGCCGTCGCCGGAGTTCGTGCTGTCGCGCCTGCTTCCCAAGTATCTCGAGTTCACGATCTATTCGGCGATGCTCGAGACCGACGCGGCCTTCTTCGCCGCGCAGCTCGTCGCGATGACCAACGCCACCGACAACGCGTCGAAGCTCATCGACGAGCTAACCATTCAAATGAACAATGCCCGCCAAGCAGCGATTACCAAAGAACTCTTGGAGATCGTCGCCGGAGCGGAAGCTTTAGGTGTTGAGTGACGTGATGGGCACGGCATTTTTCTGCGGGGGCGTCTCGATTTTCGGACAAAACAGGATGTTTTCTTCAAAGCTCGCTCTTCCGAAAATCGAGCCGAGCGAGCGGAGGACAGGACGTCCGGAGCGAGCGTCCCCCGCAGAAGAATGCCGTGCCCATCGCGTCACTCAACACCCACACGCCCCAAACCAACCGCTAGGAAAGATCCATAATGCCAACTGACACCGGGAAAGTCGTCCAAGTCCTCGGCAACGTCGTCGACGTCGAGTTTACGCCGGAGACGCTGCCGAATATTAACGACGCGCTGAAAGTCCAGGTCAATGAAGATTCGCACCCTTCAACCTCAGGACAAGCCGCGGGAAATGGCCAGGCGGCCGATCTCGGCGGAACGGCGATGGAATCGCGCGAGCTGACGCTCGAAGTGCAGGACGAACTTGGCGACAACCAAGTCCGTTGTCTGGCGCTAGGCTCGACCGACGGCCTGGTGCGCGGCGCGGCGGTTCGCAGCAGCGGCGGGCCGATTGAGGTTCCCGTGGGTGAAGGCACGCTCGGGCGCATCTTCAACGTTCTCGGCGAAACCATCGATAGCGATGCCCCGGTCGAGGCGGCCGCGCGCTGGCCGATTCATCGGCCCCCACCGGCGCTCAAGTATCAAGAACCAACGGCGCGCATCTTCGAAACCGGAATCAAAGTCGTCGATCTGATGGCACCGTATACGCGCGGTGGAAAGGTCGGTCTCTTTGGCGGCGCCGGCGTCGGCAAGACGGTGCTGATTCAAGAGCTCATTCGCAACATCGCCTACGTGCATAAAGGTTTCTCGGTCTTCACCGGCGTCGGCGAGCGCACGCGCGAAGGAAACGATCTCTGGCTCGAGATGAAAGAATCGGGGGTCCTCGCGCAGACGACGCTCGTCTTCGGTCAGATGGATGAGCCTCCCGGCGTGCGCTTTCGTGTCGCGCAGACGGGGGTCACGATGGCGGAATACTTCCGCGACGAACTCGGCGCCGACGTGCTGCTCTTCATCGACAACATTTTCCGCTACATGCAGGCTGGTTCGGAGGTCTCGGCCCTGATGGGACGGATGCCGTCGGCTGTCGGATACCAGCCGACGCTTGCAACCGATATGGGCGTGCTCGAGGAGCGCATTACCTCGACGCGCAAAGGCTCGATCACCTCGGTGCAGGCGGTCTACGTTCCGGCCGACGACTACACCGACCCCGCCGTCGCAACCACGTTTGCACACCTCGACGCGACGACGGCGCTCTCACGACCGATCTCGGAGCTGGGCATCTACCCGGCCGTCGACCCGCTGGCCTCGACCTCGCGCATTCTCGATCCCCAGATCATCGGTGAGGAGCACTATACCGTCGCTCGCGGCGTGCAGGAAGTGTTACAGCGTTATCGCGACCTGCAAGATATCATCGCGATCCTCGGCGTCGAGGAGTTATCCGAAGACGACAAGGTCGCGGTCGCGCGCGCGCGGCGCATTCAGCGCTTTTTCTCGCAACCGTTCTTCGTTGCCGAACAGTTTACGGGGCGTCCCGGCAAGTACGTCAAACTGCCCGAAACGATCGCTTCGTTCAAAGAGATCCTCGACGGCAAAGTCGACGATCTGCCCGAAGGTGCGTTCTTTTACGCCGGGACGATCGAGGAAGTGCGGGAGAACGCGGAGCGCATGACGCGTGGCTAATACGGTCCCGTTCAAGCTCGTGACGCCGGCGCAAGTCGTCTTCGAAGGCGAGGCCGAGCTCGTTATCGCGGTAACCACGGAAGGCGAGGAAGGCATCCTTCCCAAGCACGCGCCGCTTTTGGCCGCGTTAAGGCCGGGCGTCTTGCGCGCAAACGTTATCCAGGGCGGCGCCACGTCGCGGCTGGAGCTGGCGACGAGCGACGGGTTCATGCAAGCGTTGCCCGATCGTGTCACCGTTCTCGTTGATGAGGCGGTCCGTTTCGAAGAGGTCGTGGTCGCCGAGGCGCAGCGGGAGCGCAGCGAAGCGATGGAGCGGCAGAAGGCCGCGGGGGCCGACGCCGAGCAATACGCGCGCGAACAGGCCGCGATCGAATTCGCCAATGCGAAGCTTCGGCTAACCGGCCATCGGTAGGCGAGTCGCCAAGCTACGCGAACGAGTCCAGCAATGCTTGATCGTCTCGAGACGACCCTCCGGATCCGGGGCGGTGCGCGGCTGGAGGGTTCCGTGACGACCCATGGTGCCAAAA
>Ga0209169_10000547_pt1 | contig 22953 bp, 20 predicted proteins | sample HubBroMetageWRM4_FD_188346 | JGI IMG/M metagenome (GOLD analysis project Ga0209169, IMG submission 188346) | Warmed soil microbial communities from the Hubbard Brook experimental Forest, New Hampshire - Hubbard Brook CCASE Soil Metagenome WRM 4... | ecosystem: Environmental > Terrestrial > Soil...
TGCCGCCTTTGTTGTCCATGCCCTGGATGCGTCCCCGCCGGCTGTTCAAGTCGCCCATGATCGATCCTGCAAACTCATCTGGCACCGAAATTTCCACGTGCATGATCGGCTCCAGCAGCGTCGGCTTCGCGACTTCCATCGCTTTCTTGAAGGCAATGCGCCCTGCCATCTGGAATGACAGATCGTTCGAATCCACGTCATGATAAGACCCGTCGTATAGGATCACCCTGAAATCAACCACGGGAAACCCAGCCAGGTAGCCGCGCGCCGCTGCCGTTCTAATTCCCTTTTCCACCGCCGGAATAAAGTTCCTCGGAATCGAACCGCCAAAAATGTCATTGACGAACTCGAACTCGCCGCCGCGCGGCAGCGGTTCCATCTTGATCTTGCAATCTCCATACTGGCCGTGCCCGCCGGTCTGCTTCTTATGCCGCCCCTGCACGTCCGCCTTCCCGCGAATCGTCTCGCGATACGGAACCTTGGGCGCTTTCAGGATCACTTCCGCGTGGTACCGCTTTTTCATCTTCGCCACCACGACTTCAATATGCTGCTGTCCGGTTCCCGCGATCAGGAATTCCTTGGTCTGCTCATCACGGAAGAAGCGCAGCATGGCATCTTCCTCCATCAGCTTATGGATGCTCGGCCCCAGCTTGTCTTCGTCGGCGCGACTTTTGGGCTCAATCGCAAAAGTGATCGCCGGCTCCGGCAAATGAACTTTCGGATACTGAATCGGCGCGTTCTTGTCGCCCAGCGTATCGCCGGTCAAAGTGTCTTTCAGCTTGGCCACCGCTCCAATATCGCCGGCATGAAGCTCAGTCACCGGCACCGCCGTTTTGCCCTGAATGATCGAAATGTGCGCCAACTTCTCCGCCGTGCCCTTAGGATAGTTCTGCAAACTCGCGTCGTTCTTCAACACTCCCGAAAAAACCTTGAAATACGAGATTCTCCCGGCAAACGCATCCGAAACGGTCTTGAACACATAAACCGAAACCGGCTCTGCGTCCGTCTCATGCCGCTTCGGCGCTTCTCCGTTCCCCGAAGCTGCCGCCTCGCCCTGCACCCACTCGTGCTCCGACGGCGCTGGCGTGTAGTCCACAATGAAGTCCATCACCCGGTCCGCGCCGATATTGCCCAACCCCGAACCAAAGATCACGGGAAAGATCTTGTCCTCGCGAATGGCTTCGTGCAGCGCCTTCACCAGATGTTCCTCGGGAATCGTTCCTTTCTCAAAGAACTCTTCCATCAAGGCGTCGTCACCCTCAGCCACCATCTCAACCAGCCGCTCATGCGCTTCCTGCGCTTGGTCTTTCAGGTTCGCGGGAATCTCGCCTTCTTTGCCTTTGCCATTCCCGCCCAACTCGTAGGAGTAGGCCTTCATGTTGACCAGGTCCACCACCCCGGTAAAATTCTTCTCGCTGCCGATGGGCAGCTCCAAAGGAATTACCGTCCTGCCAAACGCTTTGGTCAGCGACTCCAGCACTCGCCCCGCATCGGCGCGCTCGCGATCCATGCGGCTGGCAATAATCAACCGCGGTGTCTTGTACTCTTCGCAGTAATTCCACACCCGCTGCGTCACCACTTCCACTCCGGCCACGCCATCCACCACTACGATCGCCGCATCCACCACCGGGAGCACCATCTTGGCTTCGTGGACGAACATGTTGAACCCCGGCGTATCAATCAGGTTGATCTTGGTCTTGCCCCACTCCACGTATGCCATGCCGGCCGAGATCGACATCTTGCGCCCGATCTCTTCCTCGTCATAATCGGTGGTTGCCGAGCCGTCGTCCACCCGTCCCAGCCGCTGCGTTGCTCCCGACGTGTACAGCATGGCCGAAACCAGCGAGGTCTTGCCCGCATGGCCGTGACCAACTACAGCCACATTCCTGATATTTGCGCCTTCGTAAACCTTCACGGGTTACTCCTTCGAGATCGTGTGGGGACAGGCGTCTTGCCCGTCCGACCGAAGCTCGATTCTTGATCGAAATGAGAGATCTTCACTACGGCGGGCCCATAACAACCTGAAAGAAGAGAACAGTCTATAGGCCAACGTCGAAACCCCTGCCAAAACCAACGATGCTAACACAGTGGAAATTGGGGGAACAACTGGGGAAGGGGCTATATTGGGCCTGGGACAGAAAAGAGGACGATCAACGCTTGCAGCCCTCGGACATATTTCTCACCGCGGAATGGCGCGACTTGGCAATGTTGAACTACGAAGTCAACCCGGACCTGCTTCGCAAACTTGTCCCTTCCGGAACAGAATTAGACTCGTGGAACGGAAAAACCTTTCTCAGTCTTGTGGGATTTCGGTTCATAAAGACTAAGGTATGGGGTATCTCTGTGCCCTTCCACAGTAATTTCGATGAAGTGAATCTCCGCTTCTACGTCCGACGGTTGGAGGGTGCCGAGGTCAAGCGCGGTGTGGTCTTCATTCGAGAGATCGTTCCCCGCTGGTTGATCGCTGCGCTGGCACGCATTTTCTACAACGAGCCGTACGTTGCACTCCCCATGTCCCACGCGATACGGTCGGACGTTACCGCACTGGACGTCGAGTACGGCTGGAAGCATGGGCCTTCGACAAACAAAATAGGAGCTACGGCCAAGGGAACTCCGCTGCTCCCGGAAAATGGCTCGCTCGAACAATTCATCGCCGAGCACTATTGGGGCTACACGGCTCAAAAGGACGGTGGATGCATCGAATACCAGGTCCAGCATCCGCCTTGGAAAGTGTGGGCAGTAGCAGATGCCAAATTTGAAGGCGACATGAAAGAACTTTACGGAAGAGAGTTCGACGCCGTGCTGCACCGCCCTCCTCAGTCCGCGTTTCTTGCAGAAGGCTCTGCCGTCACTGTGCACCGCGGCAGGAGATTGTAGAAATGCCGGACGAACTCATGCAGCCGACCCGGGGATGGGTTTTTTACGACGGCCAATGTGGCTTTTGTTCCCGCTGGCTCAAGTTCTGGCAACCCACCTTGGCCAAGCGTGGATTCGCCATCGCCGCCCTCCAGGAACCATGGGTTGTCAGCCGTTTCCAAATGCCCATCGAAGAGCTTGTCCACGACCTTCGCCTACTCACGCGTGACGGCCAAACCGCCTCGGGAGCGGATGTCTACCTCCAAGTGACTAAAAAGATATGGTGGGCTTGGCCGTTCTATGCGGTGTTCAGTCTTCCAGGATTCAACTGGCTCATTCACTTTGGTTATCGCTGGTTTGCGCGCAACCGGTATCACATTTCTCACGCATGTAAGCTGCCGTAGTCAGCGATGGCCTACCACTTCTCCCTTCCACCCCTGTATCATCATTTCGCTATGCTGGGCAACCGCACCAACGAACAATGGGTGGCGCAATATTCCACCAGCCACCAGCACCCCGTAAACCGCGTCTGCCATACTCTCGGAATTCCCGCGATCCTGGTTTCGCTCGCCCTGTTCGTCGCCAGCATCTTTCTTCATCGCTTGTGGCCCTACGCGCTCGCGCTTTTTCTTGTGGGATGGGTTTTCCAATTCATCGGCCACGCCTTCGAGCGCAAAGAGCCCGAATTCTTTCACGACTGGCGTTTCTTATTTGTCGGCGTGCGCTGGTGGTGGGCTAAAATTCACGGCAAAGCCTGAGGATCGACCATGTTCCCTCAACTCGCCCAATACACCGACTTCGGACTTCTCCTGCTTCGGCTAATGACCGCCGCCATCTTCATCGATAGCGGCTGGAGCCACGCCAGCAAGTCTGCAACCCGCAGCAAGGAAATCGGCATGAGCCAGGGTTTCACCATCTTTCTCGGAACCGTCGAAATCGCCGGAGGCCTCGGCCTGACTTTCGGCGTCCTGACTCAACTTGCCGCCATCGGCCTCATCCTCATTTCGCTCGGTGCCATCCAGAAGCAGATTTTTGTCTGGCACGTTGGGTTCTGGGGCGAGAAAACCTACGGCTGGCACTACGACCTGCTGATGATTGTGATGAACTTGCTCATCCTGTTCACCAACGGCGGCCGCTACTCGCTGATGAATAGACTTGGCTGACTGGGAAAGGTATTCTAAACGAGATCAAATGCTTCGTCTGACCGCCAGGCTGCTGCTGACCCTTATGCTCGTGGGGGTTCTCGCCCCCGTGGCCCTGGCGATCTCGGCTCCTGCGCCGCATGCCTGCTGCATGCGCAAGCCGATGCACGATCACGGCTCAACCAGCGCTGCGCTCCCTACTCTTCCGGCGTCGTGCAATCACGACTGCTGCCATGCCCTGACGGTTTCCCAGTCCCCGTGTCTGCTGCCATCGGCCGGCGCGCGGATCGCCACGTTCTCGGTCCCCCTGCCGGTTGAATCCCCCGCAGCAAACCGCGGCCATCGTATCCGAGCCTCGCATTCTGGCCGTGCCCCGCCGCAGTTCTCCATCGCCTGATTTAAAAATAGCTGCCCGATTTCACCTCAGGGACTAAACCCGAGAGATGTTTTCGGCGCTTCGCGGCACGAGTGAATTCGTGCCCTTCCGAAACGATTGTGTCGGGAGATCTTTTCTCGCAGGTGCATAGGCGGCGTGGCCAACTGAAGCCCAACAGGAATGGAGAACTTTTATGAGACCAGCGGTTAGCTTGGCGGCTGTCTTATTGTTCTTATGCGCCACTGCATTTGCTACGATTTTCGGTTCCGTGCGCGGCATTATTCATGATCCTCAGCACCGTCCCATTCAAGGCGCGCGCGTGACATTAAAAGCACAAAATTCGGACTGGACAAAGTCCCAGGATTCTAATGATAGCGGAGAATTTGAATTCGGTTCGGTTCCCATCGGGAATTACACGGTCACGGTTTCGTCGAAGGGTTTTCAGCAAATGGGACAAGCAGTGATTGTTCAGTCCGACACTAGCCCAGTTTTGCATTTCGAGCTGGCGATCGCAGGCGCAAAGGAAACCGTCTCTGTCTCGGGTATTCCGGTTGAGGCGACAATGGACAGCGTCACGCCGACGACGACGGTGAGCCGTATCGACATCCAGGAAACGCCGGGAGCGGACCGAAGCAACGGCATGCAGATGATCACAGACTACGTGCCCGCTGCCTATGTGACCCACGACATGCTGCACATGCGAGGAGGTCACCAGGTCGAGTGGCTGATTGACGGCGTTCCAATCCCCAACACCAACATCGCCACCAATCTGGGGCCGCAGATTGATCCGAAAGATATTGACTATCTCGAAGTTCAGAGAGGCAGCTACGATGCGGACTATGGCGACCGCACCTACGGAATTTTCAACGTCGCGCCACGAAATGGTTTTGAACGGGATCGTGAATGTGATCTGCTGATCAGCGCTGGCAATTTCTATCAGACAAACGACCAGATCAGTTGCGGAGGCCACACGCAACGATTTGCCTATTATGTCAGCGGGAACGGCAACCGAAGCAATTACGGACTTCAGACCCCGATTCCCCAAGTTGTGCACGACGCCGCGAATGGCTACGGAGGATTCGCCTCGTTGATCTTCAATCCCGATCCTAAGAATCAATTTCGGGTGGTGGCGTCGTTGCGGCGGGATTATTACCAGATCCCCATCGACCCTGATCCCACCTCAGCTGGGAATCTGATTTTGGAGTCGTCGGGAGAATCGCCCAGTTACGGCCTGCGCGATGCCGAGAGCGAACCCGACGGCTACGTTACGTTTTCATGGGTTCATACCTTCAATTCAAACATGCTGCTTACGGTTTCTCCCTTTTACCACTACAACGGCGCCGACTATAAAGGTGGACCGAATGATTATCCTGTCATCTCGACGGTGAATCAGAATGCAAATTACGCAGGTATGCAGGCGTCTTTCAGAGCGAGCTTTTGGAGAAACGATCTCGACGCCGGAGTGTTCGGATTCTTTCAGCACCAGTACAACTACTTCGACAACGTGTTCACTGACGGAAGCCCAAACTTTCCAGCGTCTTCCACGACCGTAAATGGAGGCGTCGCCGCTGAGTTCATCAACGACAGGTTCAGAGTAACCTCATGGTTGACCTTGATCGCGGGGCTTCGTCAAACCGAATTTAATTCCTCCATTTCGGAGAACGAAACCGACCCTCGCTTCGGCGTTGCCGTGAAAGTGCCGCGCCTGAATTGGGTTTTTCGCGGCTACTATGGTTACTTCTACCAGGCCCCGCCGTTGGTGACAGCTACTGGCGCACTCCTGGGCTTAGCAAACAGCCAGAATTTTACTTTCGCTCCTCTGCACGGAGAGCGGGATATCGAATCGCAGTTCGGTGTCACGATTCCGTATCGCGGCTGGACGCTTAGCGCCGATACTTATGAAACCAGAGCGCGGAATTGGCTCGATCACAACAATATCGGAGAATCGAATCTCTTTTGGCCGATCACCTGGGACCGGGCGTTAATTCAAGGGTGGGAGCTCACGCTTAGGTCCCCGAATCTCTGGCATCGTGGCCAATTTCATCTGGCTTATGCGAATCAAATCGCGCAGGCCAGTTCGCCGATCACTGGAGGCTTGATCTGTCCCCTCCCTGTAACCTCAGCATGTCCTCTGGACATACCGCCGGGACTTGCCCCAGTAGACCACGATCAGAGAAACACGCTCAACTTGGGTTTCAATGCGAATCTGCCCTGGCAGAGTTATGCCTCAACCAATGTGTACTACGGTTCGGGTTTTACGAACGGGTTGTATGGTCTGCCAAACGCGCAATATCCCGGACCCTATCTGCCGAGCCACACCACGTTTGATCTTGCTGTGGGAAAAACTTTTGCTGACAAATACACTATTTCAGTGACGGCATTGAATGCGGCGAACCGGCGCGTGCAGTTGGACAACAGTTTGACGTTCGGGGGATTTCACTGGAACGATCCGCGGCAAATCTATGCGGAGTTTCGTTATCGTTTTCACTATTAAGGAGAACAGCGGTGAGGCATTCAGTTGATTCAGGGGGTGATATGCGGGCGGGTATGTTGAGCGTTATTGGTTTGGCGTGCATGGGCTTGTTGGTCGCTTGCGGGCCATCGCCGAGCGCCAAGCCAACGGATGTCAAGTTGCCGGCTCAGACGAATGACGCGAGTGCGAAGCGGTACGGGTTGACCGGGCGCGTGGTATCGATCGACAAATCAAATCAATCGATGACCATCGACGGCAACGAAATCCCGGGCTTTATGGCCGCGATGACTATGCCCTATCAAGTGAAAGATGCCAGCGTGCTCGACAAATTGTCTCCCGGGGACCAGATCAAAGCGGAGATTGTGATCGGGAATGAGGGTCCGTATCTGGAAAATATCGTGCTGGCGCAAAAGTCGGCTTCGCCGAGTCCTGCGAAGTGAGCTCGGCGTCTTAGCACTCCGCGCGAGATCCTTCGCGGCCTGGCGGCCGCTCGGGATGACGTCAAGCACTTGAAGCCGGTTGGTAGCGTCTACTGCAGACCTTTCAACGCGGCCAGCAATTCCTCATCGTTCGGCTTCTGGTCCAGCGGATACACCTTAGCAAATGCGATTTTGCCGTTCTTATCCACGATGAATACTGCCCGCTCGCTGATTCCTGCAAGTGTCGGCCCTTCACGCAGAATGCCGAATGCTCGCGTGACCGCGGCATGGGGATAAATGTCCGAACACATGGGGAAATGTATTTCCCCGATCGCGTGTTTTTGCCAGGCCATATGGCTGTAAACGGAGTCGATGCTTATATCCAGGAGTTGAGCATTGAGCGCGGCAAACTTCTCGCGGTCCGAGTCGAATGCCGGCAGTTGTTCGCTGCAGGTCGGAGTCCAATTGAGAGGATGAAAGGATACAACCACGTTTTTCTTACCGCGAAAATCGCTGAGCTTGATGTTTAGCCGTTGGTCACCTTCGACTGCCGGCAATTCGAAATCTGGTGCCAGATCGCCAACCTTCAACGCCATAGTGCCCGCTCCTCCTTCGATGGTGAAGCTAGCATTATGAAGCAGGGAAAGACGAAGCGCCACTCGCGCGCATCGCACGTATCCGAATCAGACCTGAGATGCAAAAATACGAATCGGAAGGGTTGTGCACAAAAGTGCGTTCTCGCGGCTATTTGTTGCGCTGCGGAATTAATGTTTCTTTGACAGCAGTTTCTCGATTAATATTTCGCGATGCCCTCCGATTCCCTTGTCATCGAAGATATCCCCGGCCCTAAAGAAGGTCAGCGCATCCTGCTGCTGAGCGGACCGCTGGTCATCGCAACCTTATTCGACTTTCAAGCCAAAGTGCGGGCGGACAATTCTCGCGCTCTGATCATCGACTTCACCAAAGTTCCGTACGTCGATTCCGCGGGCATTGGCGCGCTCGTGGGCGCGTACGTGAGTCACCAGAAAGACGGGCGCAGCCTGGCTCTGGTTGGCGTCAGCGATCGAGTCCACCATGCCCTCGAAGTGACGCGTGTCGAACATTTTTTTCAGTTCTTCAACACACTGCCGGAAGCTGAAGGGAACGCCTAGCCGCGCTTGGTTGGCAAAATCGCGGCGGAGCTTCCCTGGGGTGCTCCTCTCAGTTTGACTCGGCTTGCGAATGCGCCCTAAGATGGGCAATCCGAGGTTTGTTTCTTCGCGTCATTCGCCAACCGTGATCAGCCAAATATGATTGGCCAAACCATTTCGCATTACCGCATTACCGGCCGCTTGGGCAGCGGAGGGATGGGCGTCGTTTACGAAGCCCAGGATCTTACCCTCGGCCGCCGTGTGGCCTTGAAGTTCCTCCCGCCGGAGCTTGCCCGCGAGGCGTCCGCTCTGGATCGTTTTCTGCTGGAGGCGCGCGCCGCCTCGGCCCTGAATCATCCGAACATTTGCACGATCTATGCGGTGGAAAAAGACGGAGACCAGTCTTTCATCTCGATGGAGTTGATCGACGGTCAAGGCCTCGACACCAAATTGCACAGCGGGCCGGTGCCGATTGATCGCCTACTCGATATAAGCATTCAACTGGCGGACGCGCTCGATGCCGCGCACGTCAAGGGGATTGTTCATCGCGATATCAAGCCGGCGAACATCTTTCTGACTACGCGAGGCCAGGTAAAAGTTTTGGACTTCGGTCTGGCCAAGCTAACGCGCGCGGAGGTTGCACCCGAAACAGTAGGCCCCACGCAAGACGGGCTCGGTACGGCCAGTTTGACCAGTCCTGGCAGCACGGTAGGCACGGTAGCGTACATGTCGCCGGAGCAGGCTCGCGGGGAAGCGCTCGATGCCCGGACCGATCTTTTCTCGTTGGGAATCGTGATCTACCAGATGGCTACTGGAAGCTTGCCGTTTTCCGGTAACACATCGGCAGTCATTTTCAATGCCATCCTGGAACGCGATCCGGTTCCTGCGGCACAACTCAATCCTCAGGTCCCGGCCAAACTTCAGGAGATCATCGACAAACTGCTGGAGAAAGAACGCGACCTGCGTTACCAGTCGGCGGCAGATTTGCGTGGTGATCTGAGGAGACTGAAGCGCGATACGGAAACCGGCCGCAAGACCGCGCAACCGATTTCGGCATCCGCTATAGTTGCTGCTCCGGCGAATTCGCCGGCCCCGACGCCTTCGAGCGGATCCGGCGTAGTTGCCGCGGCCCGCCAGCACAAGCTGGGAACCGGAGTCGTGGCGCTGATTGTGATCGTACTGGTGGCCGCTGCGGCGTACGGCGTTTACGCGCTGTTCAACCGCAAGCGCCCCATTCCATTCGAGAATATTTCCATCACCAAGGTTACAGACACAGGCAAAGCTGCACTGGTGGCGATTGCTCCCGACGGTAAATACATCCTCTACGTTGTGCGGGACGCCGGCCAGCAGAGCTTGTGGCTGCGCAATCTTCCCACCAACAGCGACACTCAGGTGATCCCGCCGGCAGAAGTAGAGTACAACCACCTGCGTTTTTCTCCGGACGGGAACTACATCTACTTCATGCGCAGCGAGCCCGGTAGCAGCGAGCTGAACTATCTATACCGCGCCCCAGTGTTGGGCGGCACTCCGCAGAAACTTGTCACCGATATTGACTCCAATATTACGTTCTCGCCCGACGGGCAACAGATCGCTTACCTTCGCGACAACAATCCCGAAGCAGGAAAACAGCGGCTTCTCCTTTTGCCCGCCAGTGGCGGCGACGAGAAAATTTTATACAGCGGCCCCATCAATGTGGGATTCCGAGATCCAGCCTGGTCTCCCGATGGCAAGACGATCGTTTGCATGGTGCTTCAGCCGGGAACCGCGTTGAGCGGTTTGGCGGCGCTTGATGTTGCCAGTGGAAAGCGGACGGTATTTTTCACATCCGACAACACTGTTGTGCAGCGTCCGGTCTGGATGCCGGACCAAAGCGGCCTGCTGGCACAGTCGAGTTTCGACCGGAATCAGATTGCTTTCATTTCTTACCCCGGCGGAAAGTTCCACGAAGTAACCCGCGACACGAATAACTATTCCGAGCCCAGCATCGCAGCCGATGGACGGACATTGGTCAGTGTCTTGAGCCAATCGCATTACGATCTCTTCACAATGCCAGCCGCAGCTTCGACCAGCGGCGAGGCCCGGCAGGTCACTTCGGGCGCGCCCATTTATGCTTTTGGTTGGACGCGCGATTCCAAGGTTGTCGTGGACTCGGGTGCAGATCTTGATCTGCTCGATCCAGAATCGGGTAGTAAGACTCGATTGGCTGAGAACGCCGGAATCATCATCAGCGGACCGTCCGCCTGTCCCGATGGCCGCTATGTGGTTTTTACCAGCGCGATTGGCAAAGGGAATCGAGTGTTGAACGTCTGGCGCGCGGACGCATCTGGTGGGAACCTCAAACAGCTTTCCAACGGCAAGGTGGATCAATCTCCGATTTGCTCGGCCGATGGCCGCTGGGTGATTTACGGGGACGCGGTGAACGGCAATCAACTGATGAAGGTGCCAATCGATGGCGGGAAAGCGGAAAAAATCTCAGACCAACTGGCGGCTGTCTTCGATCTTTCGCCTGACTCGAAGACCATCGCGGTTGCGGCTTATGGTCATCTCGGCGAGCACGTGGAGACACTCGCGCTGATCTCCGTGGATTCGAATCAGATTTTGAAGACTCTGGCATTCGAACGTCCGCGAAGCGGCCCGATCCGTTTTTCGCCCGACGGCAAGAGTATCGTCTACTCATTCCGTCACGGCGGGATCGATGACCTCTGGTCGCAATCGCTTGATGGCGCGCCCGGAAAACAAATCACTGATTTCAAGTCTGAGCACATCAACGATTTTCATTGGTCGTTCGATGGCAGTAAGTTGGGAGTGATCCGCGGGCACACGGATTCGGACGTCGTCCTCATTCGCGATGCACAACCTTAGCTGATCTGGGGTGCTCGGTTTTTCCTAGTTACAAGTTTTCGGGACTGCGGTCAGTCCGGCCGGATCGGAGCCGTTCTTCAGGACCTGGAATGGGGAGCCGGCTACCTCTTTCAGCGTACTGCCGTCGGTTGCCAGAACGCCGATCGCTTCGGGGTTGCTTTCTTCGGACACGAAAACATCGAGGCCCGTTCCGGTCGCGAGCCCCAAGGCATACAAGCCGGGTTTCTTAAGCTTAACCGTGCTGTCATAGGTCAGAGCGCCTTTTGACCCCACCGACAGCGTCGTGATTTCATTCGACATCGTATTGCTCACATAAAGATGCGTCCCATCGACGCTGAGCATGATGTTGTTGGAACTCTCCCCATTCTTGTTAGTGAAATTATTCACTTCCTTCAGGTCTCCGCTGGAATCGATAGAGAACACCTCCACCTGAGTGTTCGACGCGGCATCGCCAAAGTACGCTGTGGTGCCATCGCAACTGACGTCGACGCCTGCTGCCGATCCCTCTGTTTTGAAGGGGCCGAGTTCGGTGAGATCGCCCGTCGTGGAATCAATCTTGAATGAATCGACTTGCCCGATGTAGGCGACGATCAGGAAGTTCCCATCGGGGGTAACTTTCATGCCCGCCGGGGAAGCAGGAACAGTGACCATCTTTAACAACTTCAACGAGCAGTTATTATCGATTTTCATTACCGAGATGCTGTTGTCATTGGTGTTGCCTGCGAATAAAATATGGCTCCCGCTGGCCAGGCCAATCCCAAACTGCTGCGCGCCAGTGACTCCGTCTGAGAAAGGAGAACCGTGGATCGCGGTCAAGGTTCCGTTGAAGAGGTTCATCTGAAACGCGGCAATCGTGCTGCTCCCGCCGTTCGAGACAAACAAGCAGGTTCCCAACCGCATTTTTGCTGAGGTGACCGGCGACAGCGCGAAGTACCCGCTGCCCGCACTCTTTCCACCTGTGGGATAGGTCTTGAGTACTTTCAATGCGCCGTCGGAGGCGACTGCGATGGCGGTCGTACTATTATTGCTGTTGGCAATATTATTATTCGTGAAAAGGTACTGTTGAGCGAACGCGCCGGCCGCGCTTAACAGGATACCCGCCAGAGAAAACACCCGAGACCATTTTGCCAAGCTCTTCATTCCCCCCCCGATCGCGTCGCCGGATCATCCGTTCCGGCTCAATGCAGATACACCGATGTCCGCGCTCAATTGCCTAGGCAAACCTAACCTTGGACACAACCACTTTCAGCTCCAGCGCTAGCAATGGAAGCGAAAACGGGCAAGCCGTTGAACGGGGGAGGCAACGACCAAACACACGCCAAGTCGAATCAGAAAGTATTACAGTCGGACAGCCCTGTCAATGGTGTCCTCCTGCTGGGAGAAGAAAGTCCTGTAAACGATGAAGGGCGGCTGGAGAGCCGCCCGGTGTGCAAGATTTGAAAAGTGGTTTATGCCGGCTTGACATTCTCGGCTTGCCACCCCTTGGGCCCCTTTACCACGTCGAACTGAACTTGCTGGCCTTCCTGCAGGCTGCGGAAACCACCCGCCTGAATCGCCGAGAAGTGTACAAACACGTCCTCGCCGCTCTGGCGGCTGATGAACCCATAACCCTTGGCATCGTTAAACCACTTTACTGTTCCTGTTTCCATGGTGTTGCTCGATTCCTTTTTCTTAGATGTGCGCTGTGTCAATCGCAGAACTTCTTCAGGCAGGTCACGCTGGTGTCGCGGGAGTTGCTGAAAAACTGCAAAGATCAAACGCAGCAGGATTGTACTCCAGATGTTTCAGCAATTGCCAAGACATTTCATCGACCCCAGCGCAAAATGTTATTTATCAATGTCTTACGGATTTTACCTGGACGCACCCGCGCCCTGCTAGAAACTTTAGCGACTCCGCTGCATCTTGAACACATGCGTTTCCGTTATTTTGCAATTCTGCTCCTGTTTTCATCCCTTGGTTTTGCCGACATCGTTGAAGATGTCCGCACCGATCTCGCGCACAGGGATTTCGCCGCTGCCGACTCTCAGCTGCAAGCCTACCGCGCCCAGCACGGGGTCGACCCTGCGTATCTCGAAGCTTTCTCTTGGACAGCGCGCGAAGCTTTAGCAGCCAACCAACTCGACAAGGCCGATGCTGCTGCCAAGCAGACCGAGACGCTTGCCCGCCAGCTGCTTCAAAAGCGATCCCTCGATTCTGAACCGCATCTGCCAATCGCTTTGGGCGCTGCTATTGAGGTTCAGGCCCAGGTGCTCGCGGCTCACGGTCAAAACGCTCAAGCCTCCGTTCTGCTGCGGCACGCTCTCGCGGCTTACGGAAACACCTCGATCGGTCCGCGTCTGCACAAGAATCTGAATTTGCTTACCCTTACCAGCCAGACCGCTCCGGCCCTGAGCACATCGGAGTATCTGGGCGCGCGGCCAACTTCGCTAAGCCAGCTCAAAGGTTCGCCGGTTCTGTTGTTTTTCTGGGCTCACTGGTGCGGCGACTGCAAGTACGAGGGCCCGATCATCTCCAGGCTCAGTTCTGAGTTCGCCGCAAAGGGCTTGACGGTTCTCGCTCCCACGCAACTCTACGGATACGCGGCCAAGGGCGAGGATGCGAAGCCGAAGGACGAGATTGCCTATATCGGGGAAGTTTGGCAGCACTACTATCCTGGACTGCAAAGCGTCCCGGTACCCATCAGCAAAATTAACTTTACCAACTACGGAGCCAGCACCACGCCGACGTTGGTGCTTGTGGACCGAAAGGGCCGCGTGGCGTTATATCATCCCGGCTTGATGCAATACGATGACCTGCGCGCTGCCATTGAAAAAACTTTGTAAGATGGGGCGTCCGAGGCTACGCACGCGCGTCAGCGAAACACGTAGAGTATGCCGAAATCCGCGACCGCGCTGGCACGGCGGGAACTCGGTTCAACGTCGGTGACGTACCAATAAATTCCGACCCGCTCGCGCAAGTAGAAATTTTTCTTCAAATGCATTCGCATGTCAAACAGAGGGCCCACGAGTTCGTTGGGACTGACAGGGATCAGAAGCTGCGCATTCAGACGAAACCAATTCTGCTCGAACATGGCCCCCAGGGTGGGCCACACATGGTCTTGCCCATACTTCGAGCTAAACAAATCGCTGAAATGAATCCCGCCGCCCAAACGCCAGTGCGGACTTGTCCGCCACAGCACAACTCCCTCGGCGCGAAAGGTGGTGCCATTGTTGATGCCATTCGGATTCGCGGTATCGGCGCCGACTTCGGCCTCGTAGAACGTGGGACGAAGACTTCCCCAATCCACACCAACGTCGGCATCGTAGTAAGGAGATTGAAAACCGAGGCCGTTGACGCCGATTCCCGCGTCTGCGTAGGGCGCCATCTGGGCGCTGCCAAGAGCGCTCAAGAAAAAAACGGCGGCTAAAAACTTTGGCAAAGCTCTCATCGTTGTCGAGAAGTTCCCAATCGACTGAGTGATGGAGAACCCCTCGTCTTTCGCAAGTGTACCTATTGGAGACGCTGCCGCTAGTTACCAATGCAGAACGTATGAACTTGTGATTGGACGGTCGATTCAGGGGCAGGCGCGCTTCGCTTGATAGCCGAGAAGAGGAATCCAGGCATTGCTAATTGCTTCTCGGGAAGAAAGACACAGGCACTACGCTGTCGAACTTTCCGCCATCGGGAGCCAGATGCGAAAATGTGTGTCGCCCGGTTTCGATTCGACCTGAATGGTGCCTCGATGCTTCTTCACAATTCGCTGCACCGTGTCGAGTCCGAGGCCAGTTCCTTCTCCGACTCCCTTGGTGGTGAAAAATGGTTCGAAGATATGCGGCTGAACCTGGGGTGAAATCCCGGGCCCGTTGTCGGCGATTTCAACAACCACGCAACTGTCCTCGCGATAAGTTCGAACCCGGAGCTCACCCTTTCCAGCCATCGCGTCGATGGCATTGTCGATGAGATTCGTCCAGACCTGATTGAGCTCGCTCCCGAACGAATTGACCAGCAAAGGAACCTGCCCGTAGTCGCGTTTCACGGAAATTCCGCGTTTGAGCTTGTAGTTCAGGATGGTCAGGGTTGTTTCCAGGCTCTTCACGATATCCACGTTCTGTACCGGCGCCTGATCCATGTAGGTGTATTCCTTGATGGCGAGGACCAGGTCGGAAATTCGTGATGTACTACTCTCGATTTCGTTCAGCAAGTTCGCGACTTCGACGGAAGCGGCAATCCTCACCAGCGCAGCTCGAGCAGTACCCGCATCCAGAGCCGCGAATAACGACTCCAGCGCTTCGGGCTTGATATTCTTTCGCGCCAGATCGGCTGCCAGTTGCCACAGATCATTTTGCCCATGGCTGCGCAGCAATGAATCGATTTGCTCTTCGAGGTCGCTGGTGGTTAACGCGTCCGGAGGAGGCTGATTCTGCTGGATGAACGAAGCTTCCAACTTTTCAATCTCTGCCTTCTGAGCAGCCGTAAGATCGCGCCTGCCCAGTTCGTGACTGGCCTCTTTTATTTTTTTGAGAATGGTACGCAGTTGGCTGGTAGCGCGTTTGGCAGCGGAAGCGGGATTGTTGAGTTCATGCGCCAGGCCTGCAGATAGCTTACCCAGAGAAGCCAGGCGATCGCGTTGCTGTTCCATGCGCGTGGTTTCACGGATCCGGTCGGCCATGAGGCCCACAAGACGCTTAGTGAGCTCCGGCATTTTCTGCACGAGTTCTGGAAACAAGGAGGCGGGAAATCGCAGGGCACGGCTGTCCGTAACGGCTCGACCGCCCACCGTGAATTGCTTCATCCTCGAAAACGGCAGCGTTCCGGTTACGCTGCCCTTTTCAATGTCAAAGACAACGGCTTCGCCGCCAATTTCTCCTCGCCCCTGAAGTTGCCCCTCGAGCACCACAAACATGGCGTCTGCCGGATCACCCTGGCGCGAGTAACTTTCGCCGGCCTTGAGATGCAACTCTTGCGACTGGCTGAGGAACCAGGTGATTTGATCGTCAGGTAAGTCTGCGAACGCAGGGACGCCAAGTAGTTCCGATTTCTCGACCATTTAGACCTTGCTCAAGTATTGATGGATGAACTGCACCGCAACCGATCCTTCGCCGACTCCGGATGCCACGCGTTTCACCGAACCGTGCCGTACATCGCCCACCGCGAAGAGGCCTGGAACATTGGTCTCGAGCAGGAAGGGATCCCGGTCAAGCGCCCATCCCCTGGGCCGTTCGCCATCGCGAATAAGGTCAGGTCCAGTCAACAGAAAGCCTCGCTCGTCTCGCTCGACCAAGTCTCCCAGCCAGTCGGTTCGTGGCAAGGCGCCGATGAAGATAAACATTGCGCTCGCGGGCACGCGCTCCAGCTTGCTTGTATCCGAACAGAGTACTGAAATTTCTTCCAGATGAGTTTCGCCATGCGCCTCGGCCAAAGTTGCGTGCGCCCACACCTGGATGTTTGGCATCTCTTTTACTTGGTCGATTAAATACTGCGACATGGTACTGGAGAGCGAATCACCGCGCACCAGGATCACTACCCGCTCGGCGTAGCGAGCGAAGTTCATAGCCGCCTGACCCGCCGAATTCGCGCCTCCCACCACGTAGATAGTTTCGCCCTTGCAGGAAAGCGCTTCGGTGGCGCCACCGCCATAATAAACACCTGCGCCCTGTAAGCGATCGATTCCGGGAGCGTTAAGCCGCCGCCACTGTACGCCGGTCGCGATCATCAGCGCGTGGCAGGATATTTCGCTTCCATCAGCCAATTTGATGAAGCGATAAGACCCCTCTGTGCGCACGCCGACGGCTTCCTGCGGCGAGAGAATCTCCACGCCGAAGCGCTGCGCCTGCACCACGGCGCGCCGGGCCAGATCGTTTCCGCTGAGTCCAGCGGGAAATCCCAAGTAGTTTTCAATACGCGAACTCATCCCGGCCTGGCCGCCGGGGGCTTCGCGTTCAATCATCACGGTGTGTAAACCTTCCGACGCGCCGTACACCGCAGCCGCCAATCCAGCCGGACCACCGCCTATGATTGCCAAGTCGTAGAAATCGGTTTGCGCGCGCGTCCGCAGCCCAACCTTTTGCGCAACGTCTGCGGGAACACTCTCCAGAAGTTTTGTCCCGTCGGGGAAAAGCACAACCGGAAGCTCGGCAGCCTCCGACCCCAGAGCCTCCAGGAGTTGCTTGGTTTCAGGGTCGTTGGCAGACGCCTCTACATCGATCCACTGGTAAGGAACGCGATTGCGTGCCAGGAAATCCCGCAGCTCATACGATCGCGGCGACCATCGCGTGCCCAGGACCCGAATTCCCTCGAAGGTTGGACGGTAGGAAGCTTGCCAATCCCCGAGCAAGTCGTCTAACTGCGGGTACAAATGCTCGGCGGGGGGATCCCACGGCTTCAGAAAAAAATAATTAATGTTGGCTTGATTGATGGCGCTGATCGCGGCGCTGGTGTCGGCGTAAGCGGTTAAAAGAGCCCGCTTGGCGTCGGGGAAAATCCGCATTCCTTCCTGCAGAAATTCGACGCCATCCATGTGAGGCATACGCTGGTCGGCAAGAAGCAGGGCGACGGCGTCGTTGCGCACCTTCAGGTGTTTCAGCAGTTCGAGAGCGCCTTCGGGCGAATCGCTTCCAATGACCCGGTAGTCGGCGCCGTACTGCGAGCGCAAGTCGCGCTCAATCGCCCGGAGAACATCCGAGTCGTCATCCACACTCAACAGAATTGGTTTCGCCATGATTGATTCTCAGTTTCGCGAAGCGGCGCCCGACCGGCTGATAAACATGTTAGATACATAAATGGGCATTTGGTTGCGGAATTGAATGAGCCCATTGTGATTTGTGCGGAAAGCACAGTGCCTAGGGGTTACTTGCCTATGCAGAACGTACTGAAAATTAAGTTGAGAATATCGTCGGTGGTTGTGGCCCCCGTGATCTCGTCGAGCGGCCGGAGAACGCCGTAGAGATCGAGCAGCAGCATTTCGTGTGGGACTTTGTTTTCTACGGCTATTTCCGCTGCGGCAATCGCCGTAAGTGATTCTCGGACGCGTTCCTGGTGCCGCAGGTTGCTCAGAAATCCGCCTTCAGGCTGGGCTCCGGCCTCTCCTCGGATGTGGCGCAGAATTTCATTGCGCAGTTCGGGGATTCCCTCCCCGGTGGTCGCGGATGTTCGCACTCGGGCTTGGGCGGCTGTCCCCACGTGATCCAAATCGCATTTGTTTTCCACGACGATAGCCGGCCGACCCTCCACCTGAGTCAGTAATTGTTGGTCTTCCTCCGCCAGCGGTTGCGACGAATCGAACACAACCAGGACGAGATCGGCGTCGGCCAAAGCTTCCTTCGATTTTTCAATGCCAATACTTTCAGCCTCGTCGAGGGCGCGGCGAATGCCGGCGGTGTCGACCAGCTTCACGGGGATGCCGGCGATAGCTACGGTTTCGGTAACTAAGTCACGAGTGGTGCCGGGAGTCGCGGTCACTATGGCGCGTTCGCGCTCGACCAATCGATTAAACAAACTCGATTTGCCGACGTTCGGACGACCCACGATGGCAAGCGTGAGACCTTGGTGAACAATTTTTCCATAGGCGAATGAATTGGCCAATTCTTCAAGTGGAGCACGCACAACCGCTATACGTTGGAGAATCTGATCAGCGGGGAGAACCGAGATATCGTCTTCGGCGAAATCAATCCCAGCTTCGAGAGTTGCGATCAGCTCGACCAGCTTTTGTTTAATCGGCTGCAGACGTCGCGAGAGCGCACCCTCGAGTTGTTGAGCTGCAATCCTGGCTTGGTAGAGCGTTTGCGACTCGATGAGATCGCGGACGGCTTCGGCCTGAGTAAGATCAATGCGTCCCTTGAGAAATGCGCGCATGGTAAACTCGCCCGGCTCAGCTAAGCGCGCGCCGCAAGCCATTGCCAGTTCGACGATGTGACCCAGAACCACGGGCGAACCATGAGCGGAGATTTCGACGATGTCATCGGTGGTATAGGAATGAGGTTTCGCGAAGTAGGTGACGACGACTTCGTCAATGCGTGCCGAGCTTGGTGCGACTGTCCCCGCGCATTCGTTGGGATCGATTAGTTCGCCGAATACGGCATGGCCGGGGCTGAGATCGTGTTTTAGTCGCAGCATTGGCAGGGCGATTTTCTTGGCGTCTGGACCTGCGAGACGGACTACGCCAATGCCCCCTCGACCGGGAGGAGTGGCAATCGCGACGATGGTGTCGTCGAGGTTCACGGAAAGATTGTAGCGGTTTTATTCCGGAGACCCGCTGCTTCGTACAAGCTTACGGGTGACTGCGTGGCGCAGGCCTGCCCACGGGCTTGTAGTCCTTCGGGTATACGACGAGGCAACGACGTCCACCTTCGCCCTGGCTTTCGGTGTGCAGGTCGGCGTGGTCGCGCAGCGCCAAATGGACGATGCGACGCTCGCGCGAAGACATGGGCGCGAATTCGTACGGCATACTCGTCTGACGAACTTTTTCCGCCGCGACATTCGCCGCCATCCTAAGTTCCTCCAACCGCAAAGCGCGTTGGTTCATGCAATCGAAGCAAACCTTCTCGTGCTCGTTGCCGGGCAGGCGGAGCATCTCGATGGCAAGGGTTTCGATGGCACGCAGCAGTTCGCCGCCGCGTTCTAAAACCAGAGGTGAATCGGGCCCGGAAAGTTCAACTAGAATCTCTGGCCGCTCCCAGTCGCGTCCCTCGGGAAGCGGAGGATCTACGGTGATGCGGTATTTGAGATGAAGACCGCCGTGAGTGACGACTCCGCGCAGGAGCGCGTCGATTTTTTTTGCAGCTGCAATTTTGTCAGGAATGGGCATGACCTAGCTCTCAGCTTTCAACTCTCAGCTTTCAGCCTGGCTTGCTGAGAGCTGATAGCTGACGGCTGAAACTTCACTTCTCTTTCTTCCGTGCTCGCTTCGCTGCCATCTCGCGCATTTCACGACCCAGGCTGGTGCGGTTCATGACCGATTGTTGTGCGACGGCAATTAAGTTACCTTCCGCCCAGTAAAGACATAGCCCGGAAGCAAAATTCCAACTCAGGAAACCCATCATTACCGGCATCAGCACATTCATCATTTTCTGCTGCGACGGATCCATGCCCGCTTGAGGCGTCATGCGCTGCATAAACAGCATGGTGATGAAGATGCCGATTGGCAGTATATGCCAGGGGTCGGCCGATGACAGATCGTGAATCCACAACCAGGATGCATGGCGAAGATCAAGCGCCGAGCCCAGCATACTGTAGTATGCGAACAGGAACGGCATCTGGATAACCAGCGGCAAACAGCCGCCGACCGGGCTGACGCCTTCCTTCTTCATCAGTTCGCCGATCTCGGTATTCATCTCCTGGCGCCGCGGGTCACGCATTCCGTATTTCTTGTATTTCTCCTTGATCGAATTCATCTGCGGCTGAATTTTCTGCATCTTCAACGCCGACTTCATACTGGAGATGCGCAGCGGCATCAGCGCCAGATTGATGATCAGGGTTTGTATGCAGATCGCCCATCCCCAGTTGCGGACCAAGCCTTCGATCCACCGCAGCCAAATGAAAAGCGGCCGCGCGATCACGCCCCAGAATCCGAAATTGATCAAGCCGCGCAGATCTGGCTCCGCGCCTACGACGGTTGGCACGGGGACTGATTCCAAGGTCGTCAGCGCTTTGGGTCCGACATACATCCGTGCCAGCGTGGGACCGCTGGGATTGCCGACCGCGGCTCCGAGAACGTCTACGGCAGCCGTATCCTGCGGGTTCGGATTTTTGGGATTCTTGGGAACATTGAGCGAGTTCCGCAGAGTGACCAAGGCGGAGTTCTGCGAATCGTCGGGGATGAAAACAGCGGCGAAGTACTGATCGGTTGCTCCCGCCCAATTGAACGGCATGTGAAGCGTGTTGCCGCCGCTGATTTTCTTTATGGCCAGCCGCTCCGTGCTGCCGTTGTACTGATAATTAATTTGGCTCGCGGCGTAGGAGGATAAAGTAGCTTCGTCTCCGAAACCCGCAGGCCACGCTGGGTAAGCCGCGACCGGACTTCCCTTGGAAACGACTGAGGTTTCGACGCGCACTACGTAGGTGTGATCGAAGCTGAAACTCTTGCGAACGGCAACCTCGCCATCGGCATATTCGAATGTGATTGTCCCTGGGGCATTCAGTACGCCCGAACTGGAGGTCACGTACAGCGCGGAATTCAGCTTGTTGCGTTGGCTTTCGTCGTATGTCCACAGCGAAAGCGGGTAGCCGTATTTGTCCGCGGCGATCTTATTGACCAGATCGAGCGGCTGATCTTTATCGTCGGTAAATTTCTTCAGGATCCAGGACTTGACCTGCGCGCCCCGATTGCTAAAAGTGATGCGATAAAGATCGTTCTCGACAATCGTTTCCGTTTCGGACGTCGCCTGTTTGGTCGCCCCTGCATTGAGTGCGGGAACTGCCGGTTGCGCCGGCTGGACTTGATTGCTCGTGGCGGCCTGTGGGGCAATCTGAGCCTGGCTGTGGGTTTGCGCTGCTGGCGCCGTAGCCGGTGCAGTCGCCTGCGGAAAATATTTCTTGAGGATCGGCTGGAACAACACGATCACCAGAAAGGTCAGCGCGAAGACAAGAAGCAGACGGCGCTCCATGCCCGGTTCTTGTTGAGGATTTTGAAATTCGGCCAAATTTACTTTCTCAATGACTGCAAAGCTTGGTTTCTCCGCCGCTCGGAATCCGCACGCTGCCGCTAGGGGGATCGACAGCGTTCAGTTTGACCACTGGATCAAGCCCGCCCTTGGCGAACGGATGGCATCGCAATACTCGCCACATTGCCATCAGGCTGCCCCGCGCGACTCCGTAACGATTAATCGCTTCCATGGCGTAGTCGGAGCAAGAGGGCACGTAGCGGCAAGCCGGCAAGAAAATGGGAGACACGGCCCACTTGTATCCTCGAAGCACGAAGAGCGCGACGGATTTAGAAATCTGACTCATCGAGTTTCCACTACACCCGCAGTTTCCTGTCATTCCGAGTAGCGAAGCGACGAGGAATCTGGGTCTCGCCGTTGTATGCGAAAAACCAAGATGCTTCGCTGTGCTCGGGATGACAATAATCAGCTACTTAGTCCGTCTCTCCACCGACTTTTGAATTACTTCAAAAGCACGGCCGATCTCGTTCTCTAACTCGACAAAGTCAACTTTGAGCACGGACTTCTTGGGATTCATCACCACATCCACCGGAAGCGGAATTGCCGGCCAATGCAAACGAACTGACTCTCGCAATCGACGCTTCATGCGATTACGCTCGACCGCTCCGCCGAGCACTCGCCCCACGGTGAATCCGATGCGGAGCCCTTCACCATGCTCCCGCCGCAAATAAAAAACTGTCAGATGAGCGGCGAAGTGGCGGCGGCCCTGCTTGTAGACGCGCTCGAAATCGGCGTGCCGCAGCAGCCGCATGCCGCTCGTGAATCGTGCCCTTTTGCCGGAGCCGGGCAGATTGAGACCACCGTTCGGAGCGAGACCGCTCACACCGTTCACGATCCAGACTCAGGTTGCGGAATTGCCGTCAATTCCGGAAAAGGAAATGCACTACTCACGGAAGCCGGGCTTCACCGACACCCGCTTGCGTCCCTTGGCGCGCCGGCGCGAGATCACCGCTTGGCCACTCTTGGTCTTCATCCGGGTACGAAATCCGTGCGTCTTCGAGCGGTGACGTCGGTTAGGTTGGAAAGTGCGCTTGGGCATGAAACTTAGCTGCTCCTGA
>Ga0209169_10000548_pt1 | contig 22936 bp, 16 predicted proteins | sample HubBroMetageWRM4_FD_188346 | JGI IMG/M metagenome (GOLD analysis project Ga0209169, IMG submission 188346) | Warmed soil microbial communities from the Hubbard Brook experimental Forest, New Hampshire - Hubbard Brook CCASE Soil Metagenome WRM 4... | ecosystem: Environmental > Terrestrial > Soil...
TCCCGGATCTCGTGGGGCAGATCCACCACGCCGAGTTCGACGGCTCCCCCCACGACGGCAGGCTGTCGTACTTCGTGTCGCGCATCGAGCTTGTCCCAGGCGACGCACCGGGCATGAGCCGCTGGCGCAAGCGCCTGTTCATCGCAACGTCCCGGATCACCGCCGACGCCGCCGAGTACTTCCGGCTTCCGCGCGAGCGCACCGTCATCATGGGCTCGCGCATCGAACTATGACCGCCTGATGGCGGCCTCGCGCGGTGCCGCCGCCTGCCCCGGAACGCTATCCGCGGTCCCGCCGCCAAGCCCCGCCGCGAAGTGCTTGACTTGCGATTAAGGACTCGATGGCGACCCCCCTTATTGGACACCACGTGAACGATCTCGAAGCCGCCGCGGAGAAGGCCGAACTGAGCGGCCAGATCCGCTCGTTCATGGCGTGGCTCGGCGAGGGGCGCAAGCTCACCCAGGCCGGCCGGATCGGGCTGGCCGACGCCCGGCATCTGGTGGAGCTGCTCGGCACCGGCGACACGATCGACCCGGAGATCGGCGGCCGGGTGTTCAAGACCAAGTCCAGCGATGAACTCGCTCACCTCACCCGGATCGTGGCGTGGATGAGGGCCGCGCGGCTCGTCCGGGTGACGGGCACCCGGCTCGTGCCGGTGAAGAAGAACGCCGCCCTGACCAGCAGGCCACTCGACTTGGTGCTGGCGCTGCTTGACGCCTATCCGAGGCTCGGTAAATCGCTGTTCCCGAGAAACACCTGGCGGCAGTCGCTGGTCGGGGATGAGTTCACCTTCATCGCCCCCGAGCTCCTCACCGCGCTGCTGCTGAGCCAGGGCCCCTGGCCGACGGGCGAGCTCAAGGAGGTCGCCTTCGACCTGATCGCGGCCCGGTACCTGCTCGACGGGCTCGACCGGAAGCAGATGGACATGCTGCGCCGGACGGTCGACGTGGACGTCACGATTGCCATCGCGGCGCTCGGCATCCTCGCCGCCGTCGTCGTTGACCAGGCGAGCGACACGGCAGAGCTCACCGCCCTCGGCCGCTTCGCGATCCGCCGCCTGCGCGGCATGGCCGCGCCAGGCGACCCCGTTCTGCAGATGCGGATCACGCTGCGGGACGTCGACGACCCGCCGGTGTGGCGCCAGGTGCTCATCCCGGCCGCCTACCCGCTCAGCCGGGTCCACCGGGTGATCCAGGCCGCCATGGGGTGGGAGAACTGCCATATGCACGCATTCCAGATCGGCAAGGCCAGCTACGGCTCGGACCCGGACGGCGAGCTCGGCTACGCCGACGAGACGAAGGCACGCCTTGCCGACGTGGCCAGGGTCAGGACCCGGATGAGCTACGAATACGACTTCGGCGACGGCTGGGAGCACGAGCTCGTCGTGGAGGCCCGCACCATCGCCGAGGACGGCAAGATCTACCCCGCGTGCATCGCCGGCCAGGGCGCCTGCCCGCCGGAGGACAGCGGCGGCGTCTGGGGGTTCGAACGGCTGAAGGAAATCCTGGCCGGGCCGCCCGGCGCCGAACGCGACGAGATGCGGGAGTGGGCGGGCGACGACTATGACCCGGCCCGCTTCGACCTAGCGGCGGCCAACGGAGCGGTAGCGGCGATCTGACCGGGGCCTCCACCGGCTACCTGGGTGTTATCACTGTTTAGCGATATCACCGTTTGTCAATAACGAGCGGAAAGCACCCAGGGCGCCGTCCCGAAGTTGTGGGCCCCGTTGAGCGGACAGGTCCAGCTCGATTCGTAACTGCGGACTCGCAGCAGCCTGGCCCGCTCGGCGGTCTCGTCCCTGGCGATCTCGGCAACCTGCATCGTCGCAGCCCCATCCGCTCGATGCGCACGCTGGGCACAAATCGAGTACTAACGTAATAGGTGATCTTGCTTGCGCGCAATCGCGGTCTTCGGCGCGCAAGACAACCATTTACGTGCCGGCGCATGCGGAGGGCGCCCGGCCGTCGTCACGCTGGCAGCCCAGCAGGCTGGCCACCGCATCGCAGGTTGCCGGGTGAGCGGCGAGCAGCGCGATACCCTGGCCGGCGGCCGTGCCCGTTGCGGTGGGCACGGCTTCCGGCTCCGGCTCGGCCCGCCACGGCGGAACCCATTCGTCCAGGGCCGAGAGCCGGCCGGGGAAGATTCGCCCGGCCTCACGGACGAGCAGGGGGGCCCGCTCGGCGCCGTCCGATCGCAGGGTGCTGATCAGGATCGGCAGCCAGGGCAGGAGCACCGGGTCCGGCAGTCGGCCGAACGCGTTTGACACCATCTCCACCACGAAGTCGGCGAGTGCCGGGACGGGTTCCAGGGCGTGCACGAAGCCGCTGAGATAGCGCGGATAGGCGTGCACCACCAGGGGGTTCCCGAGCAGTTCGTCGCACCGGGTTCGCAGGTCAGCGCGTGATAGCTGGCCGAGTTGCGTCCGGGCAGCCCACAGCAGCGCGGTCTTCGGCGGGTCATCGGGATGGGACTGGGCGACCGCCAGTTCCAGCTGGGTCCGGTCACAGCCAAGCGACAGCGCGAGGCTCTCCATGCTGAACAGGAAGCCCAGCATCGCCGCCACCTGGCGGACGGTGGCGTCGTCGCTGGTGAAGGCCGTAGGCAGCAGGGTGCAGTAGTGCGCGTAGCCGGCCTTGACGAAGGACTCGATCCAGGCAGGCAGCACCGGCTCGCTGGTGCGGTAGTACGCAAGCAGCCGCCGTGCGTGGCGCAGCACCTCGGGTGCGCCATCGACGCTGCGTTCGGCCGACAGCACCTCCAGCGCGCGGGTGCCCAGCTCGTCGGCGAGGCGGCGGCTACGCAGATACAGCGTCGCGTTCTCGACAGCCTCAAGGACGGTCGCCGCGGTGGCGTGCGGGCCATACGCCGCGCGGCGCAGGCGCTGCTCCAGAACCTGGTCGATGCTGATGCCCTCATAGCCGAGTTCGATGAGTGCCCGCTGGTGCGTGCCGAGCGCCAGGTCCCACGACTCCTGGATCGGCCGCTCGCCGAGCCGACGCTCACCCATGATCGGCCGTGCGGCGCCCTGCGGCATCAGGTAGCGCAGCATCCACAGCACGTCGGAGCACGGCGCAAGCTCCGGCTGGGAGGCGATGTTCAGCAGCGCCCGTTGCACGCCGCGCGACTGCAGTCTCAGGTTCAGCGGCGCGAGCCGGTCGTAGACGTCGCGCACCAGCGGCGGCAGCGCGTCGTAGCCGACCTGCCCGATCCGGTCGCCGCCCATCATGCTCTCCACGAGGCGGCGCACGTCGCGCCGGCCCGGTACGGTGTCCTTCTCGATGCAGGTGACCGCCGCGTCCTGGAAGTCGTAGGGGGTGGGCCTGGCCCGGTCGCGCATTCCGGCCAGCAGGATCGACGTCTCGAACACCGCCACTGCGTCCGCGGTGGAGGCCAGGTAGCCGTTGCGGCGTGCGACGCGCACGATCTCCACCGACCAGTCGAGCAGCTCAGCCTCGTCCAGGCCGTCCAGCACGGGCGGTTGCCGCAGGAAGCCGGTCAGCTTGTCCGAGGCCGGGACCGCCGGCCCGCACGTGGCCACCGCAGCGGTCTTACTGGCCTTCGCTTTCCTGGCGCCCGCCTGTCCCGCCAGCTGGTACGGCTGCACGCCGGTGCGCCCGACGTTCTTCGCCCAGACCGTCTCGGCGATGGACACGGAGCCTGCGGCGAGCCCGAACTGCGCCTCGATCGCCGCGTGGCTGGAGGGAATCAGGCCGTGCTGCCACCTGGTGGCGCTGCGCGCGCTGATCTCGAAGGTGTCGGTGCCGTGCACGCCGAACTCGGCGACGCGGCTGGCCGCGTGGAAGGCGCCGCAGACGTACAGGCAGTCCGCGGGATCGGCGCCGGTCGCGGCCAGGTGCTGGCGCATCCTGGTCCACATGTGGCGTTCACGGTCCTCATCGACGCGGACCCTGCCCGGGTCGCCGGGTGCGAGGCGCCGGAAGAGGCTGCCGATCAGGATCATGACCTGGCGGTAGGTGTCGTAGTCGCTGTCGCCGAGCGGCAGTTCGATGTACTGGTGCCACCACTCCGACCAGTGCCGCACCCTGCCGTGGCGCAGCAGGTGTTCCTCCAGTTCGGCGAAGCGCGGCCGCAGGTCGCCGATCTCCACGCCGACCGCGTCGCCGTGCAGCGCGGCCTCTTCCGTGTCTTTGCTGGCGGGGTCTTCCCTGGCGGGCGGTGCGTCCCACTGGAACACGTGGTCCGAGGAACGGTCGACGAGAACCAGTTCGACGCCCGGCGTGTCCAGCGCGTAGGCGATCGCCTGGTATTCGGCCGAGGCCTCGGTGACCGGTGCGACCACCGACAGCGGGGACCACTCGGCGGGGAAGCCGGCCACCTCGGTCGCGAACGCCTGGACCGCCACCGGGAGCCTACAGTTGCGCAGTTCGGTCAGCAGCGGCGCCATGTCCTCGCACAGTTCCAGGTAGACGACTCTCGGCTGTTTCTCCCGCAGGCGGCGGACCATCGCGATCGCCGAGGCGGGCGAGTGGTGGCAGACGGGGAAGATCTCCAGCGGCTCGCGCACCGCGCGATCGACGTCGTCGACGATGCCGAGGAGGATGCCCGCAACGGCGTCTGGCCCGTCGGCGAACGTCGCGGCCGCCTGATGCAGCTGCGAGCGCAGTGCTGCCAAGGTCCCCGCTGCCAAGGTCCCCGCTGCCAAGGTCCCCGCTTCGAGAGTCCCCTCGTGGGTGCCGCTCATGACAAGGCGGCGATCGCGTCGCGGCCGCCCGCCAGGAACTCCGGCCAGGACCCGCCGTCTTCCCTGCTGCGCGGCTCGACGACGCCGTGCAGGTACTTGTTGAGGATGGCCAGGTCCTCGGGCTCGCGCCGGGCCAGTGACCCGACGAGCGAGGAGGCCAGCTTGCGGGCGGTCAGCACGCGCTCGCCAAAGAAGTTGCTGTGCAGGATCGCGTCCTCGAGCACGCCGATCTGCTCGGCGGTGGACAGCGCGGACTCCAGTTTCTCGTCGTCGCTGGCTGCCGCGGCCGCGGCCACGCGCAGGTCGGCGAAGCTCTGCAGCAGCACGTCGAGCAGCGTGGGCGGCACGTCCAGCTCGATCTGGTGGCGGCGCAGCAGTTCCTCGGTGCGGAAGCGGACGATCTCCGCCTCGCTCTTCTTCTTCGTCACCACCGGGATGCGGACGAAATTGAAGCGGCGCTTGAGCGCCGAGGACAGCTCATTGACGCCCCGGTCGCGGCTGTTGGCGGTGGCGATGATCGAGAAGCCAGGCTTGGCGAAGACAATGTTGTCGCTTTTCAGCTCCGGGACCGAGATGTACTTCTCGGACAGGATCGAGATCAGGGCGTCCTGGACGTCGCTGGTGGAGCGGGTGAGCTCCTCGAAACGGCCGATCGCGCCGGTCTCCATCGCGGTCATGATCGGCGAGGGGATCATCGACTCGCGCGACTGGCCCTTGGCGATGACCATGGAGACGTTCCAGGAGTACTTGATGTGATCCTCGGTGGTGCCGGCCGTGCCCTGCACGACCAGGGTGGAGTTGCGGCTGATAGCGGTGGCCAGCAGCTCGGCCAGCCAGCTCTTGCCGGTGCCGGGGTCGCCGATGAGCAGCAGGCCGCGGTCGGAGGCCAGGGTGACGATGGAGCGCTCGACGAAACCGCGGTCGCCGAACCACTTCTGCGAGATCTCCCGGTCCAGGCCGTCGGAGCGCTCGGAGCCCAAGACGAACAGCCGGACCATCTTCGGGGACAGGCGCCAGGAGAAGGGCCTGGGGCCGTCGTCGACGGACTCCAGCCAGTCCAGTTCCTCGGCGTACTTGATCTCGGCGGGTGCGCGCAACAGGTCAGACATGTCAGGGGCCTTTCGCTGTGAACTTAGGTCTGGGCGGAGCTAAGCGAGGAACGTCTTGAGTTCATGGATGAGCTTGCGGATGTGGCCGGAGATCACCGGCGTGCCGAGGTCCTTGAGGCGCTCCCGGAACCACGGGCTGACGCTGCCGCGACCGGAGCTGGTCACCGAGCCGACCGGGATGAACTTGGCCCCGGAGCGGTGCACCGCGACCATGCTCTCGAACACCGGCTCGCGCCGGTATTCGTAGAAGTCCGAGATCCACACCACCACGGTGTTGCGGGGCTCGGCGATCTTCGGCTGGACCAGTGTCATGGCGGCCGTGCCGTCGGTGCCGCCGCCCAGGTTCGTACGCAGCAGGGTCTCGAAGGGGTCGTGTACCCACGGCGTGAGGTCGAGCGCCTGCGTGTCGTACGCGATCAGGTGGACGTCCGCCTTCGGCAGCCCGGCGAAGATCGACGCCAGGATGGTGCAGTTCACCATCGAGTCGACCATCGAGCCCGACTGGTCCACCACGACGATCAGCCGCCGGGGCATCGTCTTGCGCGCGGTGTGCCGGTAGTAGAGGCGATCGACGTACAGCCGCTCCTCCTGCGGGCTCCAGTTGGTGAGGTTCTTCCAGATCGTGCGGTCGAGGTCGAGGTTGCGGAACACCCGTTTGGGCGGGACCGAGCGGTCCAGGACGCGGGTCGTCGCCCTTTCCACCTGGGTGCGCAGTACCTCGGCGACCTCGTCGACGAACTTGCGGATCAGGGCCTTGGCGTTGGCCAGGGCCAGGCCCGAGAGGTTGTTCTTGTCCCGCAGCAGCTGCTCGATCAGCGACATGCTCGGGGTCAGCCGCGCGGCGAGTCTTGGGTCCGACAGCACCTCGCGCAGGTGCATCCGCTTGACGAGGTCGGCTTCGATGGCGTTGAGTTCCGGGCCGATCGCCGGGATCAGCTGGCTGAGGTCGGGTGCGGTGCCGCTGCCGCCAGTGCCGCCGCCGCCAGTGCCGCCGCGGCCGCCGCGCAGTTCGCCGGGCCTGCAGCCGACCGCCCGCTCCAGCCAGCCGGCGTCGGACTGCCAGCGTGCGAGCTGCCCGGCGGTGACCGCGCCAGGGCTGGGCGCCAAGACGTTGAGCAGCACCTTCGACATCAGCGCCGCGCGCCGTACTTCGGCTGCCCGGTCGCGGGTACCGCCGGCGTCCGGCTCGGGCGCCATCAGGCCGTCGAACTCGGCGGCCAGCCCGGGATGGCGCTGCACGATCGAATCGACGGAAACCTGCGGGTTCAGCAGCGCGGTCGGCAGACCGATGTCCTCGACGACGGCGAGGCTCGCGGATTCCAGACTCGCCTGCTCCTCGTGGTCGAAGAGGCGGGCGAGCAGCCGCCAGTACAGGACCTGGCGGCGGTTCTCGTAGGGGTCCACCCCGGGATTGCGTCCGGTCACTTTCGCAACAGCCTTCCGGCGCGCTCCCGCAACACCGACGTGGCGTCGGTGGCGGCATTCTCGGCCTTGACGGCGGCCTTGTCGGTCGTGCCGCCGGCCCATCCCCCGGCGTGGACCGCGACGGCCCCCTTCCGTCCGGTCGTCTGCACGGCCAGCGGCTGGACGCTGAACGACCCGGCGTCCCAGCGGAGCAGCCCGATGCAGGCACCGGACACCGCGACGGCCTCGGGGGTAAGCGGTCCCGCGGCCGGAATGCGGCCTGTATCGACGGCGAGAGGGCGCCCGGCAACGGTGAACACGACTGCGTCGTCGTCCTTCCCGACGGCGTAGCCCGCGACGAAGACGGGCACCGCGATCCGCGCCGGGTGCCGGTCCAGCGGCGCGGTGGCCGCGTCGGCGGCGGTGGGCAAGACGACACGGGCGGTGGCGAAGGGATCGGCGGGTTCGCCCCGGCGAGCGTGATCGTCGCTCCAGATCAGGTCGCCCTCGGCGGTGACAGGCATGCAGGCCAGGTCCATCGAGCGGCCTTGGCTGGCGGCTGCCAGCAGCGACATGTGCGGTCGGAGCAGCTGCCAGACACCGGCTCCGATGACGGTGTCCGGTTTCGGCACCGAGACACTGGCTCGCACCAGGCGCAGCCCGGTGCCGTCAGCGGGCTCGAAGACCGCGTGGACCTGGGCTTGCACGGCGGTCGGGTGTTCCTGCAGGTCGATGCCGAGGGGCAGCAGGCGGCCGGTCGCCGTGCCGGTCACGGGCGCGCCTGCCGCGCCGGGGAGCGTCAGCAGCATCGCGCGTGACCACAGGTCGGCCCAGCGGCGCGCCGGGATCCGTTCCAGGGCCGCACCCGGGCAGGATGCGGCGAGTTCGGCGGCGAAGCCGTCGAGGAGCACGGCCAGGCGGCGCAGGGCCGGGTCCGGAAGCATCGCGGAGATGATCTGCGCCGACCCGGAGACCACATCGGTGTCCAGGCCCCGCCACCCGGAGCGGGCAAGATCGGACAGCCAGGAACGGGCGGCGGCGAGCACGTTCGCCGGCTGCCGCCTGCAGGGCGCCGTGCCGGGCTCCTCGCGGCAGGGCCGGCCGGTCGCCTCCGCGACCTGGGTCATCAGCGCGTCGTGGACGGAGCCGAGCAACGCGGTCCGGGCGGCGGCCAGGGCGGCGAAGTGGTCCTCGCCCGCGGCTCCTGCCGCTGCCTTCCCGGCCGCCTCGGCGACCGGGGAAGCAAGCGGCGTCCCCGCGACGGCGCGGGCAAGCCGTGCCAGGCCGGCCGCCTGGGCGGGCTGCGGGCGGAGCAGGCCTGCGACGAGGACCCGGTCGAAGGCGTCGACGGCCGCCAGGGCATCGTCGAGCCCGGCGATGGTTCCGCCGAGCAGGTCGGCGCGCATCACGACACCGGCCTGGTGGGCGGGAACCACTGCATCTCCGGCAAGGGCGCGGTGCTGGGGGCCAGTTCCAGGTAGGCTAGGTGGCGGAGGAACCGGCTGAAGACGGCCGCGGCGGCCCTGGTGTCGCCCTGCGGCGGAGACGTCGTGCTCATCTCGGCGCCGATGCTCTGCGCGCTCGGCTCCCCGTCCGAGACCTCGACCCTCAGGTAGCGGGCGACGCGCTCGGCGCCGTACTGCAGCACCGCGTCGTCGATCAGGGCCCGGATGTGATTGCAGAATGAGCCCCGTGCGCCGCCGCAGGGCCGGTTGTTGTTGGTGCTGCAGGCGTACGCGTAGGTGCCGGCCGCGACCGACGAGACGTAGACGCGCTCGATGTCCGAGCCGCTGGATACCACGCCCTGCAACCGCCCGTCGGCCAGTTCGACGAACGGGACTTTGGCAAGCTTGCGCGGCCGTGCGGGTGCTATCACCCGCGCCGTGCTCGATCTCTCCCAAACTGACAACGGAGCACTCCTCTGCACCAGGGCGGCTGCCGCGCCGCGATGACCGGACACACGTGAACGTACAATCGAGCACTGACATTGCCGATGAGGTAGAATCGCCGGAGTGTGCGGGCTCCCCCGGATCGTCATAGCGACGCCACTCGAACCGGTGCTGGTGAGCGAGATCGGCTCGGAGCTGGCTGATTACCAGGTGTGCTACGAACCCGAGCTGCTGCCGCCGACGCGCTATCAGGGCGACCACCGCGGCCAGGCCGGCTTCCGGCGAACCGGGGACGGGCAGCGCCGCTGGACGCAGATGCTCGATGAGGCCGAGGTGAGCTTCGGCATCCCCGGCGACGATCCGGACCAGCTACGCCGGCTGGTGCGCGAATCGGCGAGGCTGCGCTACGTCCAGGCCACCTCGGCCGGCGCCGGACAGCAGGTCGAGGCGGCCGGGCTGTCCGAAGAGGAGCTGGCCCGGGTCGTCATCGCCACCAGCAGCGGCGTGCACGCCGGGCCGCTGGCCGAATTCGCGCTGATGGGGATCCTCGCCTTTGCTCGCGGCCTCCCCCGCCTGCAGGACGACCGCGCCGCGCGCAGATGGGACCACTATCCGGTGCGGGACGTCGCCGGGCGCACCGTGCTGATACTGGGGATCGGCGCCATCGGATCCCGTATCGCGCAGCTTGCCAGGGCAGCCGGCATGTACGTCATCGGGATCAACTCCAGCGGGAAACGGCCGGACGCCCCGGTCGACGAGTACGGCGGCGCGGACAGGCTCGCCGAACTCGCTCCCCGGGCCGACGTCCTCGTGATCACGCTGCCGGAAACGCCCGACACCCTCGGCATGGTAAACGCCGGGGTGCTGGCCGCCTTGCCGGCCGGCGCGATCGTGGTCAACGTCGGACGGGGCCGCGTGGTGGACGAGGGCGCGCTCGTCGAGCTGCTGCGGGCCGGACGCCTGGCCGGAGCGGCGCTCGACGTCACGGCCAAGGAGCCGCCAGACCCGGGCAGCCTGCTGTGGGACCTGCCCAACGTCATTCTCAGCCCCCATACGGCAGCCCTGTCGCCGCAGGAGAACAGGCGCATCACCGAGCTGTTCATCGACAACGTCCGCCGGCTCGACGGCGGGCGTCCGGTCCGCAACAGGATCACCGCAGCCAGGCGCTACTGATCTGTCCTCTGCCCGGGCAGCGGGTTGGCGGCAAATGGAGAAGCCGCGGCGCAGCGGGAATTCTGCTCGCACCGGTCCGATCATTTGCGGGAGGTAAAACCACTGCCCGTTCAGGATAATTAAAAAGATTTTTCTTATCTCAGGCAGTGGTTACTGGCGGCGGCCGACAACCAGCCGGACGCCCTTGGCGTCTGTAGTTAGTGCCTCATACGAACTTCCCGGGAAGGACATCCATGAGATTGACTCGGTTCGCCGCGATCGCCCTGTCGGCCACCGCGCTGGTGGCGGTCAGCGCGCCGTTCGCCGCGCACGCGGCCACCGCGCACGACACCACTCAAGCGTCCGCGGCGCCGTCCGTCGCGGTGTATGACTGCGCGAACAAGCCGCAGGTCCGGCCGGGCACGTTCGACCTGTTCTGCGACGGCAGCGGTTCCTTCACCAAGCTGCACTGGAGCGTCTGGAACACCTCGACGGCCACCGCCACCGGCGTGCTGTACGTCGACAACTGCGAGCCGAACTGCGCGCAGGGCAAATGGTCGCACCAGGACGTGGACCTGATCTTCTGGCGCAGCGAGCCGGTCAAGGGACACCCAGGCAAGCGAGGCTACAGCCAGATGACGGTGCTGTATCCGTACCACGCCATCGGCAACCACAGCACCTTCACGCAGGTTCCGCCGGGCGTGTTCCCCGGCGAGTTCTGATCCCCGGCCGTCGCAGCCAGCGGAGACCAGGACGGACATGAGATGCTCGACGCTGGCGTAGCGACGGGTGAGCCTGTACGCGTGTCGCAGGGCGGGCCGCAGTTGGGTGGCCTCACAGCGGGTCAGGTCCCGCTAGAAAAGCTCGCTATCACGGCTTCCGGCGTGATAATGGCTGCATGGATGAGGGCTCGTCCGAGCCGGACACCCTTGAGCAGGGGGGCAGGCTAAGGCTGCCTCGGCTGCCTTCGCCTGGCTGGCGTCCCTCGCGCGGCGCCGGCATCCTGGCGGCCGTGACCCTGGTCATTGGACTGGCCGCCGGCTACGCGGTCGGTCACGGCCAGGGACGAGGCACCGCCGCCGCGCCCGGGAAGCCCGCCGCGGCATCCGGTCAAGCCTCTGGGAGCTTCGCCTCCGGGACCATCGTCACGATCACGGTGGCGCCCCCAGCCTCGATCGGCTTCGGCCTGGCCCTGACGGAGGATCCGGGCACCTGCTCGGTGCAGGCCGGGCGCGACCTTGAGCTCGGCATCCCGATCACGAACCGGTCCGGGGAACCGGTCCTGCTTGAATCGGTCAAGCCGGTACCCCTCGTGTCCGGCCTGCTCAAGGTGCTGTCCTGGCGCTGGGATCCCTGCGGCTTTGACAATGACGGGATCATCCCGGAGACGGTCGCGCTCGGCCCTGGCGAGACCACCTGGGCCACCGCCGTCGTCCAGCCCCTGGTCACGTGCCCGGGCCCCGCTCCCTTGCAGTTCCAGGTCACCTACTCCATCAACGGCCAGAAGAGCACTTTGAACCTGCCCGGCTTCCCCGACCTGAGCGCCGTCCACTACAGCGGCTGCCCAAGTGAGTGACCCTTCGCGGGAACTGGGCTGAGACCGGGCTCCGGTGGCCGGCCGGGGTAGTCAATTCTCGCGTGCCCTGATACGTAATTCTTCCGATGTGCCCGGTGGTCCGCGCTGGCAGGCTCTGTGGTGTTCGCGCAGGTCGCCGGACATCACGCAAAGGGGATCGGGAAATGAGAAGGATAGGAACGGGCCGGGCGGCGCTCGGAGCCGTCGCCGTGGCGGTTGCCCTCGTCGGCTGCAACGCCAGCGTCAGCATCGGCGGAACGCCTGCGGTTCCCAGGAACTCTGTTCAGACCGAGGTAGCCACCACCCTTGCCCGGCAGGAAAACCAGCCGGTCCCGAAGGTGGTGTGCCCCGGAGACCTCAAGGCCAAGATCGGCACCGTCATGTACTGCTCGCTCACGGCGCAAGGGTCTACCACCGTCTACCCCGTGAAGGTGCAGGTGGACTCAATCAGCGGAACCCAGGTTCACTTCAGCATCGAGGTCAGCGAGACGCCGGGCCACTTCACCCCGCCGAGCTGAGGCCCGCCGGCTGTGAGCGCCTTCGTGGCGGCACGGGCTTACGAGGCCGCGCTAGCTCTCACCCGGAACGCGGCCGAACGTGCCTAGCTGGTCACGACGGTCGCGGCGCAGCGTCCGGGCCATCCGGATGGCGTAGCCGGCGGCCAGGGCCAGGTAGGCGGCGACGGCCAGGCAGACGGCGACGGCGGGGTAGACGGCGGTGGACAGGTAGTCGGCGACGGCGGGGTTGCTGGCGACGGCGAAGCCGGGACCGGGCGCGAGGCCGCCGGGAACGGGCACCCCCACGCCGCCCGCGCTCAGCGTGGTGAGCGCCAGGGCGATGGCGCCGAAGAAGCCCGCCGCCACCATCGGGAACAAGCCCCCGAGTAGCATCCCGCGTCCCCGGCGCCGCCGGACGCGGAGAATCAGGCCGCAGCCCGCCAGCAGGATCGCGCCGCCGACGGCCGCGACGGCCCACGCCAGCCACACGGGATTGATTGTCACGGCGGCCTGGGTCGGCAAGCAGGGCCAGCACGGGGTCTGTGGGCCCGGCGTCACCGTGACGACGGGCGGCCAGATCCTGAGGATGGTGTCGATCGCCAGGCCGGTAACGCCGGACGCCAGCAGCAGGACGGCGGCCAGCTTCCAGGCCGCCAGGCCGGCCTCCGCGGCAGCGGCGAGCCAGCCGCGGCGCGCGTGGTGCGCGCGGACGACGGCCCGCACCGGACCGAAGCTGGAGATCGCCGCCTGCTGCGCCTGGCGTTCGGTCATCCCGGCTTCCCGCCCCGCCGCGGCGGTCTCGCACAGGTGATCTTCCGCCTCGGCCAGGATCAGCTCCGCCTCGGCCGCCGGCACCCGCAGCCCGGCGCGCAGCTGGTCCAGGTACCCGGCGATCAGGTCAGAGCCCGCCTCGCCTACGCCGGCCGCCGCGCTCATGCCGGCCACCCCGGCTCGGGCAGCAGCTCCAGGTTTCCCTTGAGCTGTTCACGGTCCATGTCCCGTGAACCTATGCCTAGTAATGCGAGGTGTCAATGGGATCGCCGCGGCTCCGGCCTAGCCGATGTAGGCCTCCGTCTCAGGAATGGTCGGGCTGCCGCAGCCGTAATCGCCGCCGCCGGGAAGCCCGATCCCGTCCTGTGCCTCCACGCTCACCGTGCAGTTGTGCCAGGAAGCTGAGTAACTCTCACCATTCGTCGACCACGAGAAAGTCAGGGTGAACTGGTATTCGTTGGCGGAGACCTGCTGCGGACTGCCGACGACGGGGTCACCGGCTCCCAGTTGCAGCGTCGCGGGCGCCGAGGCCGTGCCAGATGCCGCGTAGCTGATCCCGAAGTACGGGTACACGTGCTCGGCCATCTGAGTGCTCAGCGCAGAGGCCGGGATCAGAACAGTCGCTGTGTCTGTGACCTGGCATTGCGAGCCTGAGCAGTGCGTTGCCTTGGTGTTGCTCTTGTTCTGGGCCACGTAGACGGTGCTGATGGCCGAGGTCGCGAGCGGCGTGGTCGCGGTGCTGTTGCGGAACACCTCGACCGTGTAGCGGGTGGCTAGCGTCGGCGTCACCTGGAACGAGTACTGGGCGGTCGTGCCCGATGGGTCCAGGGCGGCCGAACCGGCTCGAGCCGACGGGCTAGTGAAAGGAAACTGCTGAGCGTACAGCCTGGCCACCTCGCCGCTGACCGCGTTGGTGACCTGGCCGCTCACCACAGCGTTGGCGTCCGTGCCGTCCTCGTAGGTCACGAACACGTAGCCGTCCAGCGCCGCATAGGCGGAGGAAACGCCGGCCACGACTGCCGGGGTGGGGATGTCCTGGATAGTCGGGCCGCCGCCCGGGCCGCCCCGCGTCGCCGGGTCGCCAGGCGACGCCGGATCGCCAGGCGCCGCCGGATCGCCTGGCGACGGCGTGCCGCCCCGCGACGCCGGGCCGCCCGTCGTGGCCCCTGCCAACCCGGGCACCGGCACGTGTGGCGACTGGCCGGGAGATGCGCTAACGCCCCGCGATGTTGCCGCCTGCGATGCGACGGCGCGCCCGGCCGCCGGGCTGCCGGCCAGGGCGTAGGCGGCCACGGCAGATGCCGCCAGGACAACTGCGACCGATGCCAGGGCCAGGCGCCTGCGGCCACCACGTTGCCGGTCCTGTTTCGCAGCGCCTGGCAGCGGCGGGCCCGAGGTCTGCCCGGGCGCGGGCGATGCGGCGGCCGGGATAACCGTCGGCGGTGCGTAGAGGACATCGCGTACCGGGCCGTTCCCGGTTGCGCCCTGTCCCAGTGAACCTCCCGTAGCCGCGGCTCCGCCCGAATCTGAGTAATTACTCACGGCGTACCGGGGCAGGTCCTGGACGATCCGCTCGGGAAGCCAGTCGGCTGCCAGGTCCGTCCTGCTCAGATCGGCCAGGAGCTCGCCGGCGGTCGGCCGGTCTGCGGGATTCTTGGCCAGGCAGCGCTCGACCAGGGGCCGCACCAGGGCCGGCAGGTGATCAAGGCTCGGCTGCCCGTGGACGACACGGTACATCAGCGCGAGGGTCGGCCCGGTGCCGAACGGTCCCTCTCCCGTGGCGGCAAAGGTGAGCACCGCGCCCAGGTTGAAGATGTCGCTTGGCGGTCCGACCTCCCGTCCTTCGGCCTGCTCCGGTGACATGAATCCGGGCGAGCCCACCACCTGCCCGGTATGGGTCAGCGCGCTCGCCTCGGCGGCGCGGGAGATCCCGAAGTCGATGACCCGCGGGCCGTCATCCGCCAGCAGCACGTTCGAGGGCTTCAGGTCCCGGTGGACCACGCCCGCGGCATGGATGGTATGCAGCCCTTCCGCCAGGCCCGCCGCCAGCGCCAGCACCGTCTGGGCCGGCAGTTCTCCGTGGCTGGTCACCGCCTCGGCCAGGGACGGCCCGGGAACATAAGCGGTGGCCAGCCACGGCATCTGACCATCGAGGTCCGCGTCAACCACCAGCGCGGTGTACAGGCCGCTCACCTTCCGCGCCGCTGCGACCTCCTGCCGGAACCGTGCACGGAAGTTCGCGTCCCCGGCCAGGTCGGCGCGAATGACCTTCACCGCAACCGGCCGGCCGCCGACCGACCTGCCGAGGAACACCTGCCCCATGCCGCCGTTACCCAGCCGTCCGAGGAGCCGGTACGGTCCGGCCCACTGCGGATCCCCAGGCTGCAATCCCCCGACCATGGGCCCCCCTGATCTGACCAAGCAATGAGCTTCTATTTATAGGGAAACGCCGTATAAGTCCGCAACCTGATCGGCGCAGCGGCCGGAATCCTAGCTAGGATGCCGAAGGCCCAGGTGTCGGCGGTCCAGATTGACTTCTAGGTGATCTCGATGAGGGTGAGGTCCCATGTGCCGCGTGCTGGCGCGGTGTCGTTGATCGTGACCGTGGTGCCGGGTGTCTGGGTCGTCGCGCTGCGGGACTGGACCCAGAAGGCGTCGCCGGCGGCGTCTGTCGTCACCGATACCAGGGTCTGGCCTGCTCCTGTCGTTACCGCGGTCCGGCCTGCCACCGGCCACCCGAAGGTGTAGGCGGTTGCGTCGTAGCCGACAGCGAACACCCACGAGTTCGGGTGCGTCGTCGTCAGGCTGTCCGACGGTGCCCCGGTGTGACCCGAGGCGCTCGCGGTCGCGCCGATTCCTGGTGCGTTCTTGAACGCTACGACCGTCAGCGTCTCGCCGTAGCCCCGGGCTGCCAGGGATGACGTGATCGCCGTCCGCGACAGCGCGCCGGATGCGTGTGCTGCCCAGACCTCGGCTGTGCCGGTCCTCGTGTTCGTCCGCCTGGCGAGGGTCCAGGTCAGGCCGCCGCCGGACACCTCGGCCCGCTGGCTAGTGAGCAGCGGCCCGTCCGCGGCGACGAACGCGAGGATCAAGTCACCGGACGCAGCCGTGCTGAGCCGGGCGGTGACGCTGGTCGTTCCCTTCGCCGTGGCCTGGCCGTCGACGGCAGGCGGTGTGGAGAGATAGCTGTACTGATCGGCCGTCACCCGCGCGCTCCCCCCGGCCGGGTTGATGACCGAGACGTCGACGGTGCCCGCCGACTCAGCCGGCGCGGTCGCCTGGATCTGCGTATCGGACACGACGGTGAACGACGTGGCGGCAATCCCGCCGAAAACGACCGCTGTGGCCCCGGTGAAGCCGCTGCCGCTGATCGTGACCCTGGTGCCGCCGACCGTCGGGCCGCTGGCGGGGCTCAGCCCGGTGACCGCTGGCGGCGAACCATAGAAGAACTGGTCGGCACTTGAGGTGGCGCTGCCCGTCCCCCCGTTCTGCACGGTGACGTCGACCAGGCCGCTTCCTGGCGGGGAGATGACAGTCAGCGCCTGCGGCGACAGGTACGTTACCGACTGAGCCGCCGTCCCGCCGAATTTGACCGTGCTGGCGGGCGTGAAGCCGGTGCCAAGCACCGTGAGCGTCGTGCCGCCCGCCGCCGGGCCGGTGGTTTCGCTCAGGCTGTCGACCGTCGGGGTCGGCGGTGGCGGCTCGTTGCTGCAGGCCAAGGTCCCGGTCAGGCCGACCTGAGGCGGAGGTACCGGATAGGGGCCGATGGTAGCCGCCGACTGTGACGGATCCGCGGGGTCGGTGCAGCCCGCTACGGACGCCTGGATCTCGTACCAGCCTGAATCTACGTCCCAGTGGAAGACCCCGTCAGCCGCCGTGGTTTCCGGGTTCGTCGTCGGCTGGATCCCAGGCTTGGAAACGTCGACAGGAGCATACGGGCCTGCCGAAATGCCTGACCGCAGGATCGTGACGGTCGCGCCGCTAACGGGGTTGCCGTTGGTGTCGAGGATCGTGCCGCTCGGATCCACCAGTCCGGTGACCTTGGTGCAGGGCGCGTTGTGGGACATATAAGACGCTTCGATCTTCGCGGCGAGGTACGCTTCCAATTCGTTTGAAAGGTAAAGGCTCACGGCAATGAAAACGAGCGGCGCGAGAGCGGTTCCCAGGACGGCAAACGCCGGGATAAGTCCGGCAGCCGAGTACACCAAACCTGCCGCCAGGCCCGCGTAGAACGCCGTCACGGGCGACCCGATTAGAGCAAGCAGGCCCGCCTCCGCCTCGGCGGCACGCCCGCAGGTCGGGCTTATGCTGGCGGCAGCCATATCGCCGGCGGTTTCCTCGGCGTGAATAGCCTCCGCGGTGTCCTTCGGATGCGTCGTAATGTAATACATCAGGCTCTCGAAAACGCTTCCCGCGACGGAGTCGAGGACCGGCGAGCCGGCGGCCGAGGCGAGGCCCCGCGAGCTGGCGGCTGCCGACTGCGCATCCTTCGCCGCCAAGGTGGCCATTGGCGCCCGATCGGTGCCGGAGATGGACGAGGTGGTGCTGTCGGTGTAAGTGAACTGGTCGGCGGCGGTCGTGGGCGTGGTTCCGCCGAAACCTGTCTGGACAGTGATGTCCTGCGTGCCGGATCCCGGCGGGCTGATCGCGTCGATCTGGGTGTCTGACACCTGGGTGAACTCCGCCGCGCTGGTGCCGAAATAGACGGCCGCGGCCGAGCCGAGTCCCGTCCCCGTGATCACCACGGAAGTGCCACCCGCCGTCGGCCCGCTGGCCGGCGACACGGAGGTGACCGCCACGTACGTGTACTGGCCGACGACCGTGCTCGAGGATCCGACGGAGACGGTAACCGGCACCGTACCCGTGCCGGCGGGCGCGACGGCTTGGATCGCCCCGTCCGCCGCTACGGTAAAGCTCTCGGCGGGAGTACCGCCGAAACTCACCCCGGTCGCTCCGGTAAAGCCCGACCCGGTCACGACAACCGTGTTTCCTCCCGTCGCGGGACCGGAATCCGGGCTGAGTGCGCTCTGCGGCGGGCACACGATCGAACTCTCGATGTCGACCGGTCCGTGGATGGGTTCCTGTGGAGGGATCGTGCCTGAATATGACCCGGATCCGAGCGAGGTTTCCGTCAGCGGCACGACGTTGGTGTCGTAGAGCCCGGTTTGCGTGTTCTGCCCGGTGATCGTGACGAATCCGAACCCGTCGGGGCAGCCGGAGATCGTCGCGGTTGACGAGTCGGCCCAGTACACCGTCGGCGCTATGCTCCCGTTGATCTCCAGGCCGGAGGACAGCGGGGTTATCCCGTCCAGGGAGATGGTCTCGTTCTGGATGCCGCCGGCCGGGACGGCCAGCGGCGAGGTGGAGGTGGCGGTGTCGCCGCTGCCGGACAGCGGATAAGCGGTCAGGACGACGGAGGACCCCGCCGGGGCGTTCACGCTGTAGGCCCCGCCGGAGCCGGAGAGCGCCTGCTGGCATTCCTCGGTCCCGGCGACGCAGGCCTGGACCGGCGAGCCGACGACCGGGTTGGCCGCGATGCCGCCATCCACGATGGTTCCGGTCACGGCGGCGGCCGTCTGGACGGTGACGGTGTACGGGCCGGCGACCGCGTTCCCGTCGGCATTGCTTGCGGTGACGCTATAGGTGAAGCTGGTGGTCCCGGCAGGCGGGGTTCCGGTGACCGCGCCGAACGGGGTGACGCTCAGCCAGGACGGGGCTCCCCCCGTCAGGGTGTAGGCCGGGACGCCTGTAGCGAAGAAGATCGCCGAGTACGTGCTGCCCGCCAGCGTGCTGAGCGGCGGGCTGTCCTCGGTGAAGGCCGGCTTGGCGGTGACCGCCGCGACCAGGGAGACGTTGTCCAGGGCCGCGCCGCACTCGCTCATGTCCGGCGTGGCGTCGGCGAACTCCAGCACGGAGGACGAGCCGGCCGCCTGCACGTTGAGCTGGAGCTGGACCCAGCCCATCGACGTGTTCGAGTCCCCCGAGTCGTTGAAGGTCGGGGAGTCCACCAGGGTCCCGTCCCAGTAGACATTCATCGTCTTGATGGACTGGCCGCAGTTCGTGTTGCCGGCCATGTACCACGACAGCGTGTAGTTGGCCCCGGCCGTCGTTGCCACGGCCTGCGATACCGAGCCGGGCGCCGCCCCGGACAGGTCGACCGACTGGTCGCCATCCTCGGCATCCCAGTAGTTCTCGCCGACAAGGTCGATGCTGTTCCCGCCGACCGTCCAGCCGGGCATCGCGGTGGAGCCCGAGTCGTACTCGACCAGGGAATTGGTCTGCCAGATGGACGGGCTCTCGAAGCTCCCGTTCTGGACCAGGTTCGCCGGGCTCCCGCTCGCCACGGGGGTGGCGATCGACGAGGGTTGCTGGACCGCGACGATCACGCCTGCGGTCAGCGCCACCGCGAGCGCGCCAATGCCGGCAGCACGGTAACGGACAGACAATGTGACGACCCCCCTGGGCCAGAGACCTTGTGGATTCCCGCCTAACGGCGGCGCGTCCGTCCACGCGCTCCCGATGACAGCGTTCAGCCTGGACCGACCGCGATCGGCCGGCAATAGCGAGAAAGGGAGTCTTTTATTACCCTCCGGCTGGTAAACCAGTGCGGCGCGCAAAACGTCGCGAATTGCCAAAGCCTCTGACCTGCGGCCGGCCCTGATGCTCGCCTAGCCGTTACCGCCGCAGCCCCAGATCGTTACCTTCTACGGTGGTCCGTGACTGAGGGATTGCCCAACTGTGATCTCTCCGCGACTTATACACGCCGATCGGGCGCCTGGCAAGTTATCCCATTACTTGCACTCACGGCCAATTTAAGCCTTATCCTGCGGAATGCGAAGATCGAGTGGGGGTTCGCATGGGCCCCAGTAAGTAATCCGGGGGTCCCCGATCTAACGGCGGTTCTACGTGTGTGCCCGCGCACTGGACGTGAGCGGTGGTTCTCCGGCGGCCGCATATCGGGGCGTTTAGAGCTGGCTCCGCTGGTAGGTGGTGAGGCCGTATTGCCTGGCGACCGGGTTCCAGAGGGCGGCGAATGCCAGCTTGCCTGTGTCGGCCCGGCCCTCTGGGATGTATGAGGCACGCAGGCTGGCGTCGGATCGGCTGTTGCGGTGGCAGCCGCGGGCGATGACGTCCTGCGCCCACCGGGCGAGATCGGTGTCCACCTGGGCTGATGCCTGCCAGGCGCTGGTCAGGTCCTGGAGCATCGCGGCAGGCAGCAGGGTACGGCCGGGCAGGCTCGCGAGCAGGGACAGCAGATGCTGCCGGGAACTGGCCGCGCGGGCGAAGGTCCCGGCGTCCTGGTGCAGGGACGGGCCGCAGCCGCGTACGTCCTCGGCCGCGCCGGTGACGGCGGCGCGGTCGGTGACGCTCTGCGCCAGCAGCCCGGACAGCCGCACCGCCGCCTGCCGCCGTGCGTCCTGCGACGAGGCAGACGGCGTGGTGCCCGAGGTACCGCCCGCGGCGGTGTTACCGGAAAGGGCCCGGAAGATGACGACCCCGGCCACGACCGCCACGATCGCTGCAGCCACGATCACCGGGACCAGCCGGCTGCCTGGACGCCGCGGCCCTCCGGAGGCAGGTGTCAGCCGCAGGTCGCCGAGCATCGCCGTGGGCGGGTCGCCGGACGGCACCAGGCCATCCACCCGCGTCGCATCCAGGCCGGCGGGCGGCGGCTGCACACCGCCCGGTGGCGCTGGCCACGGCTGCGGGCCGGGTGGCGGGGGCGGCGGACGGCGGGGCGCATACCAGGAGTCCCAGGGCGGGGGCTCCGGCTGCGGCGGCGGAGCAGCCGCGGGCGCCACCGGCGGCGGCAACGCGGACCGCGGCAAAGGCGGGATCACTGGCAACGGCGCCGTCGACGCCTGGGACGGCCCAGCACCGCCGGTGGCCGGCTCCCCGCAGACCGGGCAGAACCGAGTTCCGGGATGCGCGGGGTGCCCGCACGCCCGGTTACCGGAACCAGCCACCATAGTCACAGCAGGCTAGACCACGCGTCCCCGCTCGCCAACCGGAACGCGACAACTGCGGCCGCTCGCCGACCGTGCGAGCCTCATTTCAGGTCGCTTAATGTTTGGGCTGGTGAGACTATGGCGGCCTGCGAGGATAGCCGCAAATCGACCGTACTTGCGCGATGGCTGCGGCCAGCGATCGTCACGTAGCGCGGGTGCTGGCTCCAGCTATCCTGGGGCGGATTAGCTTCCGGTGCACTGCTGGCTGGCGTAAACCAGGCCGACCCGAAGGACGCCGTTGTCCGCTCGCGGCGCTACCTGATGAACGGGCTGATGGACGGTTTGATTGCCGGCCACCTGGCGGGGACTGCCGTCTCCTGCACGCCCATCGAGGCTGGCCCCGAGCTGCACGCCTGCGCCGCTGGGGAGGGCGGAGGGATGAATGACCAGCACGGTATTTCCGGAACCCACGCCTATCTGGTAGATGCTGGTAAAGAGGGCCTGGGTCATGGGGTAAAGCTGACACGACGAGTCAAACTGGGCGGATGAACTGACATTGGCCGGGACGCCGTCCGCGCGCAGCGTGCTTTGCAACCCGGACGGATCGCTCAGTTCGCGGATCGTGATCTTGATGTCGCCATTGCCCTGCCTGGCCACCGTCCAGGCCGCCAGCCGGGCTCCGAGCGGATGGCTGGCTGAGTGGCCAGATTGGCTGGCCGGGTGGCCGGATGATGCCAGCGCGGTCACGGCCAGAGCCATCCCTGCCGTGACGGCCATGGCCCCAGTGAGACCGGTGAGCCTGTGCTGCCTGCGCCTGGCCCTGCCGTTCCTCACGATGGCGTCCAGCGGCGTGCTGACGTGAACCCCGACGAGGGAGTCCTTGGCGGCGGTGAGGGAATCCCGCACCGCATCCACTGTGTCGCTGTCGTTCATTTGCTGATCTCCTGACCGTGGTGACTAGGGATCGCGGCTCGCAGCTTTGCGACCGCCTGGTGTAGGTGAGCGCCGACGGTTCCCGGGGCTATGCCAAGAACCCTGGCCGTGGTCTCGGTATCCATGTCCAGCAGGAGCCGCAGCGTGACGACTTCGCGCTGACGAGCGGGCAGCCGCCGCAGCGCGGCCAGCAGGTCGCCGCTGACCGCCGTGACTTGCTCAGCGGGCATCGCAGTGTCGTGGTCGCCAAGGGCGACCTCACGCCGACGGCGGCGCCACCAGGACACGTGCGTATTCAGCGCGATGCGCACCACCCATGCCCGCGGCACCTCCAGCGCGCGCACCTTCCGCCACGACACCCAGGCCCTCGTGTAGGCCTCCGCGACGAGATCTTGGGCCAGGTACCGGTCACCGACGTTGAGCAGCACGATCCGCAGGCAGTCCTCGCGGGTGGACTCATAGAACTCCGCGAATTCCGTCAGCTCCTGCTCCATACCCCTTACACGCATCACGAGGCCGATCCCTTTAGCCACCCGGCTACGGCCGCACCAGGCAAGGCAGGCCCACCGGCCTCCTCGCTGGCCCCATCCCTTGACGGTACGGCGACGCGAGCCCCGGTAGCTCGGGACGACGATCACTACGTCGCGAGTGTCGTCACTCTGCGCCACCGCCCGGCCGTCGTCCACCTGCTGTTCCGGCCATCGATATGCCTTGCGAAAATGTCGGCATGGACGGACTCGCGTGTCCCTGCGGCCTCGGAGACGACTATGAGTCGTGCTGCGGGCGACTCCACGCAGGCGCGCCAGCGCCGACCGCTGAGTCGCTGATGCGCTCCCGCTACAGCGCATTCGCCGTCGGGGACGCCGGTTACCTCCTGCGCACCTGGCACCCGTCGGGCCGTCCGCAGACCCTCAGCCTCGACCCGGCACTGCGGTGGACCCGTCTCGCCGTCCT
>Ga0209169_10000549_pt1 | contig 22926 bp, 22 predicted proteins | sample HubBroMetageWRM4_FD_188346 | JGI IMG/M metagenome (GOLD analysis project Ga0209169, IMG submission 188346) | Warmed soil microbial communities from the Hubbard Brook experimental Forest, New Hampshire - Hubbard Brook CCASE Soil Metagenome WRM 4... | ecosystem: Environmental > Terrestrial > Soil...
GCGGTGCAGCGGATGGATATTTGCAGCCGGCGCGCGAACGCAGCAATCTCACGGTGGTGACGGGAGCGCATGCGGCGCGAGTGTTGCTGGAAGGAAAACGCGCGGTGGGTGTGGCGTTTCTGCGCGATGGCGCGATGCAGGAGGCGCGCGCCGACGGCGAAGTGATCCTGGCGGGCGGGACCGTAAATTCGCCGCAGTTGCTCATGCTGTCTGGGATCGGTCCGGCGGATGAGCTGAAGGCCGCAAGAATTTCTGCGATTCAAGATTTGCCGGGCGTGGGAAAGAACTTGCAGGATCATCCGATGGTGTCGGTTGGATATTTGTGCACGCAGAAGGTCAGCCTGGATGGCGCGGAGACTTTGGGAAATTTCTTGCGTTGGTTGGTTTGGAAGAATGGGCCGCTGGCGTCAAACGTGGCGGAAGCTGGATTATTTCTACGGACGCGAGTGGGATTGGCCCGGCCGGATTTGCAGCTGCTTTTTGGGCCGGCTTATTACCGGGGTCATGGGCTGGTGCGGCGCAAGGAGCACTGCTTCGGGTTTGGGCCGACGCTGATTACACCGGAAAGCCGGGGCGAGATTTCGTTACGGTCTGCAGATCCATTCGATGCGCCGGCGATTCGCGCGAATTATCTTTCGACGGATGCGGATTTGCGCACGATGATCGCTGGAGTGCGGCTGGCGCGGCGGCTGGCTCATGCGAAAGCCTTCGACCAGTTTCGCGGAGAGGAATTGCATCCGGGAGCGGCGCAACAATCCGATTCTGAAATCGTGGAATTTCTGCGCAACGAGCTGGAGACGCTGTATCACCCCGTCGGGACGTGCAAGATGGGAAGCGACGCGCTGGCGGTGGTGGATGCGCGGTTGCGGGTGCTGGGTATCGAGCGGCTCAGGGTGGTGGATGCGTCCATCATGCCGCGCGTGCCGGCGGGAAATACGAACGCGCCGGTGATGATGATCGCGGAGAAAGCGGCGGAGATGATCCGGGAAGGTGCTTAGTCCTGCGCGACGGTTTGAGTTGTTCGCGGCTGCGAGTTGCGGCATTTCTGCTATGCTTTTTGCCGTGCGACGACTGCTGATTATATTTGTGATTGTTGCGGCTGGCGGGTTGGTGAGCGCTGATGCTGCCTCGGCCTCTCCTTGGCAAGACAGCGGGCAGACGCCTGCGCAGATTCCCGCGCCTCCACAAACGCAGCAAACGCCTACACCTCCGCAGCAGCCTGCACCCGCGCTAAATCCGGCGCCTCCGCCGGCTCCGGTGCACACCGGTCCGGTGATCGTGATCAATCCTGCGCATGGCGGGACGGACGAAGGGGCGCGGGCCGACAATGGCCTGCTGGAAAAAAATGTGGCGCTGATACTTGCGCGAATGCTGCGCAGTGAATTCGAACGGCAGGGATTTCGCGTGGTGATGACGCGGAATGATGATTCGAATCCTTCGTATGAGGATCGCGCGGCGGTGGCGAACGCATATCGCGACGCGATTTTCATCAGCTTGCACGTTTCGTCCACGGGGCAGCTGGGCGCGACGCGGACTTACTCTTATCAATTTTCAAATCTGCTGGCGATGGTAAGTGCGGCAACCGATGCTGGTACGGCGAATACCGCGCCGCAGACCGCGCCCGCCAGTGGCCTGCTGGTGTGGGAAGAGGCGCAACGGCCTTACGTGGAGAGCAGCCATCGCGTGGCGGACGCGCTGCAATCAGCGCTGGCACAGAAATTCCCGGGATCGCCGGCGACATCCACGCGATTCGCGGTGCGCGAGCTGAGGTCGGTGGCGGCACCGGCGATTGCGGTGGAAGTTTCGAGCGTGACGGCCGGCGATTCCAATTCCCTGCTGGCTATCGGAGCATCGCTGACAGGCACGATCGAGCGGATCATTCAGGCGATCCGTCCCCCGGGATCGTTGCCTGCGAGCGCGGGCGGAACGGCGGGTGCGAAATAATGCCGCGGAATTTGAAAATAACGCTGGGAATTTTGTCGGTAGCAGTGCTGATTGGATTGATCAGCTTGCGCGGATTGCACCAGCGGATTGAACATCTGTCGCAAGAGCAGGGATCCGAAGAGCAGGAACGGCGGGAATTGCTGAAGCCGTCGATTGCGACGTCCACGGACGCGATCGTGAACGCGAAGATTTTCTGGGCGGCGGGAGCGGATCGGATCGCGCCGGTGGAAATGCAGCTGCCGCTTTCGGCGGATCCTGCGAAACGCGGGCGGCAGGTGCTGGATGCGCTGATTGCCGATGCGCCGGGCGATGCGCAGAGAACGTTGCCGGCGGATGCGACTTTGCTGGGACTTTACATTTTGCCGGATGGCACAGCGATCGCCGATTTTTCGGACGCGCTCGCTTCGGAGACGCCTTCTGGGATTTTGAGCGAGGAGATGGCGGTGGAATCGATCGCGCGGACGTTGGAGAGCAATGTGGCTGGCGCGCGACGTTTGAAAATTCTGATTCATGGGCAGGAAGTGGATACTTTAGCGGGGCACGCGGATTTGACTGGTTTTTTTGATTTGAATCCGGCGGTTGCAGCTGGAGTGCCCAGTGCGCAGGGGGCCGCGCCGAGTAATTTGGCGTCGCCCACGGCGCCGCCGGCTCATTAAAGTCGAGAATTGTTAGAGCGCGCTGCATGGCGCTGGGGATGCGGCAATGAAGGCTTGCGTTCTGTGCGATGTGGGAAAGATTGAGGTGCGCGACGTGGCGGAGCCGTGCGTGGCCGCATGCGATGTGCTGTTGCGCATCTCGGCGGTGGGGATTTGCGGGACGGACGCGCACATTTTTGGGGGCCACGCGAATTACAACACGGATGCGGCTGGAAAAACTGTGCCGCTTTCTGTGCAGCCGCAGATTTTGGGGCACGAGATTAGCGGACAGGTTGCTGAGGTGGGTGGGGAAGTTCGCGATTTGGCGGTGGGCGATCGCGTTGTGATTGATCAGGGATTGAATTGTGTGAGCGCGCGGCGCGAACCGCGGTGCGAATATTGTCTGAGCGGGAATTCGCACCAGTGTGCTTTTTATACGGAGCACGGGATTACGGGATTGCCTGGGGGGCTCGCGGAATTCATCGCGGTGCCGGCTAGCAATGCGGTGCGGCTGACTTCGGACCTGGATATGCGCGAGGCGGCGCTTTCTGAGCCGCTGGGTTGCGTGATTCATTCTTCGGATGCGGTGGCGCGGGCGCATGCCCGGTTTGCGATCGGCGGAGCGGCGGAGCGGCGGGTGCGGCATGTGCTGATTTGCGGAGCAGGACCGGCTGGCTTGCTGCATTTGCAATATTTGCGGCGGGTGCTGGGGTATGACGGATTCGTGATGGTGAGCGAGCCAAATGCGATGAAGCGCGGACTGGCCGCGAAATTCGGCGCCGATGTGGTGCTGGATCCGAATAACGGCGACTTGGGCGCGGCGGTGCGGGAGCACACGAAGGGCGGCGTGGAATATTTGATTGAGGCTTCGGGACAGGGGCGGGCGTTTGCGGCGATTTCTTCGCTGATACGAAAGCAGGCGACGGTGCTGCTGTATGGACATGGTCACGCGGGATTTGAACTGAGCTTGCTGAATAATGTGATGTTCAAGGAGCCGACGCTGGTGACGCCGGTGGGAGCGTCCGGGGGATTTGAAAAGGATGGGCGGCCGTCTACTTATGCGCGGGCGTTGCGATTGATCGAGCAGGGGAACATTTCCGCGGCGCCGTTTATTACGCATCGGTTTGGGTCGTTGGGAGATGTGCAGGGGGTGTTGGCGGGCGGGATGAATGCGGCGGATTATGTGAAGGGTGTGGTGGCGTTGCAGTAGAGTTGGAGTGATTGCGGCGGAACCCTCGAACTGGTCGTACTTCTATTGGCCGAGTCCTAGAGTGATGAAACGATCCTTGCTGTTTGGATACGAGCAGAGTTTTTGCGCGACGGCTGGCAAGCTGGTTTGCAGAGTCAGGAGAACTTCGACGGCTTCGTCCTCTAACATATCCTTACCGACGATAAACGTTCGCCAACCTACTTTGCATTTCAAACCGGAAGGCCGACCCTCGGAACCTCGAATCCATTCCAGCTCGCCGCAATCTGCGATTTGGAACTCTTGTTTGCGCTCCCAACCATGAATATCTTTGCAGACCGAAAGCCGCAACGCGTCGAATTCGATGATTTGCGTCACGGAGAGTTGGTAAACCAGCGCAAGAACGCCACCGATGATCACCCAAACGATCCATATGCGAAGCCAGAGTGCCATCTGCGCCCAACCGTTGTAAGCCACGACTGCGACCGCCGCATTCGCCGCGAGTACGACGAGGATAAAAAACCAGGATTGCCCAGGCGGAGCCGTTACACGCAGGATTCCTGAGCGAGCAACGATTCCGATTCTTGGACGGCGCTTGAAATAGTTCATCCGGCAGCGATTCGGGCGTTGTGGTAACCAAACAGAGGTTGAAGAGCTACTAATTTGTCAACGGGGCTAACGAGCGGCGCGCCCTCATGCTGGCGAGCGCCTGGCGTGCGATCTTAGTTTTTCAGAATATTGACAGTTGCGGGGGTAGTCGTCACACTGAGTGCTCCGATTTTGCGTGGAATCCACTGTAGAGCTGCGAAGGGAGAATTATTCTTGCGAGTTGACGGACGTACGGCCGACCAGCTGCGGCCTGTGAAGATTACGCCGGATTTTATTCCTCATGCGGAGGGGAGCGCGCTGATTGAGGCGGGCGACACGCGGGTGATTGTGACGGCGACGGTGGAGGACGGAGTGCCGTCGTTTCTGAAGGGCAAGGGGCGCGGATGGGTGACGGGCGAATACGGGATGCTGCCGCGTTCGACGGAGAATCGCACACCGCGGGAATCGAGCCGCGGGAAGCAATCGGGACGGACGCTGGAAATTCAGCGGATGATTGGGCGGACTTTGCGCGCGGTGACCGATTTGAAAGGGCTGGGTGAGCGAACGGTGTGGCTGGATTGCGACGTGATTCAGGCGGATGGCGGAACGCGAACTGCTTCGGTGACGGGAGCGTTCGTGGCGCTGGCGCTTTCTTTGGAGCGGATGGTGGCGGCGGGAATTTTGCGGAAGGTGCCGCTGATTGATTTTTTGGCGGCGACGAGCGTGGGGATTGTGGAGGATGAGCTGCTGCTGGATTTGGCGTATGAAGAGGATTCGCGCGCGCAGGTGGATATGAACGTGGTGATGACGGGGAGCGGGGAGTTCGTTGAGGTGCAGGCGAGCGCGGAGGGGCGGCCCTACACGGACATTGAATTGCAAGATTTGCTGAAGCTGGCGGCGGGCGGGATACGGACGTTGGTGAAGGCGCAGCAGGAATTGCTGCAGATTAAATTCGTGGCACGCAGTTAGTGACACGGGATGCAGTAGCGCGAGCCGATGAAACTGACGAAGCTGTTCCTGGCGTCTTCGAATGCTGGAAAGTTAGGCGAGTATGTGGAAATGGCGCGGGGGTCTGGCGTCGCGATTGAGTTGTTACCACGTTTTGGTGAGTTCCCTTCCTTCGAGGAGTCTGCGCCCACTTTTGCCGAGAATTCCGCGGGGAAGGCTTTGCACTACAGCCGATTCACGGATGAGGTGGTGCTGGCGGACGATTCGGGACTAGTAGTACCGGCTCTGGGCGGGGCACCGGGGGTGCATTCGGCGCGATATGCGGGGCCGGGGACGTCGGATGCGGACCGCGTGCAGAAATTGTTGCGGGAAATGTGCGGAAAGGCCGGCGCGGAACGGCGGGGGCGGTTTGTGTGCGTGACTGCGGTTGCGCAAGCGGGGCGGGCGATCGCGGTGGTTTCTGAACTGGCGGACGGAGTGATCACTGCAGCGACGAGCGGGGCGGGCGGATTTGGGTACGATCCGGTGTTTTTGTTCGAAGAGCTGGGGCGGACGTACGCGGAACTGACGCGGGAGGAGAAAAACGCCTACAGTCATCGCGGCAAATCTTTCAGGAAATTGCTGTATTTGCTTTCCGCTGGCGATACTGCACCCTCCTGACGCGCTGGGGCATCCAATCCCGTGCTTACGAAATAGCTTGCCGAGAGTCCGACGGAAGAGGTAGAAAGGAAGTCCCCCCTCTTCGAGGTGAACTTTGACGGCTTCCCGAGTATTGACCAAGCTAGAACCATCGTTACTCACGCGGTTGGAAGTTGCGCGCGCCAGCACCGACGCTTTGTTTGCGTTGCTTCCGCCGAATTCCTTTTACGAACGTCCGATTCCGGAGCGGCACCGGCTGATTTTTTATCTGGGGCATCTGGAGGCGTTCGATCGAAATTTGCTGAGCCCTGCGCTGGGATTGGGATTGGAAGATTCTCCTTTCGACAAGCTATTTGCGTTCGGGATTGATCCGGTTGGCGGCGGATTGCCGAAGGATCAGCCGCGCGAGTGGCCGGAGATTGGGCAGGTGGAGCGGTACAACCGGCAGGTCCGGGCGCGGTTGGACGAGCGATTGCGCGATCCGAGTGTGGCGCGAGCGCTGGCTGCGTCACCAGAGATTGGCACGCTGCTACACGTGGCCATCGAACACAGATTGATGCACGCAGAAACGCTGGCGTATTTGCTGCACAATCTGGCATTCGAGAAAAAGGTGCCGCACGCGGTGTTGGCGGCGGATGAGCGGCCTGCGCCGGATGCCAAGATGGTGACGATTCCGTCCGGGATTGCGACGCTGGGGCAACCGCGGGATAGTCTGGCGTTTGGCTGGGACAACGAATTCGGGATGCAGCGAGTGCTGGTGCCGAGTTTTTCGATCAGCGTGTTTCCGGTGACGAACGCGGAATATTTGAAGTTTGTGCGCGCGGGCGGATACCAGAGCGGAAAATATTGGCGGACGGAAGATTGGGATTGGGTGCGCAAGCAGAAGCTGGAGCATCCGCACTTCTGGACGAAGCTGGGAAATTCGCCGGCAGAAGACGCGGCGACGAAATGGGAATATCGCGGAATGTTCGGCTCGATTCCCGTGCCCGCTGCGTGGCCTGTATATGTGAGCTATGCGGAAGCAGCGGCGTATGCGAAATGGGCCGGGCGAAAACTTCCGACGGAGGAGCAGTGGCAACGCGCCGCATATGGCACGCCGGAGGGACGCGAGCGAGCGTATCCATGGGGCGATGAGCCGGCGGAATTCTGGCGCGGAAATTTCAATCAGGACCGCTGGGATCCGACGGGAGTGGACACACATCCGGAAGGGGCGAGCGCGTTCGGAGTTTACGATTTGCTGGGGAACGGGTGGGAGTGGACGTCCACGACATTCGGACCGCTGCCGGGATTTGAGCCGTTTGATTTCTATCGCGGATATTCGGCGGATTTTTTCGACGGAAAACATTACGTGATGAAGGGCGGCTCTTCGCGCACCGATGCCTGCATGCTGCGGCGTTCATACCGGAACTGGTTTCAACCTCATTATCCTTATATCTACAGTAGCTTTCGCTGTACGGAGGAATAGCCAATGGCATCCGCACCACGTATGGCAAGCGCGGGCGTTTCACCGGCTGCGGCGATTGCGGCGGCGGAATTTTCGAGCGACGTGGTAGTGGGGTTGAGTAACGCGGGACAGAAAGAGCTTCCTTCGAAATATTTGTATGACGAAGTGGGCTCGGCGCTGTTTGATGTGATTTGTTTGTTGCCAGAGTATGGGCTCAGCCGCGCGGGAATGCGACTGCTGCAGCGAGATGCGCACGAGATTGTGTCGCTGCTGCCGACGCCGGTACTGGTAGCGGAGTTAGGAAGCGGCAGCGGGCAGAAAACGCGGCTGCTGCTGCAGGCGCTCTCCAAGCGGCAGAGGGTGAATTACTATCCGATTGATATTTCGGGGAGCGCGCTTTCGCGTTGCCAGCAGGAAATCGGGCAGATGGATCAAGTTAGCATCGTGGGATTCGAGAGTGCGTATTTAGAGGGATTGCAGGAAGTGGCGGCGCGGCGGCGCGAGGGCGAACGCATCCTGGTGCTGTTCCTGGGCAGTACGATTGGGAACTTCGACCGTCCAGCGGGCGATCAATTTCTGCGCGAGGTGCGGCGGATTTTGAGCGCGGGTGATGTTTTGTTACTGGCGACCGATTTGGAGAAGCCCATCACCCAATTGCTGCTGGCTTACGACGATCCGGCGGGAGTAACGGCGGCGTTTAATCTGAATTTGCTGGCGCGCATTAATCGGGAGTTGGGCGCGGATTTCGATTTGCGGCAATTTCAGCACGTGGCGCGGTACGACGAGTGCGAGCGGCGCGTGGAAATGCATTTGCGGTCGAAGATATGGCAGCGAGTGACGATTCAGGCGGCAGGACAGCGATTTCATCTGCGTGAGGGCGAGACGATCTGGACGGAGAGCTCGCACAAATATAATCCGCAGGACGTGGTGCAGATGGGAGAACGGACGGGCTTCCGTTGCGAGCAGCAATGGTTTGATGCGGAATGGCCATTTGCGCAGAATTTGTTTTTTGCGGTATAGGCGGTTTGGGAAAAAGGCAGTGGCCAGTGGCTGGAAACTGCTACCAACATTTCGAATGTTTTCACGCTGACGCCCACGATTGCAATACATCCAACAATCAGATTGATTACACGGGAGACTTGTTTGGCGAAGGCGATATGGAATGGGGCGGTGATTGCGGAGAGCGACCGCACCGTGATGATGGAAGGCAATGTTTATTTCCCGAACGATTCGGTGAAGCAGGAATATTTGCGTCCGAGCGAGACGCATACGGTGTGTCCCTGGAAAGGTACGGCGAGTTATCGTCATCTGGAAGTGGCCGGAAAACGAAATTTAGATGCGGCGTGGTATTACCCGGAACCTAGCGCGGCGGCGCAAGATATTAAGGAGCACGTGGCGTTCTGGAAGGGCGTGCGGATCGAGGAGTAGGCGAGGCCGCGCGAGCGGCGCTGTGCGTGTGATATATTCTTCGGCGGATGGCCAAAACAAAAGAAAAAAACAAGAAGAAGAAAATCGCCGGGGCGGGAAAATCCGCGGATCGTGCTGCGAACGCAGCGCGCGGTGGCGCTGCCGCGGCGGGCGGCGGGCGAAAATCCGCAGGTGGACTGGCGTTCGGCCGGGGAGCGAATCCGGCCCGGGTCCAGGCGATTCTGCACGGACTGGACGCGGCGTATCCGGAAGCGAGCTGTGAGCTGGTCCATCGAAGCCCGTTTGAGCTGCTGATTTCGACGATTCTTTCGGCGCAGTGCACGGACGTGACCGTCAACATCGTGACCAAGGAATTATTTCCGAAGTATCCGGATGCGCGGGCGCTGGCTTACGCCGATCCGCGCGCGCTGGAGCAGGAAATTCGACCCACTGGATTTTTCCGCAACAAGACGAAGTCCATCATGGGCGCCAGCAAGAAAATCGTAGAGGAATTTGGCGGGAAAGTGCCGCAAACGATGGAGGAGTTGCTGACGCTGCCAGGGGTGGCGCGCAAGACGGCGAACGTGGTGCTGGGGTCGGGGTTTGGGATCGCGTCTGGAGTGGTGGTGGATACGCACGTGCAGCGGCTTTCGGAACGATTGGACCTGACGAAGAACACCGACCCGAAAAAGATCGAGCAGGATTTGATGCAGATTATTCCGCGGGAGAGGTGGATACTTTTCTCGCACCAATTGATATGGCATGGGCGGCGGGTGTGTAATGCGCGCAAGCCGAAGTGTGTGGAGTGCAATCTGGAGAGCTTGTGTTATTCGAGCGATAAGACGATTTGAGGCTGTGGCATGCGGTGCCGGCAGAGATTTGGACGCTTGTTTGCTAGACGGGAAAGAATTACAGGTAAGCTGAGTTCAGCAATCCGCGCAGTCTGCCGCGTCGTTTTGATTTTCGCTTACAAAATCTTCCTTGAGTGTGAGTCAAAAGCCAGAATCGTACATCCAAGATTATTCTGGGGGATGGCGGGAGTGTCCAGAGCCAAGGTAAACGTTTGCGAAGGGACCACGCAGGCAGGCGAATGGTGAAGGAAGGCTTCGTTTGCACAATCTGCGCGGGTCGGGGAATCACTGTATGGGCCTGCGGGCGGCGATTTGAAATAGTTTAGGTGGGACTCATAGAACGAGGAGGTTGGGCGACGGTGGCTGCTAGCGGACGGGAACGAGCTTTGTGGACTGCGGGAGTGTTGCTGCTGGTGCTGATTCTTGCGGTGTTCTTCTTTGCGCCGGCGTGGACGCAGCATCCGAATATTCCAGTGCAGCAAGAGATGGCTGGGATGGACGACATGTCCGATATGGCAGGCATGTCGGCCATGCCCGAGATGCAGCACAGCGCGGCGGTGGCGGAGCCGACGCCCCAAGTTCTGGCGAAGCAGCTGGCGGATAAGCGCGAGAGCGAATTCAATCATCACCTGGCAGGGGCGATGTTGATTTTGGCTGCTTTGTTTTTTCTAGGGCAGGAGCGATTGGCGCGCCGCTGGCCGGCGGCAAATTATGCGTGGGCGGCATGCTTGCTGTTTGCCGGATTTTTTTTACTGGTGTTCAGCGATACGGAAATCTGGCCGTTCGGATACCAGAGCTTTTACTTCGCACTGACACATAACCCCGAGGTGGCGCAGCACAAAACTTTTGCCGCGATTCTGCTGGGTTTGGGCGTGGTGGCAACGATGCGCGCGAGCGGACGATTGCGCGCCGCGTGGAGCGCGTGGCTATTCCCGCTGCTGGCGCTGGGTGGCGCGACGCTGCTGCTATTCCACCATCACGGAGGCATGCACGGGCCAGACGCGATGCAGACGATGGCGCGCGTGCAACAGCAACATTTGCGGTTTGCCGGAGTGGGCGCGGGGGTGGCAGTGGCGAAAGGCGTGGCCGATAGCAGCGAGAAATGGCGGCCGCTGTTCGACAGGCTCTGGCCGCTATTCATGATTGCGCTGGGAGTGTTGCTGCTGCTTTACACGGAGTAGTTCGCTGCGGGACGGCGTGGACATTTGCGCGGGGCATTTAGGCGGGTGCCCACGCGTAAGATTCCTACCGGCAGGCATTAGAACGTTCTATAATTACCTGCGAATCAACTCCTAGGGTCCTGGGGATTGGGCCAACGAATATTTAGGGGAACGCATCCGAATGATGGTGGGTGCGGATTCGTTTGAGATCAGGGTGAGATTGAGATTCGGGAAGGCCCACTGGTTTTCCACTCGCAGACATCCTTCAGCGACCGCACGCACGCGGCGCAAACACTAAGCACACCACAGAAGGGCCACACGTTCGAGGCACGGCGGGAAAGGATCAACCTCGATGTACACTTCGGAAATTATTCAGGCTTGGGGCAAGATCCTCAAGGGTGAGCACCCTGCCCTTTCGATTGAGATTACGCGCGAGTGCCCTTTGCGCTGCCCAGGATGCTATGCGTATGAGGATGGGCATTTGGGTGGCGGGCAAACTTTGCGGCAGTTGATCGATCACAAGGGGCAGGCGCTGGTGGATGGCGTGCTGGAAATCGTGGACCGGCTGAAACCTCTGCACCTTTCGATTGTGGGCGGCGATCCGCTGGTGCGTTATCGCGAATTGGAATTGCTGTTGCCGCAATTATTTGCGCGGGGGGTTCACGTGCAAGTGGTGACCAGCGCTTTTCGGACGCTGGGCGCGGGTTGGGCGGACATGCCGCTGCTGCACGTGGTCGTCTCGATTGATGGATTGCAGCCGGAGCACGATGTGCGGCGGGCGCCAGCGACTTATGAGCGCATTTTGAAAAATATCGTGGGACAGAGCGTGACGCTGCATTGCACGGTGACGGGGCAGATGATGAAGCGGCCCGGTTATCTGGCGGAGTTTCTGGAATTTTGGACGCCGCGGGCGGAGATCAAGAAGGTGTGGTTCAGTTTGTTCACGCCGCAGGTGGGAGATGATTTGCCGGAGATGTTGACGGCGGCTGAGCGCGCACAGGCGATTGCAGACATGCTGGTGCTGCGGAAACAGTATCCGAAGCTGGATATGCCCCAAGCTTTGATTCGGCAGTTTGCTTCGCCGCCGCATTCGCCGCAGGATTGTGTTTTCGCGCAAACTACGCGGACTTTGTCGGCGGATTTGAGTACCGAGATCACGCCGTGCCAGTTTGGTGGGACGCCGGATTGTGGATCGTGCGGCTGCGTCGCATCGATGGGGTTGGCGTCAGTGGCGGCGCACAAGCTGGGCGGGTTCATTCCGGTGGGGGCGATATTCAAGGCTTCGATCAGGATTGGGCGGGCGCGGGCGAAATCTCGGACGAAGCATGAGGCGAAAGAGACGCAGCGGCGATTGCGAGCCAATGAAGAGGCTTTTGCGCATCATCAAGGCCCGGGAGCTTGACGGGAAGCAGGGTTTCATCGAGGACTAGGTTCATCGCCAGAAAAGCAGAGCCCTCGCCCGCTTCCGCGCGCTCGCAATGACAACCGCCTTTTTCGTAAGTACCTGAACTACTCGCCGCGGATCAAGTCCTTGTGTGATTCGCGTTTGCGGGCTACTTTGTACTGATTTTTGTTTACCAGAATTTCGGCAGCTCGCGGACGTGAATTGTAGTTTGACGACTGCGCGAACCCGTAGGCGCCGGCACCCCAGAGGACCAGCAGATCCCCCTGTTCCGGTAATTCCATCGGCCAATCGTGAAGGAAGCAATCGCCTGTCTCGCAGACGGGGCCGACGATGTCGGCTCTGGTGATTTTGGCTTGGCTGACTCCGCCTCGACGGATTACTGGCGTGATGGGGTGGACGGCTTGGTAGAGCGCGGCGCGGATGAAATCGTTCATCGCGGCGTCTCCTACGATGAAAAGTTTTTCGCGGTTGCGTTTGATGTGCAGGACGCGCGTCAGCAGGACGCCTGCGGGGCCTACGATGGCGCGACCGGGTTCCAGCAGCAGGCGACATCCTAGCGCGCGAATGTGCGGCACGATGGCGCGGGCGTAGGCGTCAAGGTCGGGCGGGCTTTCGTCGGTGTAGCGGATGCCGACGCCGCCGCCTAAATCCAGATAGGATAAATGTACGCCAGCTTTTGCTAGTTCGCGGACCAGGGACGACACGCGAATTACGGCGCGGCGGAAGGGCCCGAGCCCGAGAATTTGCGAACCGATGTGGGCGCTGATTCCCTGCCAGGAAATGTGTCGCGCATGGGATTTATCGAGATAGAGGCGGCGGGCGTGGTCCCAATCGATGCCGAATTTGTGACGATGATGGCCGGTGGAGATGTGGGCGTGGGCGCCGGCCTGGACGTCGGGATTAACGCGGAGGGCGGCGGGGGCTTTGCGTTTGAGGCGCGCGGCTTCGGCGGCTAGTGTGTCGAGCTCGGATTCGGATTCGACGTTGAAGAGGAGGATGCCGGCTTGGAGAGCTTCGCGGATTTCTTCATTTGATTTTCCGACGCCGGAGAAGACAATGCGTTTGCCGGGGACGCCGAGATGGCGGAGGCGATGGAGTTCGCCGCCGGAGACGATGTCGAAGCTGCTGCCTGCGCGGGCCAGTAATTTGAGGATTGAGAGATTTGAATTGGCTTTTACGGCGTAACAGATTGAGTGCGGGATGGTGCGGAAGGCGGTGGTGAAGCGGCGATAAGCGTCGAGGATGCTGGCGCTGCTGTAGACGTAGGCGGGGGTGCCGGATTTTTCGGCGATGCGGGAAAGTGGGACGTTTTCACATTCGAGTGCGCCTTGGCGATATTTGTAGTGCGGCGTGTATTTGGTGGGATCGGTGAGTACGATCCGTTTTTTGTTTGGTCTTGCTGGTTTAGGAGTCAAGGGTGCCTTCGGCCGTTAGCGTTAGCGGAGCAGATCTTCGAGTTGGGTGCGCAGATCGGTTTTTGCATTGCGATATTTTACGATTACCGGGGCGTATAGCGAGAGACCCCAATCTTTTCCTTGGCCCCGGTTGATCGGGCGCGTGCCGGGCACGACCACCGCTTTTTCCGGAATGATCAGCGGGCGGTCTTCGGCGGCGATGTACACTTCGCCGCGCGCTACATCATAAACCGGCGTGGAGTGATTCAAGATCACGCCAGTGCCGAGAACGGCGCCGCGCTTTACGATGGTCCCTTCGTACACGCCGCAGTTCCCTCCTACTACGACTTCGTCTTCGATGATTACGGGCATGGCGCCTATCGGTTCGAGAACTCCGCCGATTTGCGCGGCGGCGGAAATGTGGCAACTTTTTCCGAGTTGCGCGCAGCTGCCAACCAGCGCGTGGGAATCTATCATGGTCTGGTCACCGACGTAGGCGCCGACGTTGATGAACATGGGAGGCATGCAGGTGACGCCTTTGCCGATGAACGCGCCGTCGCGGATGCTGGAGCCGCCGGGGACGATGCGGACTGCGCTGGCGGAGGTGATGTGCTTCGGCGGGTAAGTGGACTTGTCGAAGAAGGGCTGGCGCAGCGGGTCGATGGACATGTCCGCGATGGCACCGATGCGGAAGCCGAGGAGAATGCCTTTTTTCACCCAGGCGTTGACGCGCCAGCCTGATGAGGATTTTTCGTCCGGCTCGGCGGCGCGTACTTGGCCAGCGTTCAGCGCGTCTTTGAACGACTGAAACAGCGCTGTGTGCGCAGGGAGATATTTCGCCGGCGGATGGTCGAAGAGCTGCTCAATTTGTTGCTGCAGCATGCACCTTCCCCACGAGGCCCATGGATTCGAGTACGCCGCGAATTTTTTCGAGATTTTCGATTTTCGGCGGCACGAGGGGGAGACGCCAGACGGGTTCGAGGAGGCCCATTTCCGCCATGGCGGCTTTGGCGGGGCCGGGATTGGATTCGATGAAATTCATTTCCATGAGCGGGAGGTAGATTTCTTGTAGTTCGCGGGCACGAGCGAAATTGTTGTCGAGGCATGCGTGGATTAGCGCGACCATCTCCGCGGGAATTTCGTTGGCAACTACGGAAATTACGCCGTGGCCTCCGAGGGCGATTACGGGGAGAGCGATGGCGTCGTCGCCGGAGAGGATAGAGAAACCTTCAGGCGCTTGGCAGACGATTTTGGCGATCTGGCCGATGTTGCCTGAGGCTTCTTTCACGCCGGCGATATTTTCGATTTGCGCGAGGCGGTTTAGAGTTGCGGGCTCGACATTGACGCCGGTGCGGCCTTGGACGCTGTAGACGATTATGGGGATGGAGATTGCGGCGGCGATGGCGTTGTAATGTTGATAGAGGCCTTCTTGCGTGGGCTTGTTGTAGTAGGGCGTGACGGAGAGGATGCCGTCTGCGCGCAGGGATTCGAGATCTTTGGCCAGTTCGATTACTTCGCTGGTGTTGTAGCCGCCGGCGCCGGCCAGCACGGGGACTTGGCCATTTGATTCTTCAACCGCGATTTCGACTACGCGTAGATGTTCGGCGCGGGTTAGGGTGGGATTTTCGCCGGTGGTCCCGCAGGGGACTAGGAAGTCTATCCCTGCGTCGATTTGGCGGCGGATCAGGCGTCTGAGCGCGGGTTCGTCAAGAGAGAGATTTCGCCGAAAGGGAGTTACTAGTGCTGTGCCGCATCCTGTGAACATTTTTTGCTCCTTTGGTGCTGGGTGAAACTTTTGCTGCGTGCTGCAAACCGAAATTTTTGTGACGCCTGTGCCGGCCGATTGTGATTGGCGCGTCGTCAATGGCGCACTGAAGCGCGCCGCTTCAGATTCAAAGGCAACGTCAACTACGCCCGCCTGGAATGCAGGCGGCCGCCACAACGTCCACAGCAACAACAAAAGCCAAGTCAAATGCGCGCAGCTGAAGCCGTGCCCTCACGCGGCGTTGAGTCTTGAGCGAACAAGACGTCGCGGAATTCGAACCAGCCTTGCTTGCCTACTATCCACTTTGCTGCAAGCAATGCGCCGCGGGCGAAGCCTTCACGGCTGCGGGCTGTGTGGCGGATCGTGAGCGAGTCGGCGGCGGAGTCGAAACCGATTTCGTGCGTGCCGGGATGGGCGCCGGCGCGATTCGAGCTTACCGAGACTTCCCTGCCGGGATCGACGCGCTGCATTTCTTCTACTACTTTTAGCAGGGTGCCGCTGGGCGCGTCCTTCTTCGCGGCGTGATGAATTTCCCAGGCCCAGGCGCCGTATTCTTTGTAGCTGGCAATGCGGCGGGAGGCTTCGGATGCGAGTTGCAGGAAAATATTGACGCCGACGGAATAGTTAGGGCTCCAGACCAGGCCGATGCCGCTGTCGCGCACCCTCGCTTGAACTTGCGGCAGTTGTTGCGTCCAGCCGGTGGTGCCGACCACTGCGTTGATTTGTAGAGCGGCTAGACGCGCGATGTTGTGCGGCGCGGCGGCGGCGTTGGAAAAATCCAGCGCGACGTCCACACCGGCGAAATTGTTGCCTGTGATTCCGCTGGTGTCGCGATTATTGGCGCTGTTCAGGCGCTGCCTGACGGCGAAACCGTATTCGGGCGCGAGTTGCTCGATGAGGCGGCCCATTTTGCCATGTCCGATAATGGCCAAATTCATGGGCGTGGAGCCTCGGCGGCGCGAGTGAGGAGTTGCGCGACCATTTTTTTGTAAATTTCGGCGGCTTCGAGCAATTCTTTCTTCGGGACGCGCTCTTCCAGCGTGTGGGCGACGTGAATGCTGCCGGGGCCGATCAGGAACGGTTGGCCCCAGGCGTTTGCGAATGCGGGAACGTCGGTCGTGTAGGAGACGACGGTGGATTCGAGGCCATCGAAGGAAGTGAAACGCATCGGAGGTACGGAGAAGGCTTCTTTGGCCGCTGCGAGACCAGCAACCCCGCGGGTGACGGCCTGGCGCAGAGTGTCGGCGTCATCCACCGTGCGGAAAGAAATTTCGGCGCGGGCGGCGTCGGAAATTACGTTGGGTGCGCGGCCGCCGGAGATTACACCGATGTTCAGGCTAGTGCGGCCCATGAATTCGTCTTGGGGCAGAGGAATTTTGCGAATTTCGTGCAGGGCGTCGAGAAGTTTGTCGATCGCGGATTCGCCGAGTTCGGGATACGCGGAATGTGCGAGGCGGCCGATGGACTCGATTTCATAACGCAGGATGCCTTTGGCGGCTAGGACGAGCTTGTTGTCGGTGGGTTCACCGTTGATGAGGAATCGCGAGCCGCGAGGGTCACGGGCGGCTGCCAGCGCGCCAGAACTGTTGCGTTCTTCGCCGACCACGAAGAGCAGGCCGAAATTTCGGGCGCCTTCGGCGAGTAATTTTTCAGCGGCGACGATCATGCTCGCGATGATCCCTTTGGCGTCGGTGGACCCGCGGCCCCAGATGAATTCCGGATCTTCGCGGGATGGGAAGAAGGGCGGGACGGTGTCCATGTGCGTCGAGAGGGTGACGAGGGGGACGCCCCAGTGCGCGAAAACGTTGAAGCGATTGGCTTCCACCGGGCAGCGTTCTACCGAGCCGCCGGTGCGGGCGGTGAGGTCCGAGAGAAGGCCGAGGAGGAATGAGCCGACGGCTTCTTCATTGTTCGTGACGGACTCGATGTCCACGAGCGCGCGGGTTAGTTCGAACAAATTCATCGTTTCACCGAAACATCACCGTAGAGAAAATATGTGCGGGCGAATTACGGCCGCGTTCTTAGGCTTGCCGGTAGAAAAAAGAATGGAGGGATGAAAAGAAAAGCCGCGAGTGAAGTGGACTCGGCTTCCTTCCCAATAGCGCTCCATCCGTTTTTCAACGGATGACAGTGGGCAGGTATTAGCCTGGCCCCCCAACCGTCGCGGAGTGAGCTTCCAGCGACGACTTCGGCGGAATTGACTGCTGCACCCTTTTCGCTCAAGCCTCCGAAGCGTCTCGGAGCTTACGGCTTGGCTACTGGTGGCTTCCGCTCCTCTATCAAGAACGTCTCAAACTAGCAGAGGGGACGGAGGGTGTCAAGAGAGAGGCGTGTTGGGTAGTTGGTCAGTTTCCGATCAGAGCGTCAGTCAGGAGTTGATTCCGAGTTCCTAGCGGAAGGGACTATTATTCCCGTGAGGAGCGAGCCAACTATGACGCGCACCCAGGGCGCTGAACGCCATTCACGTTCTCCCGAATCAGGAATTCAAACCTCCAGATGGCAGCACATCGGTCCCATCGTTTCTCTATTGCTGCTCGCTCCGTTTATCTCTGAAGTACTTTACGGAGCCGTTCGTATCAGTACGATCTTCGTTGTGATCCCCGAAGTCCTAACCTGGGGTTGCGGTGCACTGCTGATCCGTGAGTCCGTACGAAGATGGCGCAAACCCTGGCAGAGCATGTTGATGATGGGCTTGGCCTTGGGCATTGCGGAAGAATGGGTGATCCAGCAGACATCGATTTCTCCATTGGTTGTGCTGGGTGAGCATGCCTATGGCCGTGCAGCGGGCGTGAATTGGGTGTACTTCCTATGGGCCCTCGGTTTCGAGAGTGTTTGGGTTGTCCTCATTCCCGTACAGCTCGCCGAACTGCTCTTTCCCGCCCAGCGTGAACAGTTATGGCTGCGGCGGCGAGGCTTCATTGTCGTCAGCAGCGCGTTCGCACTTGGCGCATGCATTGCCTGGTACGGGTGGACCCAAAGGGCCCGGGTCAAAATCTTTCACATGATGCCCTACAGTCCGCCCCGTTTCTACATACTGATCGGAGTTGGCGCGATTGTGCTGCTCGTCCTCGGTGCGCATTCGCTGCCGTCAGGACTGCCGCGAAGGAGCCGTGGGAACTCGCATGCTGCTCCGTCACCGTGGGTCGTCGGTTTGATTCTTGGCGCGATGGGGTTTGTCTGGGCAATATTCTTCTTGCTTGGATGGGGGACCGGTTCCCTCCCGAAAGTCCCAGTTGGAGTAGCTCTGGCCGGAGGTCTCGGCTGGGCCATTCTCGCTTTTTGCCTTGTGTGGAGGTGGATATCGAGCTTCGACTGGGGCGACACGCACCGTCTTGCGCTGGTGCTCGGTGGAGTAACGGCCTGGATGCTTGGAGGTTTTGTTGTCTTCAAGGTCGCAGGAGCGCTTCGCATTGATTGGATCGGTAAGGGCGTTCTCAACGCGGCCGCCGCAATATGGCTTTTCTCGTTGTGGCCTCTCGGAGGGCGGCGCAGCTGACTCAAGCCGGTTCTTTGCGAAGTTGTAAGCTTGCGGCCTGCACTGAGGGATTCGATTGAATATCTGGAGAGAAGTTGGCTTGGATGGCAGCCCTTTCTGGCATAGCTGGGCGGAATGCATGCGATACATTCCGAATGCGTGTTTTCACCCTGCACGCGGGGTCTTCCCATCATTCTTGTGAGCGTGGTCGGGATGCACGCAGCACCTTTATCCGCTCACTCAGCAGATTCGCATAGTCCGGTCTAATTCGAAGCGCGGCTTGGTACTCTGCGATGGCCTCCGGTTGTTGGCCAGGTATCTGAGACAGGGAGTTTCCCAGGTTGACGTGGGCCTCGGCATAATCCGGATTAATCCGTAGCGCCGCCTGGAATTCCGCGATGGCGTCCGGAAGCCGACCAGGTATCTCGGCCAGCACGATTCCCAGCTCATTGTGCGCTTCCGCGTAATCCGGTTTGATCTGCAGCGCCGCTTGGTGCTCCGAGATCGCGTCCGCAAGCCGGCCAGGTACCGTGGCCAGCACGATTCCCAGGTTATAGTGGGCTTTCGCGTAATTCGGATTAATCCGTAGCGCCGCCTGGTACTCCGCGATCGCATCCTGCGGTCGGCCGGGAGTGCGCGCCAGTAGATTTCCCAAGTTAAAGTGCGCCTCCGCGTCATCCGGATTAATCCGTAGTGCCGCCTGGTACTCCGCGATGGCCTCCGATTGCCGAGCAGGGATCTGCGACAGGGAGTTTCCCAGATTAAGGTGCGCTTCCGCATAATCTGGATCAATCCGTAGCGCCGCCTGGTACTCCGCGATGGCGTCCTGAAGCCGCCCGGGGGTGAACGATAAAGCGATTCCCAGGTTATTGTACGCCTCCGCGTAATCCGGTTTGATCTGCAGTGCCGCTTGGTACTCCGAGATCGCGTCCGCAAGCCGGCCAGGTATCTGCGAGAGGGAGTTCCCCAGGTTAACGCGCGCCTCCGCATAATCCGGTCTGATCCGCAGCGCCGCCTGGTACTCCGCGATGGCGTCCGGAAGCCGGCCCGGCATCTCGGCAAATAGGACTCCCAGGTTATAGTGCGCCAGCCAACTGCCCGGATTGCGTGCAAGGGATTCGCGGTAAAGGGTCTCGACATCGCGATACATACGGCATTGTCGCCAGGTCAGTACGCCAAGAACCAGGATCAGCATGAAGCAGCAGGCGATGGTAACGGCCCTTCGCGATGAAATCCGCTCGATTGCTCGTACAAGCATCGCCGTTACCGGAACGATGACTCCCAGGCTTGCCAGATACTGGAAGTGGTCGGCGACATAGGAGTAGCGGAAAGGATAAACATTGAGAAAGCCGAGCACAGGGAAAAGCGTTCCGCAGAAAATGAGAAAGCCGGCCAACGGCCCGCGGTGGCGGCGAGCGGCGAATATGAGGCCGATCGCGAGGACTAAAACTCCCGTTGGGAACAGCCATTGCCACCACTCGGCCGGATCGATCTTCCAGTGCGGGTAGAAGAACATCAGGTTAGTTGGCCACAATAGTTTGCCAGCATAAAAACAGATCGCGCGGCCGGCAATCAAAACACGCTGTACCGCCGTCAGCAGGAAATCCGCGCCACGCGCGCCGATGAGTGTCGTCTCCACCCAAAACGTAAGAACTCCAGCGGATATGCCCAGGGCGAACCATGGAACTAACGGCCGTACATCACGCTTCCATTGCAGCCGACCATGCCGCCACCAGAAGATTACCAGTAGCACCGCAGGAAGAGTCGCGGTCACGGATTTACTCAGCAGCGCGAGCACAAACAGGCTCGTGGCTAGCAGGTATTTTGACTTCCGACGGTCCTGGTCGAGGTCCTGATGGAAGTGCAGATACGTGAGCAATGAGGCCAAATAAAAGACTCCGGACAGCGTGCTCTTTTGCTCCGAGATCCAGGCCACGGATTCCACGTTGACGGGGTGTAGCGCAAAAACAAAACCGGCAAACCATGCGCCCGGAAGCGAAAGCCGCTTCATGATCATCACTACCAGACTAGCCGACAGTGCGTGGAGAGCGACGTTGGTCAGATGATAGCCTGCAACCGCGTCGCCCCACATGCGGTGTTCGAGCCAGAACGCGCTGTGCAGCAAAGGATAGTATTGCTGGGTCGCACCCAGCTCGAACCAGATTCGCCATAAACCGTGCAACGACTGCAAGCCGGGCTTGGTCAGGTGACTGCTATCGTCCCAGAGTAGGCCCCCGCGCAAGGCCGGGAAATAGGCGACAAGAGTCGTGCATAAAATCATTGCCCAAAGAACGGAGTCGCTGAATTGGACCGCCTGGGAGTTGATGTTCGCAGACTGCGCCGAGTTCCCTTTCGGAACCCGCGATGCCAAGTTCCCACGGGGATTTGCGGCCCTCGCAGCCCGCTTCTTCGCCATAGATTGACTATCTCGGAAAGCGGCGACCTTGTCGAGCGTGGTGGCAGGTCGCAAAGCGCCAGCGAGACGGCTGCGCTACGCATCGGTTTGGGCGTCAGATTGAGATTGCGGGACGGGTTTGCCTTTGTGGAGGCGGGTCCAGTTGTCGAGGGTGGTGAAGGTGCGGGTCAACATGCGATCGATGTAGAGGGTGCCTTGGAGATGATCGATTTCGTGCTGGAGGATGCGGGCGTACCAGCCGGAGGCTTGGACGAATTGAGGTTCGGCGCGCTCGTCGAGGTATTGGACGCGGACGGTGTGGGCACGGGGAACGACGGCTGAAAAACCGGGGAGGCTGAGGCAGCCTTCGTAGAAATTTTTCTTTTCATCGCTGGAGTAGCCGATCACGGGGTTGATGATGACGTGGAATGGGACAGGGCGGCGCTCGCGTTCGGTGAGGTCTTCGGCGGAGAAGGGTTTCAGAAGGTCTTCGCGGTCTTCAATTACGGCGAGTTGGAGCGGCAGGCCGATTTGCGGCGCGGCGAGGCCTACACCGGGAGCGTCACGCATAGCGTCGCGCATGTCGTGAATGAGGTGCTGGATTTCTTCGCTGAGGATTTCTTCCGGCGTGAGGAGGCGGGCTTGTTCGCGCAGGACCAGCTCGCCCGTCTGCACAATTTTCAAACGCATTCAGAAACCTCAAGGTGACACGGCGTCACAAATTCGGCCCTTGCTGAAGAGGCGGGTGCGCAAGATTTCTGCAGATTGTATGTCACCGTCTTGAGCTGCCAAGCGTCTTATGAGTGATGCGCTGCGCGAGGGAATTCTACAACAACTCGAGGATTGAATTACGACGTGGCGCGTGGCGGATCGAAAGATTCCTGGAGCGTGGTGGCGCGCGATATTCGGGCGATCTGGCGGAGCGGTTGCCGGATGTCACAGCGGTATGAATGATGCGCGTGAATCATCCTTGACAAGGGAATCATTAAGGACATAGAACTATCTTTTGGGTAATTGGTATTGGTTGGTGGAATGCGGAGGAACGCGAATGCAGACGTCCCGCAGAGATTTCTTCAAAGTAGCCGCAGTCGGCGGAGTTGCCGCCACCATCTTCGGATTTGACCTGAAGCCTGCTTACGCCCAGTTGAAAGAACTGAAAATCGCGCGCGCCGCCGAGACACGCTCAACGTGTCCTTACTGCGCGGTGGGTTGCGGCGTGCTGATTTATACGATCGGCGACAAGGCGAAGAACGTGACGCCGCAAGTGATTCATGTGGAAGGCGATCCGGATCATCCGACGAATCGCGGGACGCTGTGCCCGAAGGGATCTTCCCTCGAGCAGGACATGCTGAATCCGCGGCGGCTGACGAAGCCGCAAGTGCGGAGGCCGGGCGGGACGGAGTGGGAAGACATTTCCTGGGATAAGGCGCTGGATGAGATTGCGCGCTTGACGAAGAAAACGCGCGACGCAACGTTTGTGGAGAAGGACGCGAAGGGATTGACGGCGAACCGCTGCGAGGGGATTTCATTCATCGGCGGATGCACGGACACGAACGAATTTAATTATCTGGTAGTGAAAGCAATGAGGAGTCTGGGCTTGGTGTATTTAGAAAACCAAGCCCGTGTTTGACACGGCCCCACGGTCTCAAGTTTGGGACCAACATTCGGACGCGGGGCGATGACCAATGGC
>Ga0209169_10000551_pt1 | contig 22865 bp, 11 predicted proteins | sample HubBroMetageWRM4_FD_188346 | JGI IMG/M metagenome (GOLD analysis project Ga0209169, IMG submission 188346) | Warmed soil microbial communities from the Hubbard Brook experimental Forest, New Hampshire - Hubbard Brook CCASE Soil Metagenome WRM 4... | ecosystem: Environmental > Terrestrial > Soil...
TTAAAGGCATGCACCTATTCTATATTCGCGATTCGCGAATAGCGAATGAAGCTTTAAGCAATTGGCGATGTGTCGTAATCGGTGTAGTGATAATTCGCCTCACCGTGTATAAATCCGTCGTGAAGGCGGCAAGTGAAAATCAAGGGCACGCGCCTAACGGCCCGGTCGCCATATTGCAATGACCGCTGGAATCTTTCACAGTTCGCGTCCTCTGCACCTGATCATGCGGTATTCCGACAAGTTTTCGGACAACACAATTGCCGCCCACTTGGAGGTGGTCAAGCGCAAAGGGTCAGTGTGGCTAGGCAAGATGGGCAAAACCCTTGCTCGACACCATGTTAACACGCTCAACGAACAGTGCAACAACAAGATCCCGACGTATGTTTTCCTTGTTCAGAAACTACCGGCTGGCTACGAGGTCTATCAAGCCAGTTTGGCGGAAGTGAGCCGCTCGTTTCCTGAAGATCAGAAACTCATTCCTCCCTACTACGACAAGCAAAAGATCACAAGCTATATCCGATTGTGGCAGCGGGTGACAGCCATTAAGAAAATAGACAGCGCCGTGCTGAAGCGACTCCACATCGCTACCTCCGGCTCGTCTGCAGCCGATACTGTTCGTCAAAGCATGGCTGCTCTTTTCATTGTTCATCAGTCCTGAACTCCTTTACAGCGGATGCGACGCTCAGGTAGCGGAGCACGCGCTGCTTGGTGATCTTCTTGCCTTCGACCTGCCGCCCAGCGAACTCCGCTGCGAGGTCGTCAGTCGTGACTGAGCCGCGCTTCACAACGAAATCGACGAACATTTTGACGAAGCCGCGCTTTACGAGCTTCGTGTTCGCAGGGGTGAGCGTCTGGATCTTCACAACCTTGGCTGTCTCCACTTTTCCGTTGCCGTTCGGTTCCGACTTGTCACCCGCTGCCGCCTTCTTCACATCGACCGCCTTGCCGTTCTTCGTTTTTGACATAAATCCTCCATGTGGGTTGTGACTACGAGAGGATCATTTTCAAAAGCAATCGCTAGGACACGCGTTCTCTGAAGCGGGATGAAAGAATATCTCTGAGCGTGTCAAAAGACTTCCGCTGCTCCATAATCCTCTGCCATTGGAGGGTTCACGCAAAGAGAGGGAGGCTTGAGCGGCATCAAGTTTTCTCCCGGCTCAGTCGTGGCGACTCCCGGTGTGCTCGCTGCGTTCGCGGACGCTGGCGACGATCCGATTGCATACCTCATTCGCCACATCGCTGGCGATTGGGGCGAAGTCAACCCAGAGGATTGGCGAGCGAATGAGGAAAGTCTTCTGCTCGGCGAACGGCTTCTGTCGGCTTACAGAATGTCGAACGGAACCCGTTTTTGGGTCATCACGGAGTGGGACCACAGCGTGACGACATTTCTGTTACCGCAGGAATACTGACCCTGCCCCCTGAACTTGAACGTAGCGGCAAGACAATCTTGATCGGGCTACGGCACGATGTAGTTGGAAGAATATCGGGGCAACTGACATTTCTCTCAATGCGAAGGCTTTCTCTCAATAAACCGGAGCTAGTGCCACACAGAAATCGTCAGGCAGGATCGTCGCCTGAGCACGCTGCGTATACCAGCACACGGCTAATAGGTGAGCCACAAAAATGTTTGTCCTGCCTGAAGAATTCAGCCTAGAGTTCCTCTCCACCCTCTCCGCCAGCAAGTCTTAACTGCAGAGAAAACCTGCACATCTTTAATCGAAATGCGCGAAATGTGCCCATATTTTGCGACTAGTCCCGAATAAACCGGACCGCAGAGAGCGGACTGCTCAGCAGCAAGGCAGTCGCTAGCCCGACCCTTCTCTGGAAGGGACATACGCAGTCGGCTTGAGGGAGCGCGTCAGGCGAATGCAATACGATCACAAGGCTCAGCGAATCCGGACTCGACTTTGCCTCGCGGCTTTCTTGGACCATACTCGGCGCACTCGACGAAAGTATCTACAAGGCGACTTTCTTGCAGTCATCGCTAAGGTTTCGTCCCATCAACCGGCGGTCTGCCACATTGCTCCCTCGCTGAACAAAAGCCCACTTCCCGTTACCAATCCGCGCATGCCTTCTATTGCGGATCGATTCCTTAGGCGGACTTTTTTTCCACAGGTTTAATTACTTAATTCACATTCAATTAACATTGCCCTACTAGTTTCTTGGCGGCAAGTTTAAGATAATCATCCGCTTGATTTCGTTGGCGAGTTCCCAGTCGTTAGTCTCTCCTCCAGGCCTGCACGAAAAAATCTAATTGATTTCGCATTAGGGCCCTGATTGCGAACAAGGGGGCTTACGGGACTAGTGTGGGGCGAGCGAGTGCGGGGATGAAAGAACGTGTGCTTAAAGGCTGGCCGCTTTAAGTGTCGTCCGAATTGGTTGGGGTCTGAGTTTTCGAGTCTACAAAACAAACGAATAGAAGGAATAAACATGCTGAAAAGCAGAGTTGCCGCCATTTCGATTGCAGTTGCAGTGCTCACGTGCGCGCCCGCATTCGGGCAATTCACGCAGGGGAATCTGGTTGTGGCCGTAGAAGGCTGCGGTGTTCACGGAGGCACCTGCAACACCGTCCCTAATGGCACGGGGAATGGTTCGGGCAACAGTTCGATCGGGGGATATGGGGACAATCAGGCCGCGCCGCTCACGTTGTTTCAGTACACACCAAGTGGGACCTCGAGTGTTAGCTACGTAAATTCATTGCAATTACCGCAGAGCAGCGCTGGAGCAAACTCTGCGATCTCCGGCGAATACGGATCTTCGTCGGAGGCTACGCTGCAGCTTTCGGGCGGAGGCCAATACCTCACGCTCATGGGTTATGGCGTAAATGCAAACACGTTCAATGTGAATCCGGGCTCGTTTTCAAGTCCGAACACGAACACAGCTCTCGGTCAATCGGGCAGCCTCACTGGCCAAACTTATACGGCAGTTCCGCGGGTGTTGGCATTGATTGACGCCAACGGCAACGTCAACACCACGACCGCGATTTACAACATTTTCAATGCCAACAATCCCCGCAGCGCTTACACGCTGAATGGAACTACGGCATACATTTCCGGCCAGGGCACGAGCGGCGACACGACCGGCGGCGTGTTCTTCACGAACGTGGGCGCCATCAACAACTCGCCCATCGCAATTACCGGTGCGGACAATGGTGCTGGCGGAAATCAAGATACGCGCACGGTTCAAATCGTTAACAACACTTTATATGTTTCAGTCGACACAAAATCTGGTTCGACCAACCGCGATTTCATCGGAACACTTGGCACTCCTCCCGCAACCAGCCTATACAATAGCGCCGCTGGCCCGACTCAGCTTAGCAACTTCGCCACCAGCGGCGCGGGAAAAGAGAGCATCACCAGCGGCTCCAACAGCAATGGCAACAATCTGAATTCCGGCCAAAAGATCAATCTCAGCCCGGCGAATTACTTCTTTGCCAGTCCATCGGTGCTGTATGTCGCTGACAGTGGATTTCCGAAGAATGATTCCAATGGCGATAACAATTCGAACGGCACGGCAAGTATTGGCGATGGCGGATTGCAGAAGTGGACCAACAGCAAGTCCGACGGCTCCGGAAGCTGGAGTCTTGTTTACACGCTCTACCAAGGATTGAATATCGTAAATAACGGTGGCACCACTGGAACCACAGGCTTGTACGGCCTGGCCGGAGTGGTTTCCGGCAAGAACGTCCTGCTCTATGCCACCAACTACACGATCAGCGATCTTGATAAGACCTTTCTCTACGGAATCACCGACTCGCTCAGCAATACAACGCCTCCGGGGACGTCCTTAGCATTCACTCAGCTCGAGGCCGCGCCCCAGGATTCGAACTTCAAAGGAGTATCGTTTGCGCCGAGCATACTTGCGGGCGATGTCGAAATCACCAGTGAACCTTCCGGCTTGGTGGTCAGCACCTCCGGTACTGGCTGCGCTCCCGGCAACTACGGTACACCCGTGACATTGGGCTGGGCCGCGGGCAGCAACTGCATCTTAACCGCGGTTACGCCGGAGTCCGCGGGCACTGGCGAACAATATGCTTTCGACGATTGGGATGATGGCTCGACGTCTCCGACGCGCACGGTGACTGCTCCTTCCAGCACTGCCACGTATACGGCCAATTTCAATACTCAATATCTGCTGACGACGTCGGCGGGAACTGGCGGTACTGTCAGCGCCGGCGGATATTTCAACGCAGCCTCCAGCGCAGTTGTTACCGCGACGCCGAACGCCGGCTTTTCTTTTGTGAACTTCACCGGCTCGGTGACTTCAACCACTAATCCTCTTTCTATAGTGATGAATTCTCCGCAGTCGGTCACTGCAAACTTTGCGCAAGCGCAGACGATCACGTTCACGACACCACCGCCGCCGTTCGCGAATTTAGGTAGCCAGTTCACGGTGGCGGCGACGGGCGGAGCGAGCGGCAATCCTGTCGTATTTACCAGCGCTGGAGCCTGCACGAACTCGGGCGCGACCTACACTATGTCGAACAACTACCCCCCGACAGCGCCGTGCACCGTGATTGCAAATCAAGCGGGTGGCAGCAATGGGGGCAACACGTACGCCGCGGCGCCCACGATAACGCAAACCGTACTATTCGGACAATTCTGGACCGACCTTTCAAGCCCACCGAACCAGCCAGTGACCGCCCCTTATGGCAGCAGCTTCTATACCGTTAGCGGTACAACCACTTCTGAACTGCCACCGACGTACTCGGCTGTAGGCGTGTGCAGCGCCAGCCCGACCACCGAGCAAACCTCGGGACCCGTTCCGGTATGGAGCACCACCTTAACCATGACGAGTGGTACGGGGACATGCACGATACAGGTGTCCGTAGCGGGTAATAGCATTTGGGCCGCCGAGCAGTCGTTCAACCTTGAACCGACCACCACCGCGACCAAGGCCACGAACACGGTGACGCTGAGCAATGTGCCGGCGAGCGCGGAATATGGATCCAGCTTCACAATCTCGGCTTCCGGTCTGGGCACGGGAGCGATCAGCTACTCCAGCGATGGCGTCGTATGCACCAACCTGGGTCCGACCTTCACTATGATCAGCGGCACGGGCAACTGCACAGTGAGCGCTACGCAGGCGGCCGACTCAAACTACGCATCGGGCAGCGCGAGCAGCACCGTGAATGCGACCAATGCCAATACCAGCATCGGCGTGGCGACTAGCGGAACTCCTTCTACTTATGGCCAGTCGGTTACCTTCACCGCAACGCTTTCCAGCGACACGGGATTGCTGAAGAGCCGCAAAATAGGTCGGAACGGCGTGAAGAAACTCTTCACAGGCTCGGTGACATGGAGTGCCAACACTAGCTGCGGCTCAACTCCGCTGAGTTCGGACTATCCCGCCACTTCTACCTGCACGACTTCATCGCTAGCAGCCGGAAATGACGCGATCACGGTCAGTTTCGCGGGTGATGCGAATCACTCTTCAGCTACAGGCACGTTGAACGGTGGCCAGCAAGTCAATCCATCAACAACCACGCTGAACGTCACGAGCGTGAGCCCGTCGTCGGAAGACTACGGTGCGGTTACTCCCGTGATGATTACTGCCGTCTTGTCGTGGACGGGAGGGGGCGCTGCTCCGATCGCTGCCAACGTAACGATCGGAGGAAACGGGCCAAGCGGGTATGGGCCAACGAATTGCGGCGCAGCCAGCGGCAAGACGATCACCTGCACCGCGAGCTACACTCCGACAGCGGCAGATGCCTCTGGTTCTTACACGGAGTTGGCGTCGTTCTCGGGCGACACGAATTACTCCAGCTCCTCAAGCCCGCAAACCAACAACTTCACGATTAATGCCGCGACTTCAACCACCTCTGTCAGTTCCAGCGTGAATCCATCGGCATACGGCCAGTCAGTCACCTTCACGGCGACGATCAACGGCGAGAACGGTTTGCTGAAAGCGCGCGGTTCGAATAAGGTCAGAAAACTGGTAAGCGGCTCGGTAACGTGGAGCGCGAACACAGGTTGCGGCACAACTGCGGTGACCAATGGCAATTCGGGAACGGCGACGTGTACGACATCGAGTCTGCCAGTTGGTTCAAACGCGGTGACGGCAACATATTCGGGCGACGCGAATCACAGCGGCAGCACGGGCTCGTTGAGTCAGCAGGTTAATGGCGGCGCCGGAACGACGATCGCTGTGACAAGCGTAAGCCCGTCATCGGAAGATTATGGCGCAAGCATACCAGCCACGATCACAGCAGTGTTGTCGTGGACAGGAGGAGGCGCGGCTCCGACCGCGGCCAACGTAACGATCGGAGGCAACGGGCCCAGCAGTTATGGGCCGACGAGTTGCGGCGCGGCCAGCGGCAACTCGATCACTTGCACCGCGACCTACACTCCAACAGCGGCGGATATTTCAGGTTCATACACAGAGTCGGCTGCATTTTCGGGCGATGCGAACTACGCCTCATCCAGCCCGCAAACCAATGACTTCGTCATTAATCTGGCAAGCTCGGGCACAGCGGTTACGTCGAGTGCGAATCCGTCGACCTATCAGCATTCGGTGACCTTCACGGCGACGATCAATGGCGAAAATGATCTTCTGAAAACGCGCGGTCAGAACAAGAACAGAAAGCTGGTGAGCGGCTCGGTCACGTGGAGCGCGAACACCGGCTGTGGCACGACGCCGGTAACTCAAGGTGATCCAGCGACGGCAACTTGTGCGACCAGCAGCCTGCCAGTGGGAACGGATGCGATCACCGCAACCTATTCCGGCGATATCAACCACAATGGGAGCACGGGTTCGTTGAGCGGAGGGCAGGTTGTGGATGCGCTGAGCCAGACGATCACGTTCACGACGAACGCACCAGCCAGCGCGGCATATAACAGTGGGTTCACCGTAGTGGCGAAAGCCAGCTCCGGCTTGCCGGTAACCTTCACGAGCGCTGGCTCATGCAGCAACTCCGGTGCGACCTACACGATGACGAGCGGCACAGGAGTTTGCTCTGTGATCGCGAATCAGGCGGGCAATAGCAGCTATTCGGCTGCGCCGCCGGTCACCGAAACCGTGAGCGCCACGCAGCTTTCGCAAACTGTCAGGTTCACGGCTAATGCTCCGTCGGTTGCGATGTACGGCAACAGCTTCACCGTAGCAGCCATCGCAAGTTCGGGATTGCCTGTGAGCTACAGCAGCGCTGGCGCTTGCAGCAACTCCGGTTCGACGTACACCATGACAAACGGCACAGGCACTTGCTCGGTGATCGCGAGTCAGGCGGGCGATAATGACTACACGGCGGCGCCTCCAAAGACGGACACGGTGACTGCAAATAAAGCTCCCCAGGGAATTATTGTCACGACTCCCGCACCGTCGACCGCGCCTTATAACGCAAGCTACACCATCGTAGCGAACACCAATTCGGGCTTGCCGATCACTTACACGAGCGCCGGATCGTGCAGCAATGTGGGCGCAGCGTATACGATCATTGCGGGCTCGGGACGATGCACGGCGCAGCTCACGCAGGCTGGCAATAGCGACTATCTTGCGGCGATCACGGTAACTGAGTTCACCACGGCAACGCTCGCCACTCAAACCGTAACCTTTACCGGAGCGCCCGCTTCGGCTCCATTCAATACGAGTTTCATAATCACGGCGACGTCCAGCGCTCCAATTACGCCGACCATCACATCCACAGGTCCTTGCTCGATAAGCGGCAACACAGTCACCATGACTTCGGGCGCGGGCACCTGCGCGATGACCGCAGCATGGGCGAACAACGGCGAATATAAGCTTGCGACCGCGAAGCAATCCACAGTGGCAACGAAAGTAGCGCCTGTCATAACCTGGGCCGCACCCTCTCCAATCAGTTACGGCACAGCGCTGAGCGGGACACAGCTCGACGCGACGGCGAACGTATCCGGCAATATGCGGTACACGCCGGCATCGGGAACGATCTTGGCAGCCGGAACGCACACCCTATCGGCAACCTTTACTCCGACGGCTGGAACTGACTACACCGCAGCGTCTGCGTCAGTGTCTCTACAAGTGAACCAGGCCAGCACTTCGACGACAATCACCAGTTCCAGTCCGACGATTACATTGAGCAAGGCGGGAACAGCTTCCACTGTTCTGGATTTCAACGTGAGCTCGTACAAACCGACGGGCGCAGTGACTCTGACGGCGAGCACGAACGAAACCTGCACCGGGAATGTCGCTCCCGGGACGGGCAACGGGCTTTGCAGGTTGACCTTTACCACGTCCGGAACGCGGACGATTACCGCCAGCTATCCCGGCGATGCAAACCACTCACCCAGCAACTCGGATTTGCAGTCTCCGGCTGTCACAGTGACGGTAAATCCGTATTAGTAATTGCAGGAAGGGGTCGGAGTCAGTTCGAACTGAATCAAGGCGGAGAAGATACCAGAGAAATGTACAGTGTGAAGGTTATCGCGAGCTCTAACCTGCCCAAACGTCGGGACTTGCCGGGCGGGGAACCGGGTACAGGTTCGATCTCTGCTGTGCTCACCACTCAGTCTCGCAAGTGGAGAAGTCTCGCAAGATATCTGAGCAAACGAACGGTAACGCCCGCATTTTGTGATATCACGTCTAAAAAACAGGATTAGAGAAACCGAGCCGCCGAGGAAGATAATGCAATTCCGGCGCGCGGCGATCGTTTGGCGATCAGAAACCGAATGTTTCGCGAACCGAACTTGATTTTCGACCATCTCGTTGATTGGAGTAGGCCGATTGACGTTGTACCGAGGGTTCGAATCCCTCAATCTCCGTTACATGTTCCGCAGCTTAAGAGCAATGAGAGCCAAGTGAAACCCTCTTACTATTTCGCGAGGGCGAGATGGGCCCGATCGGCCTTAAAGATATCGGCGAAGCGTTCAGGAGATTGTTCGGATAACGTAAAACTCGGGGCCACAGCGGGCCTGGAGCTGCTAGGCATGGTCTGACGCTGCCATCAAGTCAAACTACTTAAATATAGGTCGCTTACCTGCGATCCAGCAGGAACTATTGCTCAGATGTGTTCCATTTTCGTAACGGTTATGTTTTATTAGTAATAATCAGGAATATAGCCGCTATACATGGCCGGCCCGCTTCCCCAATTGCCGGGCTCATTTAGGTCAGAATCGTTTATCCGACGTGCGCCCTTTAGGGCGGTTTGCCTGAAGTTTGATCTCGCCCGAATAGATTCTGAAACACTTCGAATGATGGGCTAAGACCATCATTCGATCGAGATTGGTGTTTCGAGCACGAAGCCAAGCCTATCGCCAATTGGGGACCAAATGCATTCCAAAGAAACGAATCAGCCGCTTGTTTCACTATCTGGACAGGGATAGTTGAGAAAGCCCAGCGAACCGAGGAAATCCGGGCCGTCCGAGGTGCTAGGTATGCGAGTTTATGACGCGATCGTAAGAGCGCTGGAAAGCGTAGGCGTCGATGTTGCATTCGGCGGCGCCGGCGAGAACGCGGCATTCATGATGATCGCGCTCAAACACTCCAAGATCCGGCCGATTGTCGTCCGCAACGAGCAGGCAGCCTCGTTCATGGCGTGCGGTTACGCGATCTATTCGGGCCGACTAGGGGTCTGTTGGGCTACCGCCGGTCCGGGAGCCTTCAATCTTTTCTCCGGGCTGGCAGTGGCAATGTCGGACTCTTATCCCGTTCTCGCAATTTCTGGGATGTCTGCGCGGGAGTGGAAGGGTAGGGGCGCGCTGAACGAGACCTCAGGCCTTGGACGCACACCCGACGCAGTCAGGATGTTTGCAGCAACCACCAAAGGCTCCTGGCTGCTCGACGATCCTGCGAAAACTTGCGACGTCATGGAGGCAGCGGTCAATTTGGCGTTCGATGGACGGCCGGGCCCGGTTCACATTCACGTTCCCGAAGATCTGACGAAGCACGGAATGTCGGTCGACAACTATCGCGACATCCAGCTAAACGTCCGGCCAGTGTTGCCCGACGACGGCCAGATTGCCATCGCAGCGGACCTTCTGGCCGATGCCATCCGGCAAAAGAAAAAAGTGCTGGGGCTCTTCGGATACGGTGCGGTTCGCGGCAATGCCAACGCAGAGATGCGCGCGTTTGTTGAGAGGTTCCAGATCCCTTTTGTCACGACACTCGACGGAAAAGGGATTATCCCGGAAGATCATCCGCTGGGGCTGGGCGTCTTCGCCGATAGCGGCCACGCCAGCGCCGCGAAGGCGTTTCTTCGGGCTGATGTAGTTCTAGCGGTCGGCAACTCGTTCGCCCAGCACGCCACGTTCGACTTTTTCCCCGACCTTTTCAAGAACAAGACCTTGATTCACATCAACATCTCGGCGGCGGAGATTAATAAGGTATATCCCGCGGCGTGCGCGATTGTCTCCGAGGCCAAGCCGGCGATCGTGAGCCTGACCAAAGAGTTGGCAAGTTCCATTGGCCCGGTGCCTGCGATTCAGGTGGAGAAAGACCGGCATCTGACGGCGCCGATCCTTAATCTGGAGCCAGACCACATTCATCCCGGACAGATGGCGCGCTCCCTCTCGAAGTTGCTGCCGCAGAACAGCATCGTGCTGGCCGATGCAGGTGCGCACCTGGCATGGCTGAGCTATTATCTGGTCCTTTCCGAAGGCCAGCATTATCACAAGCCGGGGAGTTTCGGTCCAATGGCCTGGGCGGTGAACGGGGGCTTGGGCACTAAATGCGCATTTCCTGACCGCACGGTGGTCGTTGGCTGCGGCGACGGCGGGTATCTGCTCTCCGGCTTCGAACTTCTCACCGCGGTCCAGTACAACATCCCGGTCATCTGGATCGTCTTCGACGATTCCGAATTCAAACTGATCAAAATGTTTCAGATCACCGCCTGTGGGGAATATGCGCTGGTCGATTTCACCAATCCGGACTTCGGCGAATACGCGAAGGCGTGCGGAGCGCAGGGCTTTCGAGTCGATACACTCGAACAGTTTGAGTCGGCATTTCGCGAGGCGTTGGCGTCGGGTAAGCCGACGGTGATCGATGCTCATATTTCGCGCCTTGCGATTCCCCACTACAGCCCAAATCCGGCGGGACTGATGGCTGCGATCGAGGAGGATTTAGCCAAGCTTGTGAAGAGTATTTAGTTTCCGGCTCACCTTGCGTCACGAGTTGGCCGCGACATTTCAGTCGTAACTTACGAGGTAGAGATTATGCCTGGGACTCACGTTGGCTTCGAGGAAATGAGCAAGTATCCGTTCTTCGAAGCTCTCTTCAAACGAAGATCGCGCCGCATCAGCCTGGGTCTTCAGTCGATCCCTGCCGGCAGCAACAGCTTCACCTCCAACGCTCTGCCGCAACCTCTCAGCGCGCTGGAAGAAGCAGTCCTGATCTCCGCAGTCGGAATGACCGGTATCACGCTGCCCGACCGGCCTTTTCAAAGCCCGACGGGACAGAACATTCTGGGGACACCCAACATTAATTTTCCGGGGAGGGCCGCCGGGAGTACCGACAATGCGCAGGGAACCCACTTCTTTTTGATCAATGATACCGGAGCTTACTTGCTCCAGCGCGTCGAACCCAAGGATCCGAACGAGCCTGTTACTCCCGATGTGCTGGTGGCTCGCGCCGAACAGTCCAAGGTGAAAATTCTGGATAAGCGTCCAGACTTTCCGCGCGAGTTTCCTTACTACCTCGATTCCAATCGCTTTTTATCGAATCTTCCCGGCACCACTATTCTCTTCCCGGTTGTCGATATGACCCGGCAGTACATCAACGCTCTGATGTATCTGCTGACCGAGCCGGATGGACATCGTCCGCTTATTTTGGATGACCGGAACTTCTATTGGCCGGCCGCGGGATTCAAGTGGATGCGCAATGGTTTCATGAATAAGAAGATCAAAATTTCCCTCGGCTACCTCTACACCATGCGCACCCAGATCGAGGCGGAGTTGCTGCTGCAAAACCTTATGTTGATGCTGCAGGCCATGGGCCTGGGCGGCTGGATTCATTCTTCGATTTCGCCCACTTATCTGCTACCCGCTCTCGGATTCAAGTATGAAACCCCAGTCTATCGCGGCCTCGACGTTTTCCGCTGGGGAACCTTCTCAACCTTGCCGCGAACCCAGCCCATCGGTCTTCCGCCTTATATCAAGTGCATGTGTCCTCCGTATTACGAATCGATGGCCGACGCCGTGCAAACGGTGGTCAACGACAAGTACAAAGCGGGCGGACCATATGGCGAGGCAGCCTATTTCCAACAAGTTTTTCAGGGCGACCGCGGCGCGCGCTATCTCAGCGAGGTCCCGCACTACGATCAACAGGTAATCGACTGCGTCAAAGACATTTGTACGTACATTTACGAGCGGCACCAGCGTTTTCCGGCTCACTGCGACGCGATTTACGCGCCCGGCGTGTGGCTGCAGGCGCACCACCTCGATTTGCAGTACTACGACACTCTATTCAAAACCGGATATACCGAGACGCAGCAACAGCATCAGCAGCGCTGGCATGTGTAGGGCGGAACGGCAGGCCAAGAAAGGATGAATGCGGCGTATGAATATTTCGAACGAGTTTCCGGGTCAGCCTCGAGCCAGATTCTGGTTTGTCTTCTGGCTTTTTTTGTTTCTGATGGCGCTCGCTCATGGCGCTGCCGAGCTCAAAGGATACCTCGATGCCCACCAGCCGCCTGGACTTCTCGTGCACACGGTTCTCTACTATCGTGTGGTCTTCACGATATGGGCGACCATTTTTCTTCTAACTCCCGCGCTGTGCTTTCACGTTTTCTCTACCGCGGACGATCCCAACACCTTCTGGCGTCCATTTTGGACGTTCGCCTATCTGGCCTTCATGGCTCATGTCTATTGGACAGTAGTTGTGATGTATCACTTGAACTGGTGGGTGGTCTTTCACAGCCAGCAGGGAGTGGCGACCGATCCCGAGAAGGTTGTCGACCATCCCGGTCCGGATCTTTTTCTCGCTGCGTGGTGGGGAATTGATGTTCTGCTGGCGTGGCTGTTGAGGGATTACAAATGGGTCAGAGTGCAGCGCGGCGCTGTGCATCTGGCTGCCTTCGCGATGTTTTTCGCGGGGTTTACCCTGGCCAGCAAAGCGAGCATGATCGCGCATCTGCTCGGCCTACTCATGTTCGTGATTGTGGTTGCGTGTTTCATGGCGTCGGCGGTTATCAGCGAGCCCGATCCCAAGTCTTTGGGAGGAGTACTGAACGTCGCGAGCTTCCAGTTCCTAAATAAATTTGTGGTCTGGCACAGGTTGCCGACATTCCTTGCTTTGGCCAATCTCAGCGCTCTACGGCAAGTCCTCCGCGCCAAGAACTTACACAATACCTCCGATATTCCGGTGACCGAGCCGAGCGGACTACGAGCGACTGTACCCTTCCGCTCCGCTTTTCTCACCGAGCGCGAAGAGGATGGCCAATACAACGATCTGTCGAAGCCGACCATGGGCAACGCCAGCATGAATCCGAATGACGCCTTGGACAACACTGACTACACGCTGAGTAATCCGGGCGCGCGTTTCGGACGGAACATTCCGCTTAGCGAGGTCGATCCCACGCGTGACGGCGCAATCCTGGACCCGAGCCCGCGGCTGGTCAGTACCCGGCTCCTGGGCCGCCCAGTAAACAGCGACGGCACCGACGGTTTTACGCCGGCGAGCATTCTTAATCTGCTAGCGGCCGCGTGGATCCAGTTTCAGACCCACGATTGGTTCAACCACGGTTCGCCGCGGCCTATGCAGGACGATCCGTTCGATGTTCCGTTGCCTCCCGGTGATAACTGGCCGAAAGAAAAAATGCTGGTGCGCCGCACCCGGCCCGACCCGACGCGGCGTTTCAACGATGGCTCGGGGCCTGTAACCTATACCAACGCCGAAACCCACTGGTGGGACAGTTCACAGATTTATGGCGACAGTCCGATATCAGGTGCGAAGTACCGCTGCGGAACCGACGGTAAGCTGAAAATCGATCCGAAGACCAAGCTCATTCCTCTGGACCCAACCGGAGTTGAAGTTACCGGTTTGACCCAGAACTGGTGGCTGGGACTTAGCCTGCTCCATAACCTATTCACTCTGGAGCACAATGCCATCTGCGATCACCTCCTGAAGGCATTTCCGGAGTGGAGATACCACCACAACTGTGACGACGAGGTGTTCCGCGTAGCCCGCCTGGTTAACAGCGCTTTAATGGCCAAGATCCACACGGTGGATTGGACCACGGCCATCCTTACTCATCCAGCGTTGCAAATCGGAATGAATGCAAACTGGGCGGGACTGGCCGGAGCGCCCTTCAAAAAATACTTTGGACGCATCAGCGCGAATGAAGAGATCAGTGGAATTCCGGGCTCTGCCACCAACCAGGACGGCGCGGATTACTGCCTCACTGAAGAGTTCGTCGCCGTGTATCGCCTTCACCCGCTGCTACCCAATTCCATCCAGATTCAGTTTGCGGCCAACGGGAAGAAAGGCCGCGTGCTGCAATTTATTTCGGACGATCCAGACGATCCCAACGTGATCGTCGGTCCCGATGCCATGAAGAACGCTCTCGGCAACGATGGAACCACGTTTCTGGATTTGCTTTACAGCTTTGGCATGCAGAACCCCGGCGCGGTCACCCTGCGAAATTATCCCAACTGGATGCGCCGGATGCACCGCCGCAATGGCGCGAAAGTAGAAGAGATGATCGATCTGGCCACTATCGATATTCTCCGCGACCGCGAACGGGGCGTCCCGCGCTATAACCGTTTTCGCGAACTGTTTCACCTGCCCCGCATAAATTCGTTTGAAGAGATGACGGATGATCCCGATCTGGTTCGCGAGTTGCGACAGGTTTACGGCCATCCCGACAAAGTCGACCTCATGGTCGGGATGTATGCCGAGAAACCTCCGGCCGGATTCGGCTTCAGCGACACGGCGTTTCGGGTTTTCATCCTTATGGCTTCACGCCGCTTCCGAAGCGACCGCTACTTTACCACTGACTTCACGCCCGCGGTATACACCCAGCCTGGGATGGATTGGATAAACGACAACAACATGATGACGGTCTTGTTGCGGCACTTCCCGGAGCTTGCTCCCGTGCTGATGCGGACTAAAAATGCTTTCGCGCCCTGGAGCCTCGTGGAGAGCCTGCCGCCGAACTAAGGCAGGCGCCATTAAAATTTCGCAGCAAAGATAAATCGCGCCCACAAAAGAAGAACCTGACATGAGTTGGAAACAGATAGGTCGAGCGCTTCGCACGCTGTTTCTCCTTCGCGTGGCACTGATCGCGCTGCTGGTGCTCGCTGGACTGGGACCTTTTGCCCTACGACAGGGAGAATCTCTGCTCGGCAATCTGTTCGACTTAAGAGTAGTCAACCTCACGCATCCCGACCCATCCGGTAATCCCATGGTCGAGGTAGGTCTGTCGGCGTGGTATCTTTTCGCCGTTTCGTTTGCCGCGTTCATGCTCGCCTGGACGGCGGTTTCAGTGATCAATCTTGTCGTGCATTATGGACGTATTCGTTTCGACGATCCCAACCTCGACCTCGACCAGAAGAGACCTGGCGGAACTTTCCTGCTGGGCTTGTGCTGCGCTCTTGTGCTTGTCATTTGCGCAGGACTGAAGACTCCAATCGGTTGCCCGCTGCGCTTTGGCATGCCGCTGCTCGGACTATTGAGTTCGCTTCTGGTAGTCACTCTGGCGAAGGGGATCCAACTCGCATTAACCGATCCGCAAAAGACGCCTCACCCGCCGCCCTACCTGGTATTTCCTGCCTACATGTTCAAACCGCTGGAGCGTCGTTTCGACCAGCTTTACTGCTGGTATTCGCAGGGGATGCACAAGTTCAAAGGCTACGTGAACGGACTGCTGCAATGGCCACTGGAAATTTTTCGTGGCGCAGGGCAGGGTTATCTCGTAGATTGCGATGCTCCGCCCGGCCAACTCGCGTTGCGCTCCGGCCACGTATTTGCCATTGCCATGTCGCTGATCGCCTTCGGGCTTTATATCGTCATCGGCTATTACAAAGGAAGAATCGATAACAAACCCGCAGCCGTTCCGGCATTGGCTTTCTTTTTGCTGTTCGTGATCGTTGTCTGCTGGTTTCTGGGAGCATTCTCCTTCTTCCTGGATCGCTATCGAGTTCCGCTGCTCGCCGGTCTAGCCGTCTTAAGCCTGACCACGACCTACGCTCCGGAGTCCGATCATTTTTACCGGGTCCTTCATGTTCAGGGCTTGCCACCCTTGCTGCGGCCCTCTGAGTTGGTGAAAGATCGCGCGAAGGATCATAAGCGGCTGATTATCGTCGCCACCGCGGGCGGCGGCATTCAAGCAGCCGCCTGGACTGCGAGAGTGCTGCATGGCCTGGAGGAAGCGTGCGCACAGCAAGCTAGGCCTGAGGAGAAGTGCGATTTTCGGAACTCCGTCCTGGTGATTAGTGGAGTATCCGGTGGATCGCTCGGAGCCATGGCGTATGCGCGCTCTTTCGCGCCCAACCTCAATCCGGTTTCCCCTGACTCAGTGGTGGCCAATGCCGAGGCGTCGGCAATCGATGAGGTTGCCTGGGGGTGGACCGTCCCCGATGTGTTTCGCGCCATTTCGCCGTGGTTCCGCCATCAATCCATCGATCGCGGATGGGCCCTGGAAGAGAGGTGGAAAGCGATTCATGATTTGCATAACCACCGGCAGGACGCCGATCCCCGTCGCACCAAAGATGTGCTGCTCAGCGACTGGGCGCCAAAGCCGGGAATTCCCATGCCCGGCCTGCTGCTGAACGCAACTATTGTCGAACGAGGGGAGCCGCTGGTATTTTCGACCACCGATTTTCCCCTGAAAGGCGACCGGCGGGGATTGGTCAACTTTTACAACCTGTTTTCTGATCAAAAAAACTATGACGTTCGTGTGAACACGGCGGCGCGCCTGTCCGCATCGTTCCCCTACGTTTCGCCGGCAGCCCGATCGAATCTCGCGAATCCTCCCGTTCCTGACTACCACATCGTGGATGGCGGCTATTACGACAACTACGGAGTCGTCGCCCTGCTCGCCTGGCTGGAAAGCGCCATCGAGGATGCCGGCGCTTCCCAGAAGGTTGTGGACGACGACCTCGCCGATGTGTTGATCCTTGGAATCAGACCTTTCCCCGCAGCCAGCGACCCGCAGCCAAACAAGATCCATGGGTGGGGATTTCAGCTTGTCGCTCCGATGGATGGACTACTCGATGTGCGCGACAAAGGCCAGATGGAACGGGACGACAACGCACTTGCGCTTTTCACGGAATACTACCGGACTCGCAAAATAAAGGTATGGCGCGCCGATTTCGTTTATCCATCAAAATTCGATCCGAGTATTTTTAAAAACCGGGAGGATTATCAAGGTTGTTTGGAAGCTCCGCTCTCCTGGAAGTTAAGTCGCGGACAGGTAGGATGCATCGACGCAGGGTGGAGGCAGGTTCTTCTTGGGCCGACAAGTAAGCATGAAGTCACCTGTGTCATGGACTACCTCAAGGGGAAACCGACTCCCGACGCCACTCTGGGGAAGCCAGATACCAGAACTGTCTTTTGCAACCCAGGCGACGCGCCGTCGCAATGAGGAACTGGAATGGCAACTGACGCGGAACACGCGAAACACGACAACCAAACGCCGCCGCCGAAACACCAGCTCTCAACCGGCGAAATTGTTACAGGGCTGATCGCCGTCGTCATGGCGGCTCTGACGGTGTTGGCCGTCTCCCAACTGAAAAACCATTATCCATTTCCACACAACTTTCACGACAAGATCGACAGTCCCGTGCTGGCGCTCGAACTATCTGCTAGTGTCAGCGACTTGAATGAGGTGCTGCATACCGACGATCCGGGAGAGACTAAACCGAATACCGACGCCGGCAAAGCGGTCGACTGCCTTCGAACTAATACCATCGAAGACTTCTTCTTCATCCCGCTGTACACATCTTTTCTGGCGGCATTTGCTATTTTGTTTGCAGCCGGACCGCATCGCCGCCCAGTCGCTCACCGCCGGATAGTGATAACCGTCGTTATTTTGGTTGCGGTTTTTGATGGCGCGGAAAACATCGGCATTCTGTGCGCGCTCAGGGCGTCCAGCCTTACCTACTCGACAGCGCAGGCGATTTCTGTCCCTTCGCACTGCAAGTGGGGTCTCTTTGCACTCACACTGCTGTTCACTGCGTGGATTCTAGCGCGCTCGTCGGGCGCCCTTTATTCGCTCGCTACGCGCCGTCTGTTGGCCCTGGCCTACGGGGCCGCCGGGGTTCTGATGATGATCGGGCTATGGATGCCGCATATCATCGAAGTCTCTACCTATCTGTTCGCGTTTTTGACCATCATCAACATAGTCGGCCTCCTAGGGCCCGCTATGGAACGCTTGTTTTTCAGAGCCCGGCACCCCGTCTACGTGGATGACTTTTGCAATCGCAAAGCCCGGAGGCAAGCCGATGTTGCAGTTTTCTCCAGTACGCCATCGGGCGCATAAGTATGAGAGCAGTGCATAGTTCGGACTATCGACGACGAAACCACGCTAAATCATTGTTCGGAAATTGTAATGCGAAGCAGAAACGCATTGAAAGCACAGTCCAGTCAGACGAGAATTCCTGCCTTCCCTCCCATCAACCGTCGAGCAATCGTAACGGTTGGCGCCGTCGAAGACGAAGGCTGCATATGAACGCCGTTGCTGGCTCCACCGGGCTTGGTGTTAGTCCGAATCCATCCCGGTATTTGAGCCGTGACCGCCTTTACGATGGCTCTTATTAAACGAGGACGTCCATGAATCGTGGGATGGGATTCTTCGCGTTGCTCGCGGTGTTGGTAGCCGGAACCCGCCTAGCCTCACCTCCTTCTAAGACGGGCAACAATGCAGCCGATAACTTGCAGCATCTCCCGAATAGTATCGAGCTTACGGACACGGACTGTCCCGCATTTGTTGATGTACGTGAGGCTAAAGGAGAGATTAGACGTGGCTCGATCAAAACTCTCGTGGGTCAATACCTGTACGGGAACTCTGGCAACCCCGAATTAAAATCAGGATCGCAACCGCAACGCCTGCCCCCCCACTTACAGTTCATGGTCGCGACGATGCCCGACCCTCTGCACACGCATCTTAATTTGCAGTTTGATCGCACGATCGAGGCGATCCAGCAAGCCGCGCAGGACGAAGGATACACCTACGACTCATCCTGGCTGCCCTGGAAGCGGCGTGCGGAAGAATATTCCAGCCGGAACGATGAGATGGAAGAAGAGAAGGACACGCTTCAGCGTGAGAACTGCCCCGGCTTGATTTTGTTCCGCAAGAGCACACAACTGTCCGCGGCGGAACCTTCGACGGAGCACTCCTCCCAGGAGATATATAACCTTCCCTACGATGAGGGGCTCTTCGTGTTTCTGGTAGCGGAGAAACCCACAACCGGACTCAATCGAATCCAATGGGACAACACCCTGAGTTGGATAGACAAGCACGGAGATAGCAGCTACAGTTCGCGTAAATATGGGCTGCGCATTTTAGGGCCGACCTTCTCCGGTTCGGTGCCGTCCGTGGTCCGCGCAGTAATTGACAGCAAGAATTATCCAGCGACTTTCCCCAACATTCTTCTCTATACGGGAACAATTCGCGGCTGTTCCGCCTATGCGAAGTTGAAGGATGAATTGAGCAGGCCGGACGTGCCGCAAGTGCGCACTGCAGATTTTCAGGAAAACGACGCCATCCAGATCGATCGCTATTTCGAATATCTAACCAGGCGCGGTCACGCTCTCACCGAGGTCGCGATTCTCTCCGAAGACGAAACCGCTTACGGCGGTCTTCCCGATCATCCGCCTGACAATCGTTCCCCACGGCAGTCCACATGTGATCCGGGCTACGGCGTGAATAACCGTCCGCTGCACCTGTACTACCCGCGCGACATCTCTGCACTGCGCTCGGCTTATGAGGAACAATCGATCTTTGCGGCGTCGGATAGCTCGAATACTTCGCATTTGGTCCTGCAGCCTCACGCCGCGCGGTCCACTCACCACGATACAGATACAGTTGCAACCTTCAGCGGAGTAAATTCCGCCTTGGCGCAGGAAGCTCAGATGTACGGAGTAGTGGATTCTCTCAGAACGCACGGTATTCGCTTTGTCATTCTGCGCAGCACCAGCAGTCTCGATCAGCTTTTCTTGACCCGCTTTCTTCATCACTCCTACGCGGATGCGCTCATCGTGACCATGGGGACGGATATGCTGTTTGGACGCGAGGTCGACTCCACGGAGTTTCGTGGAGTAGTCGCGCTGACTTCCTTTCCTCTCTTGCCGCGCGGCCAGGATTGGAGTGCCGTTGTGGAGAATGCGAAGCGCCATGCCCATCGTGTCTTCGGCAGCAATTCGATGGAGGGCACGTATCTGGCCGCCCGGTTCCTAATCTGCGATCCCCCGGCAGAAATTCGCCAACCGCAATTCGCCAGCGAGCCGCCTCAAGACCTGCATCATTTTAAGCCGAATATCCAGGATTATGCCCCGCCTTTCTGGGGATACGAGACCAGCCATTTGTCCGATCCCCTTAGGCCCTCGACCTGGCTCGCAGTCGTAGGCCGGAATGGGTACTGGCCTCTGGCGGTTCTGAAAGAGCCCTACAAAAATCCCCATCCGGATCCCAATGAAACGGCTGCTCTACCTCTCATTTCGAATCTGGCCCTGGTGCAAGCCCCAATTCCCAGTGAGTCAACGAGGCTTTCTGACAACCGGCCTCTTTCCTTATCGGTAGCTTGGAAACTAGCTTGCGAGTTGGCAGTGTTCTCCATATTGGTGCATGCCTTCGCCTGTTGCCGCGGATGGAAGTATCAGAATCTCAGCGTGTTGATTCAGTTTCGGCCCGCTCCAGAAAACCGTCAGCTTACCCTCATTACATTCGGTTGGGGCGTCCTTGTGACAGCGCTCGTTCTCATGTTTCGCTCCGCCGCATGCATTACCAGGTTTCTTAGCTGTCAGGATTCAGAGTGGATTTGGATTCTAGCCGCTGTCGCATCCTTCGGCGGTGTAGCTACGGCTTTTGATATTTATCGGCGACTCTTCGGCATTCCCAAACCCACTCCGGCATCCTCCGCCCAGCGAATCGCGAATACTCCCCGAACGCAGCAAACTCTGAGCACGCCCCAGCCAACCGGGGCAGAAGCACGGGAGGAATTCGAGCGCGCAGCTCGCGGGTCCGCAAGGTTGCTGCGGCATACCCACCCGCCAATCTACTGGATCGCATTCCCATTTCTGATTCTCGCCCTGGCCGTCTGGGCAGGTTGGAGCATGTTTAGCAATTCCGACCCCAACATTGTGCCCACCGCCTTTCGGGCCGTTCACCTCACCAGCGGATTGTCGCCCATGGTTTCGCTATTGGTGATGCTGGCCGGGTTGTATTGGTGGTTTTGGTCTACGCTTTCGGGTCTGGCGCTACTCGGCGAAGGAAGGCCTTTGCTCCCCCGCCTTCGTCGCTCCTTTGCCCGTATCGGCGATGAAATGGCTGGCAACATTGAGGCGTTTGCGATGCCTTTCCCCAGTCCGGCGGGGGAAAAGTGGATTTTTTATGTCTTCCCTGGCGGTCTCCTTGTCCTGCAGTACTGGATCCTGCACCGTTCCTCCTCGGATGGCCTTGACTTAATGCTTCACAGCCTGGAAAGTGCGTCTTTCGATAGAAGCCTGCAAGTGATTTTTGGGATTGCCTTCAGTCTGCTGATCATGGAAAGCGCCCAGTTGCTGAGTACATGGTTGGCGCTGAAGCGGCTTCTGCTCGCTTTGAACCGCACTCCGCTACGCCGCACGTTTCGCGCCCTGCAGGGCCTCTCTATGCATTCGTTATGGAGCGCCAGCGGCACGACTTCCCGCTCTCGATACATGATTTTTTCCCATCAGTTGGAAGCGCTGAACCATCTTCGTAATGTCGTGCAATCGTTGGACGCCCTTGGCCTCGGATCGAAGAAGATTAGCGTTTATCTGGATCGCGCACGGGACGAGGCCAGAAAATTTCTTGAAAGTCTCTCGGAAACAAAGAGCGCGAAATGCCCTGAAAATCCCGTGCCTGGAGCCGACCTTGCGATGATCAACAACCGGCAGAGCCGGCACATCCGAAAAGAGTTTCGCTTATGTACCGAGCAGGTTTTTCTGGAATTGATCTTGCCGCAGTGGCGTGATGAGAAGAAAAGCCTCGACTTGGCGGAAGCTGGCGAAAAGCCGAACGCCGACCAGTCATACTCGCTGTCTGACAACGAAGTGACGCGTCGCGCCGAGGAATTTGTGTGCCTGAGCTACGTGGGCTATTTGCAGAACCTCCTTGGCCGGGTGAGAACTATGGCTCTTTCGATACTGGGGCTCTTTGCCGCCATCGCGTTTTCCTTCGCCTTCTACCCTTACACTCCGCGTCCTGCGATCATTCTCTGTTTGCTTGCGCTGTTGTTGATCGTGGCATCCGTGGTGGGTTTGGTTTATGCAGGACTGGCCCGCGACGAAACGGTGAGTCACATTACGAACACAGAGCCCGGTGCGCTGGGATGGGACTTCTGGACAAGGATTGCGGGCTTTATCGGTGTTCCTCTAATCGGACTAGTCGCTGCCCAGTTTCCCGGAATAACCGATTTTCTTGTCTCATGGATTCAGCCCGGATTAAACGCGGCCAAGTAAGCGGTAGCTTTGCAGTAGAGCTATCATGCCGCCTCACCATTAAATTCCCTGGGGATCGCACTCCCGTGAAAACGCCGACCGCAGTCCGTCGGGGAAAAATTCATGAGCAATCGAACTGTCACGGCTCCTCGACATCCTGAATCAAGACTCGGAACCGAGTTCAAACCTGCGGACCAGCTTTTCTTCGACTAAATCAAGGAGCAGGCCGTTGCCGACCGCATAATGATTAGCTGCGGATTCGTTCTTCGGGTTCTTGAACGGCATGGTTATTCTCTTCACGTTTAGAAACTGCTGGAGCAGCAGGCAACGAAACCGACACT
>Ga0209169_10000552_pt1 | contig 22849 bp, 18 predicted proteins | sample HubBroMetageWRM4_FD_188346 | JGI IMG/M metagenome (GOLD analysis project Ga0209169, IMG submission 188346) | Warmed soil microbial communities from the Hubbard Brook experimental Forest, New Hampshire - Hubbard Brook CCASE Soil Metagenome WRM 4... | ecosystem: Environmental > Terrestrial > Soil...
TACGGCGCTGAGTCTGACCGTGCCGCAGAAGGTTCGCTTTCGTTACCAACTTGAGGGCCGCGATACGAGCTGGCAGGAACCGGGGACGCGGCGTCAGGCTTACTACACTGATCTTCGTCCGGGGAAATACCGTTTTCGTGTGATCGCCTGCAACAATAGTGGCGTCTGGAATGAAGAGGGCGCGAGCCTTGACTTCAGCATTGCGCCCGCATGGTATCAAACAAATTGGTTCCGAATGGCGTGCGGAGCGACTTTGCTGCTATTGCTTTGGTTTATTTATCAGCTTCGGCTTCAGCAGCTGCGCCATCAGTTCAGCATCGCACTGGACGCACGAGTCAACGAGCGGACGCGCATCGCACGGGACCTGCATGACACGCTCCTGCAAAGCTTTCACGGGTTGTTGCTCCGCCTTCAGACAGCGGCGCATCTTCTGCCAACACGTCCGGACGAGGCCAAAGTGACCCTTGACAGTACCATCGAGCAGGCAAGTCAAGCGATCGCAGAGGGACGGGATGCGGTACAAAGCCTGCGATCCTCTACCGTAATCACCAACGATCTCGCCGTCGCAATTCGGACGGTCGCTGAAGATCTTGCTGCCGCCGAAACCAGCCGACCCGCTCCCGTTGTGCAAGTGGCAGTGGAAGGAACACCGCGGGAGCTCCACCCCATTGTGCACGACGAAGCGTACCGAATTGTGACGGAGGTGTTGCGCAATGCATTTCATCACGCACAAGCGAATCGAATTGAAGTGGAAATTCGATATGACGCGCACCAGTTGCGTTTGAGAGTCCGTGATGACGGAAAAGGTATGGACGCGCAACTGCTGGAGGGCGAAGGGCGTGCCGGCCACTTTGGTTTGCCTGGAATCCGCGAACGAGCGCAACTCATAGGAGGCAACGTGGAGCTTTGGAGCAACGTCGGGTCGGGCACGGAAGTTGAACTGACCGTTCCTGCTTCCGCCGCTTATGATGCAGGACGCTCTGGCCGAACTTCGTCGATTTCCGGCAAGGGAGCCTGAGACCGCTCCCCGGCAGCGAATCAAATTACTATCTCCAGAGCGAGATAATTGAAGGGTCAAAGAGCGGACACATGATGCGGATCCTTGATCTTCTGGACGCACAGGCCGGGACAGAATGATGAGAACTCGGCGGACCGCTTTTTTCTTTCCCTCGCTTATTCGTTCAGCGCTTTTCTCTATTTCGCGGAAGAATTCAAACATCGCTCGCTACTTTTTATTTTTTTGGGTCGTCTATTTTTCTTCCGTGACTTGGCTTGCCGCACTTGATCCAACGCGCCAGATCTCACAATATGGGCATACTGCATGGCGAGTTCAGGACGGCACCGTCGACGTTGTAGGCTCAATCACTCAGACGGCCGACGGATACTTGTGGCTGGCAACATCCAACGGCCTTCTGCGTTTCGATGGCGTCAAGTTCGTTCCGTATGCCTCTCCCGGGCTTGACCTCCCCACTCATGGTCTGATGTTTCTGCTGGGCGCTCGCGATGGCAGCCTCTGGATCGCTCTGACAAATGGGTTACTCCGGTTGAAAGATGGCAGGTTGCAGAGTTACACCGAGCAGAATGCCGGCAGCGGGATCCTGGACCTGCTAGAGGACGATGAAGGGACCATTTGGTTCACGCGCTATCACGTCCCGCCGGGAAAGGGGGGGCCCTTGTGCCGGGTCGAGGGGGATGGTCTTCATTGTTTCGGGAAAGCGGATGGAATTCCAGTCACGTACGGCGAAGGACTGACCAAAGACAAGTCGGGAAACTTATGGTTTGGATCAGAAGTACTCTGTCGGTGGCGACCGGGTTCCGCCAGCACTTACCTGAATTACCTACCGAATCATACTGGCAAAGTAGAGGGTGTAATCGATGTCGCAGCCGGGGCGTCGGGAGAAGTTTGGGCCACCATCGATGGAGTCGGACCTGACCTCGGCATTCGTCATTTCTCCAACGGAAAGTGGACGCCCTATATCATCCCAGGTCTTGATGGAACAAAAGTCCTTTCTAGTGCATTATTCGTTGACCGCAACCAGTCGCTCTGGATCGGAACCGATAATAAAGGTCTTTATCGAGTTCACGATGGTATAGCCGACCATTATGGAAGTTCCGACGGCCTCTCCGGCGATTCCGTGCGTTACCTTTATGAGGACCACGAGGGCAATCTTTGGGTCTCGACGGATGGCGGACTCGACATGTTTCGAAACACCGCGGCCATCACGTATTCGTCGTCTCAGGGTTTATCCGGAAATACGTACTCGATTTTGGCTTTGCCGGACGATTCGGTTTGGATTGGCGAGCACGGTGTCGTAGACATCATCAGAGACGGCCGTCATTCAGTACTGCCTGGGAAAGGGCTGTTAGGGTCTAATGTGACAGCGTTGTTCCAAGACCATAGCGGCGTGGTTTGGCTCGCAGCGGGCGGCAAACTGCTGACATACGAACACGATCGAATTAAGAGAATTCTGACAGCTGACGGCCCCGCTATTTCAGCCATTGGCGAAGACACGAACCAGAATATATGGGCGATCAATCCGAAGCGCCGTCTGTTTCGCATAAAGAATCGAATCGTCCAGGAAATTACCTCGGAGAGTAGCGCTCCTCTATGGCGGGGTCTTCTGCCAGATCCCGCAGGAGGTGTCTGGGTCGCTGCGCGTAACGGCGACCTCACCCATTATGCCGAGGGAAGTGTCCGCACGATTACATTGAATCGCCCTGAAGGGTCACCTGCGGTTCAGGGAATAATCGCCGACAGTGATAATTCTGTGTTGGAGTTCACCTTTAACGGCTTATTTCGATGGGATAACCATGAATGGAAGGTGCTCGACAGCCGTAATGGCCTTCCGTGCGACGCGATTTACTCGGCGATCAAAGACAGCGATGGGGCTTTGTGGCTTTATTCGCAGTGTGGCCTGGTGAAAATTGAGCGGTCGGAAGTTGAAAAGTGGCACCGAGAGAGTAACAGCAAACTATTGGTTGAGATATTCGATAAGTTTGATGGCGTACACCCGCGACCATTCGGTCTTGAAGGCCAGCCTCTCGCCGCCAGAGCGTCGGATGGGAGACTCTGGTTCATCAACGTAGTTTCGGCTCAAACGATTGATCCTAAACAGGTCTACAAAAATTCGATTCCGCCGCCAGTTTATATAGAAAAGATTGTTGCCGACCGTAAAGACTTTGCAGTCAACAATGGCTTGCGCCTGCCGGCACTCAGCCATAACGTTGAAATTGACTATACGGCGCTGAGTTTTGCGGTGCCGCAGAAGGTTCGCTTTCGCTACAAACTTGAGGGTCGCGATACGAGCTGGCAGGAGCCGGAAACGCGCCGTCAGGCCTTCTACACCGATCTTCATCCCGGGAAATACCGGTTTCGTGTGATCGCCTGCAACAATAGTGACGTCTGGAACGAGGAAGGCGCGAGCCTGGACTTCAACATTGCGCCCGCCTGGTACCAAACAAATTGGTTCCGAGTGGCGTGCGGAGCGACTTTGCTGCTGTTGCTTTGGTTTATTTATCAGCTTCGGCTTCAGCAGCTGCGCCATCAGTTCAGCATCGCACTGGACGCACGAGTCAACGAGCGGACACGCATCGCGCGAGATCTGCATGACACCCTCCTGCAGAGCTTTCACGGATTGTTGCTCCGTTTTCAAACGGTCTATGCTTTGCTCCCATCGCGGCCGGAAGAGGCGAAACAGAGCCTTGGGGGTGTCATTGATCAAGCCGCTCAGGCCATCACCGAGAGCCGGGATGCGGTACAAGGATTGCGCTCATCCACGATCGAAAGCAACAACCTTGCTGTTGCCATAAGGTCTTTCGGAGAAGAACTCTCTTCCGATGAAACCAACCACAATTCCGCTGTCTTCCAGGTGCAGTTAGAAGGTACGGCGCGGAATCTGAATCCGATCCTGCGTGACGAAGTTTACCGGATTGCGTGCGAAGCGCTGCGGAATTCATTCCAGCACGCTCAGGCGCAACACATCGAAGTGGAAATTCATTATGACCCAGGGCAGATACGGCTGCGCGTGCGGGATGACGGAAAGGGTATCGATCCAAAGGTTCTAGCTGGAGACGGTCGACAAGGACATTACGGATTGCACGGTATGCGCGAACGCGCCGAAGTCGTGGGTGGTAAGCTGACGGTCTGGAGTGATCTCGATTCCGGTACTGAGGTTGAGTTGAGCATTCCTGCCGCCGCGGCTTATGCGACGTCTCCCAGCCGGTCATGGTTATTTGGAAAGTCCTCTGGAAGAGCGTCGCGGACAGAGAAGGAGTCATGAACACCGATACCAGCTCGATTCGGATCCTCGCGGTAGACGACCATCCCCTGGTACGACAAGGGATCGCCGGTTTGGTTGCCATTCAACCAGATATGACTTTAGTCGGGGAAGCATCGAATGGGCGCGACGCAATTCAGCAGTTCCGTGAACACCGTCCGGACGTCACTCTCATGGACTTGCAGATGCCGGAGATGGACGGAATCGATGCGATCATCGCAATTCGCAATGAGTTTCCCGAGGCACGAATCATCGTACTTACGACTTATGTCGGCGATGTGCAAATTTTGCGCGCCCTCAAAGCTGGTGCTCGGGCTTACTTGCTAAAGAATCTCCTGCACAAGGAATTGCTGGATACGATCCGCGCCGTCCATGCCGGGAAAAAGACTTTATCCCCAGATGCTTCCTATCAGCTTGCCGAACACGCCACCGATGACGCCTTAACCCCGGCGGAGATCAGTGTCTTGCGTCTAATTGCAGCCGGGAATGCCAACAAACAGATTGCGGATCAGCTCTCGATTACCGAGGAAACAGTCAAGGGACGAGTCAAGAACATCCTCTCCAAATTGGGCGCGAACGATCGAACCCACGCCGCCATGATCGGAATGAAACGCGGCATCATCGAATTTTAGTCACTCGAAAGAGTGTCCGTTCCTGCTCCATTTGGGGTTCCCGAATCACGCCAGTATTTCCTAATCTAGATTGTTGTAAACAAGGTCTCTTTTGCGACGGTTATTTTCTACATTCGCGCACGGCTGGCCCGGCGCCGCCCTACTCCTTCTGCGTCTGGTCACCGGCATTGCGCTGATTGATCGTGGCGTCGCGGGACTATGGAATTGGCCTCCCGTCCACCTAGCCGTACCGTGCGCGGTTGCGGCTGCGGCAGGAATACTTCTAATTGCCGGTTTGTGGACTCCCATCGCCGGAACGCTCGTTGCGGCTGTCGAGGCATGGAAGGTATTCTCGCAACCCGGAGATCCGTGGATTTACATCTTATTGGGAACACTCGGTGCCGCCCTCGCCCTCCTCGGCCCTGGCGCTTGGTCAGTCGATGCCCGCCTTTTTGGATGGAAGCGCCTCGACATTCGATCTCGCAAGAATTAGCTCGCACTCGTTTGAGTTAGTTTCCCCCTCTTAAGAGGCTCCTGCTTATCCCAACAAGGCATGTTCCCCAACTCATGATAGGTCGCCTGTCGTCCCGATGTAGTCAGTAGACGACTCCATCTGGGGTTGTTCGCTTTGTGGGATCGTTCCACAATGGGCCATCGTGATGACAAAACTTCCACTCTCTTGAGATCTTCCCGCTCTATGGAGCGGCTCGCGAGGAGTAAAGCAATGGCTAGTTTCGATTTGATTGGATCCAGCATGAAATTCCAGACTGTACTCGAGCAGATCAATAAGGTGGCGCCCGTAGATTCCGCCGTGCTGGTGCAGGGCGAAACCGGCACCGGTAAAGAAGTAATTGCACAAGCTATTCATGAGGCCAGCCCTCGCCGCCAGAACCGCTTTGTGGCCCTCAACTGCGCGGCGATCCCCAGCGCCTTGCTAGAGAGCGAACTCTTCGGCCACGAACGCGGCGCGTTCACCGGTGCCGTGGCTCAGACTATCGGACGCTTTCAATCAGCGGACCGCGGAACACTGTTTCTTGATGAAATCGGCGATCTGCCTCTCGAGCTGCAACCGAAACTTCTCCGTGCTCTTCAGGAAAAGCAGTTCGAGCGCCTGGGCGGGGGCCACACCTTCCAAGTCGACGTGCGGGTCGTCGCGGCTACGAACCAGGACTTGTGGCAGATGGTGCAGGAAAGGAAGTTTCGTGCGGATCTTTACTATCGGCTGAATGTCTTTCCGATCACGCTGCCGCCGTTGCGTGAACGAGAAGACGATCTCCCGCTTCTGATCGAACACTTCGTTCAAAAGTTCGCCAAGAAACAAGGCAAGTCGATCAATCGCATTCCCGAGGCGGCGGTGGAAGTGCTGAAACGTCATAATTGGCCTGGCAATATCCGAGAATTACAGAATGTAATTGAGCGCGCTGTGATCATGACGACGGGATCCGTTTTAGAACTGCAGGCGACAGAGCTTATGACCCAGAATGTCGAGTCCTCGACAAGTTGGACACTAGAGGACTTCGAGCGGGCCCACATCACACGGACTCTCTACGCGACCAACTGGGTGGTCGGAGGACGGCGGGGAGCTGCAGCCAAGCTGGGGCTGGCAAGGACGACTCTCATAGCCATGATGCAGCGGCTTGGCATTCGTCGCGAGGCGGTAGAACAGACCGCGGGTCATACAAATCAACCGTTGCTATCAGGACCACGCGGGCCACATCCGTCGTACGAGACGCCACGAGAAATTGCGTATAGACCAATTCCCATTTGAACAAAAATTCAGTAGCCTATTTCTGCCTGCGGACCTGTCTCATATAGAGGAAAGACTGCTGTGCCACGATTCGGGAATGAGGAGCGGTCTGGCATGCGTCGCAGCCAGCAAATGCCTCCCGCCCTAGTTGAGATCCAATCTGCGGGCTCGTACGACGAACCTTCCTGGAGCGGCCCCCACAAAGTGAAACGGGTAACAGGTGATCAGCGTGAGGGTTTCCCCGGTTGCGGATTGTAGAACCCACGTTTCATCAGGCTTGACGATGTCAGTGAAGGTAACGCGGTAGCTGTACTGCGAGCGGGGATCAGTTATCTTGATCACATCGCCGGGTTTGAGTTCACCCAATAGGCGAAAAAAAGTATCGCGGTGAGCAGCGAGCGCTATATTTCCAACCTGGCCCGGCAACGCCGTCCCAGGCAAATGTCCTACTGCACGGTCTAGAACTCGCGCACTGGCACCTTCAGCAATCATCGCGGAGAGGTGAATATGGGGAATATCCACCTTGCCCACAAATGCAACGTCATGGCCCCGGTGCAAAGCTGCATGTCTCGAGATCTCGGCGGGATTTGATGGCTTCCCGAGAGCATCAGGATCAGAGCTGGAGCTTTGCAATTGCTCGCGCGCCCAGGTCTGATAGCGCCTCGCCTCCATGGTTACGATTACGCAATATGTAAGTGCGGACAATCCCGCGACGAAAAACAGGTAGTGGCCACAGAGAAGAATTCTCTTGGTTCGAAGTGTCATCGCCAGTCCCTCTTCTGTGCTGTGCCGAACATCGAACTGTCATGGCGTAAACAATTGCCAGACGCCGTCAAGACAGCGCCTGGCCGTGGAAACACGAGGGTCCTTATCCGATTCTTAGTGCAGCCACCCGAAGTGCAACAGCTACTGCAAGTACCATCAACCCGGCAGCCTCCAGAAAAGGCAGAGAACTGCCTGTCTTGGGCAAAGAATTCGCGGGCGCTTCTACTGGGACGACCAAGGGCTCCGTGGCGACGATCTCCGTGATCTCAATCTCCTCGCCGCTCGGGTTGATCGCTTTCACAGGAGTTTGCTTGATCCGACTCGTATCCGCAGGCAGTTCATCCGGCATCGCCAGCACTGGCCGGCTGGTTTGTTTGGCGAACCGCGCTGCTTTAGTTTTCGGGTAGACAAACTCCTCGCCGTAGTTGGCGCCGGGGTAATACCACGAATGAATAGCTTCCGGGGAATCCGAAGGGCGCTCTTCGAAATGGATAACAGTCTTTCCCGTCGGTTGCAGTCGGTAGTCGGGAATCGCGAGAATGGTCGTTATCAGATGCATCCGATCAGCGTCCCAGACTTGAACGATGTTGCGATCGGAATCGCCGTCCGCAAGCGTGAACCAATAAGTGCCGGCAGACAAAACCAGGCCCGGCACTTCGACTGGTTCACTGAATGTGAGTTTGGTTGCCTTATCCCATTCATCGGCCATGACTGCGCTCGGCATTGCTCCCACAAACAACAAAGCCAAGCAGAAAGTGAATACGAACGGCTTGTTCCTGTACACGTTGTTGCTCCTTTTCGATTCTGTGCCAATTAGGCACGTCGATTTTCGTTGCTGTACTCAAGCGAACGCCGAATCTTGCCGGTTTGCGCTCTCCCGACGTTCTTCTGCTTAATGTCTTCCGGAGCCGGGAGGAAATCCCTTAAACATTTTTGCTACGCCTTTGTCGAGATTCTTTTCATTGTTCGTTGCCTTGTCGGACAGCATGTCTTCGAGGCTTCCTCGCCAAATCAGTTGCTTGGTTTTCGCGTCGTACATGTCGACGACCAATGTTCCTTCCTTGTAGTAGTGCTCCGTCGTTGTTGCATCGCCGAAGCCTCCAAATCCGCGCCACCTCCAACCGCCACCGAAGCCATCGTAAAAAGTGTCCAGAGTTTTCTGCGTTTGGGTCGTTTCTATCGCCATGATGGCAACGTCAGCGCCTTGCTCGGCCCGACTCCAGCCCTTCGCCGCCAACTGATTGTCCACGGCATTTTTTATGCGCGATGTCCAGAGAGAGTTGGCAGGCTTGATTTGCTCCCAAGAGTAGGTCTTGTATTGAGAGAAATCTGCTCGGTGATCAAAATCGGTTTGGACCTGCTGCGCGAATGATGTAGCGAGTCCGGCCAGTGAGAGTGCCGTGTACATTGCGATGCGTCGTAGAAGTTTCATAATTGTCTCCTCCTTAACGCATAGCAAAGCATGCTTGGTGCCAAACAACACAGCAGAGAAAAAAGCGGGCTTTCCGATATGGCTCCCTGCGTTGCGCTCGTGCTTACGAGTCCCAGATCGATGCCAGTCGTTTCTGGCGCGTCCACACGCCGACTGACTGTCGTGCCACAGACACGTTTTACCGCCGGAGCAAACCGATCGTGAAGAAGAACCTGCATGTGAGAGATCACACGTTTGGAGAGCCGAATGCAATGAATGGCCCCGCAGATGAAGCTCCCTGATCGAAAGACTAAAGACGAAATCTGAATAGGAGGAAATTGCAAATGGCAAATCGAGAGAGGACTAAGTGCGCGCACATGCCTTGTCTTTGTGACGTTTCACCAGGCGAGGAATATTGCAGCGATGTTTGTCAGGATGCGGGGAGCGAAGACGTCGAGGTCGCATGCCAATGTGGCCACGCAAGCTGCCCACTGACAGTGTAGAGGTCGGAGCATTGGCATTTGTAAAATCAGCAGCGATAGGAGGCCACTAAACCAATGGGAACGACAATCGCAACAATTGATCGCGAACAAATTCCTGAGTGCAGCCCTTTCGATAACCGGGAGCGAGAAATGGCGGCGACTTTGTCTCGTTACTTGCCTTCCTTCCACCGGCGCGCGTTTCGATACTTGGGGAATGCTGCCGACGCGGAGGACGCAGTCCAGGACGCATTGTTGTCCGCCTACAAGCATGTTGGCCAATTCAGGGCTGAGGCGCGGATGTCGACGTGGCTGATGGCAATCGTAATCAACTCCGCGCGGATGCAATTGCGCAGGCGCCCGCGCCAGCCGCATGTCTCTTTAGACGAGCATCCAGACCCTGAGAGTTACGCGCTTTCGGAACTGTTGGCCGACCACAGGCCCGGCCCCGCAGAACTATGTCTCACGTCAGATCTTGCGGAAAATGTTTTGCAACTAGCGCGACAACTCACACCTATTCTGCGCAGCGCTCTTCAACTCCGCTACCTGGATGGCCTAAGCATCCGCGAAATGACCGATGTCTTAGGAGTTGCTGAAGGCACAGTGAAAGCCCGCATCGCGCGAGCGCGGGCTAAATTGCGAAGTCTCATGCGTCAAACGGCCAATAACCAGCGCAGGCGTATTTCCAAAATCACGATGCCCGAGCGTTGACAAGGCAGCTCATGTAAGGAGCCGGCCCGGATCAGATTGAAACGATCACCGTTTAGTGAGGCATTTTCTGGACTTTGTCATGGCGCATCTCTGGTTCGTCGCGCTGGGCGTCGAACGCCAAGAATCAGAGTAAATACAGAATGTCCTAACGCTCCATCGTCTCGACCAGAATTCCGTCCAGTGATACAAACGTTCGTCGCGCAACAAAGAACAAGGCCTCTTCATACTGCATTCTCAGCGACGAGCACTCCTCGCAATGCGTCTTCTGGTTGACTGCCGAACTCAACGGCATTTTTGCCGAGCAGAGGCAGGTCCGCGCGGCCCCATAGCTTTCTCTTTGAGGACGAGTCATCCCTTGCTGTTTGGGGCACGCGCGCCCAAGCGCGTCGGCGATCGCCACGAAAGCGCGCGTTCCGGTGCGGACGCAAATCTTAGCGAATTCCGCATCTTTAGTTTCAGTGGACGAGGCTGCAAGATCGGCGGCGTCAAGCACTGCTGCCGCTGCCAAAACCCAAGACTGCCCACTCTGCACGGAAGGCGACAGGGCGAGCATCGGTAGCACGGAGTGCGTATCAGCAAGCATTCGGAACCAGTCTTCCCAGTCTTCCCATACGTCTTTCATATCGCCGGCGATGCCTGCTCGCTGGCACCATTCGCGGAATGCAACCCCGGTAGGTTGATCACCGATACGCGTATACAGCCAGGAAGTCTTGTCCTCGCGCGACCGGATTACCGCTTGATATCCGGGAATGAATGTGAAGAGGAACACTACGATGCCAAGCCCCAGCGCGCCTTCTGGAACCGCAAGCCATTGGCCCGCAATACTCGTAGGCGTTGCAAAGCCAAGCGTGTTCAAGGCTGACCCAGAAGCAAGCAAAGCCTGGTGCCACGTATTCACAGCATGCGCTCCCCAGTACAAGAACGTGAAGGCAATCATCGCGCCTACAAAGTACACGAGGATCAGGGAGAGGAGGTACGCAGGGAAAACCCAAAGCAGAACCCGATGCAGGGCTCCGGCACCCCGGTTGCGGCCGAGCCGCAGAGCGACCGCCGTGTAGACTGCACGGCCACTGAGTTCGGCAAAGAAGTCACGATAGTGACGATTCATCAGTGCAATTCGAATCATCGATCGTAAGATCAAGAAGAGCAGCCACAGACCTAACATCGATACGAGGACGTGTGTCAATTCTTAAACCTCCACAACAAGAGATGTGTCCGCTGAAGATCAGCGTAATGAAGATCGACTCAAATACGTCTTGTAGTTCGCCCGCCACGTTTCCTTTCTAAAGCAATTTGCCTTCCCATCGCTGCCAGTTGCACACTCCTTTTCCTCGTGGCACCGATGGCTTGTTCTCAGGCACGCCTGTTTGCTCCGAAGCATGGCGGCTTCGCGATCTTCCATCTACGCAATGGAAATGCGCTGCGCAGCTGTTGGAAGAGCTGGGGGAGCCAAGGCGGAAAGTGTGCACCTCTCCGCGAAACCACGCACAAAGCTAAGAACCCAGCTTCAAGCGCTGTCGCCAGGTGGACTCGATGTCTTTGCGCCGACACTAGGAAGGCTCCGGCAGCGAGCTTGCACTCTTGAACTACGGATGAATCCCTCGAAGACTTAATAAAGCACGCGAACAATAATTTGGAACACAAACTGCCTCTCAATTTGCAGCGATGTTCCGCCTGACAAAAGTGGATGGGAGTGAGGACACAATGGCTGCAATCAGCAATGTGATGGTTATAGGCTTCCGCAAAGAAACAGATAGTCTCGGCGAGGTCAATGTTCCAAGCGACAAACTATGGGGAGCGCAAACCCAGCGGTCCCTCGAACATTTCAGTATCGGACACGATCTCATGCCGCGGGAGATGATTGCTGCGTATGCCACTTTGAAGAAGGCAGCGGCAAATGCGAACCGCGCAGGCGGGCGACTCGACGACACGCGACACAGACTGATCGTTCAGACCTGCAATGAGATCCTCGCCGGCAGTCATGAGGACATGTTCCCGCTGCATGTGTGGATGACGGGGAGTGGTACGCAATTCAACATGAACGTAAATGAGGTGATCTCCAACCGCTGTTGCCAGCTTGCCGGCACGGCGTTGGGCAGCAAAACACCGGTTCATCCCAACGACCACGTTAATATGTCGCAGTCCTCCAACGATTCCTTCCCCTCCGCGATGAACATTGCGGCCGCTGTCAACGTGAAACAACGACTGATTCCGGCCGTAAAAGCCCTGCGCGATGCCATCGCTGCAAAAGCCGATGAGTGGAAGGACATAGTCAAGATCGGACGTACTCACATGCAGGATGCTACTCCCATTACTCTCGGCGAAGAGTGGTCTGGATACGAGGGTATGCTTGACGACAATTGTGATCGACTCGAGCATGCGCTGAAGGATGTATACCAACTCGCACTTGGGGGCACAGCGGTCGGAACGGGACTTAACGCGACTCCCGGATTTGGCGACGCGGCAGCTGCCGAAATTGCGGAGCTTACAACGTTACCCTTCAGTAGCGCACCAAACAAGTTCACCGTGCAAGGTGCTCATGATGCTCTTGTGCAACTTTCCGGCTCACTCCGCACACTCGCGGTCTCTCTTTACAAAATCGCGAATGACATCCGGCTCATGTCGTGCGGTCCACGTGCCGGTTTCGCCGAGTTGTTGATCCCGGCAAACGAACCAGGCTCCTCCATCATGCCGGGGAAGGTGAACCCCACTCAGGCTGAGGCGCTCGCCATGATCGCTGTGCAGGTGATGGCAAACGATGTCGCAGTCGGCTTCGGCGGGGCGGGCGGCTATCTGGAAATGAACGTTTACAAGCCGCTGATCATCTTCAACGTCGCTCACTCGGTCACGATCATGGCCGACGGGTGCACCAACTTCCGCAAATTCCTGGTCGAGGGTACGAAGCCCAATGTGAAAAAGATCAAGGAATACGTGGAACGCTCGCTGATGCTGGTGACGGCGCTTTCGCCGGTCATCGGTTATGACAAATCTTCGAAGATTGCACACTACGCGCTGGCTAACGATCTGACACTCAAGCAAGCTGCTCTCAAGTTGGAATTTGTAACAGAAGAGGAGTTCGATCGCGTCGTCGATCCAACAAAGATGGTGCGCCCTTACGTGGCAAAGGCCAGCTGAAATTGCATCTCTTTGGCACTAACACCCGGACACAAAACATTCAGACCAGGAAGGAAAAGTCATGAACACCAATAAACGCGGAATGGAACTACTCCAGGACCCGACACTCAACAAATCAACCGCTTTCACCGAGGCGGAAAAGCAGGCGCTGGGAATTATTGGCCTCGTGCCCGACGTAACCGAAACAGAGGATCAGCAACTCAGCCGGGTGATGATGCAACTCGGTCACAAGACCAGCGACATCGATCGCTACATTTACCTGATCAATCTGCTCGACCACGATGAAACGCTCTTCTATCGGACGATCATGTCCGACCCAGCCCGCTTTCTGCCCATCGTTTACGACCCGACCATTGGGGAAGCCTGCCTCAAGTTCGGCCATATCTATCGTCAGGCCCGTGGCATGTATCTTTCGATCACCCGCCGCGGCAAAGTAAAGGAGATCTTGAGAAATTGGCCACAAAAGGACGTTCGGTTCATTTGCGTCACAGACGCCGGCCGCATCCTCGGCCTCGGAGATCTTGGGGCGAATGGCGCGGGCATTCCTATCGGAAAGTTGCAGTTGTACACCGCCTGCGCCGGAGTGCCGCCCCAATACCTGCTTCCCATGTACCTCGATGCGGGTACTAACAACGAGCAATACCTGCACGATCCTCTGTATTTGGGCATGCGGAAGACACGACCTTCGACTCAGGAGCTTTTTTCTTTTGTCGATGAGTTCGTCGAGGCCGTGCAGGAGGTATTTCCGAAATGCTGCATTCATTTTGAGGACTGGACCGGCGTGGACGCCGTGCACCTGCTCCAACGCTACCGCGACAAGTACTGCGTCTACAACGACGACGTGCAAGGTACGGCCGGAATCACTCTCGCTGGAATGATCAATGCGACCAAGCTAAAGGGCACGAAGCTGAAGGATGAAAAATACCTGTTCCTTGGCGCCGGCTCAGCCGGTATCGGTCTCGCCGACCTGCTTTGCTCAGCACTCGTTGCGCAAGGCGTGGCCTTGAACGAAGCGCAGGCACGAATTCACATGTTCGACATCAATGGCCTTCTGGAGTCGACACGATCGGACCTCGTCGATTTCCAAAAGCCTTACGCGCACCAGCATGCGCCGACGAAGGATTTCGTCGCTGCCATCGATAGCATCAAGCCGACGACGATCATCGGTGTGAGTACCGTTGGAGGCTTGTTCAACCAGAAGGTCGTTGAAAGCATGGCGCGGATCAATGAGCGTCCGGTGATCCTGGCGCTATCCAACCCGACTGAGCATGCTGAATGCACGCCTGAACAAGCTTATACCTGGTCGAAGGGCAAAGCGATCTATGCGGCCGGCGTGCAGTTTGAACCGGTGCGCTACGACGGGAAAACATTTTTGCCGGGACAAGCCAACAACTTTTACATCTTTCCGGCCGTCGGTATGGCGATTTTCGCCACGCAGGCGAAGCGGGTCACAGACGAGATGTTCATCGAGGCGGGACAGGCCGTGGCGGACCAGGTGCCGTCCGACTTGCTCAAGCAAGGTCTCCTTTACCCACTGCAATCGAACATTCTGGAGACCGAGATCCAGACGGCAGCGCGCGTTGCCAAGCTGGTCTTCGACTCCGGGCTTGCTCGCGTAGAGCGGCCGAAGGATATGGTCGCTTTCATTCGTCAACATGTCTATACGCCGGAATACAAGAAAGGACCGATTCAGGCAGAGAAAGTGGCCTGAGTTATTTCTCGCGCAAGGTGCAATACCCATGGCTCAAGAGCAAAAGGTCGCGCGGGTTCCAACTGAGAAGGGCAACGCTGTCCTTCACGCTATCGCGCTGTCGATATTGTGCGTGATCAGCTATTGGCTGATCACGCACTTGCTTGCTCATGTGTTCCCGGTCTCCAGAGACGATGACCTTCTGGGAGGCATGTGGGCGGTGGTTGCCACCGTATTTGTGTATCGCTACAGTTACGAGCAAAGTACCGGCGCTGCCCTATCGCGAATGGCAGCAACCTCGTTGAGCTTTGCTCTTTGCTTTATCTACCTGCTCTTCTTTCCGTCCGAGGTCTGGGGAATGGCTGCGCTCATTGGGATCGGCGCGGTCGCGATGTCCGTCCTCGATCGGCCGGACGACATAATTACGACGGGCATCACGACTGCCGTCGTGATGGTTGTTGCTGCGATAAGCCCGGACCACGCGTGGAAACAGCCGATCCTGCGCCTTTTCGACACGCTCGTAGGAGTTGTGGTCGGCGTTGCCGGCGGATTGATCGGTCTGAAGTCACCCTTCCGCCGTCGGCCGGAGGGACGATGCGAAAACTGTCCGTAAAATTCGTCTGTGTGATGTGGGTTGCGTTGCGTATTCTTACGGCCAATGCGGCTGCTCAGATTGCGCAGGAGGAGACACTCAGAGGCCCGGACAGTCATGAGACTGGCGAAGGCCCGCGCGGCCATCTTCTCGGAGATTGGGACGGCGAGCGGTCGCGCCTGTCGGAACGCGGCGTCAGCTTTGATTTCCAGTACATCAGCGACTCGCTTTCCAACATCAAGAGCCAACAACCTGAGCGATTTGCAAGTTGGAATCGCTTTCGAGGTACGGTCGACATCGATCTCGGGACCCTGATTCACCAGCCCGGCTTATATTTCCATGCCACAGCGCTCTGGCAAGGTGGGGGCAATATGGGTTCCTACCTCGGTTTGCTAGCCAGTCCGAGCAGCCTATCCAGCGCGAATACATTTCGTTTGGATTCCTGGTGGCTGGAAAAACGATGGCTGAACGAACGGCTCACCGCACGCGTCGGTCAGTTCGCCGGCCAGGATTTTTACGGAGCGCAGCACGACGGCACATCTTTCATTTTCGAGCCGATGGGATATGCCCTGGACAATCTCAGCACCACCTACGAATCGTTCGACCCACCTTCGACGCCTGCAGCGGAACTGCGCGTCGTGCCAGTTCACTTCCTCTACGTCAAATCGATGGTAGAAGCCGAAGACCGCAATCCCTTTGCTCACAATTCCACCGGATTGGTTCCGCAATTTCGCGGCGCGCCGATTAGCATTTCGGAGATCGGTTTTACTCCGGGCAAGAAAGCGTCATCGATTCGAGCATCCGATGACGTCGAGAGCCGCAAGGGATACTCGGGGCTTTATCAATTCGGCGCAGTTTACAATCCGTCGAAATTCACAACCCCAACAAATTCAACACGACAGGGAAACTATCTCTTGTACGGGATGGCGAACCAAGCCCTCTGGCGCGTGGTCCCGAAAGGTGGAAAAGGGATTGATGGCACATTTGCCTATGACTGGAGTCCGGCCAATGTTAATCGCAACAACAGGGTGCTCACCGCGGGGCTTCGATTCAACGAACCACTACCCCTGCCGATCCACAACACAATGTCGCTCGGTTTCGTGCAAAACCGTTTGAGCCCGCGCTTTCTGCCGTCCACTACCTCCCCTCGTTGGAATGCCGAGCGCGGCGTTGAGTTCAACACCTTGTTAGATCCCCTGCCGATGCTACTTGTACAGCCGGTGATTCAGTACTACGCGAATGTCGGCGGGGGCGTTCAGCGCGCAGTGGTTTTCGGGTTCAGAACCAAAGTTGAATTCTGAAATACTTCGCCTCTTGGTTGCCGCCGCATCGTTTCCACGCAGTTTAAGTTTGCAGCATGGCAGGCGTCGCCACTATCTAGCCGCGGCAGCAAACCTTGGCAACTACCAACGAGTGAAACAAGCGGCAATGTCGTCGAACTGCATCCCATCCTCTTCGTGAGCCGGACGCGGGCACTTCGACCCTATGTCGTGACGCTGACACCAGAGACCACCCAGCAACATATCGACCGCCGCGAAATTCTATCTCCGTCTTCTCAGTTCCGCGCAACGCATTGACTTGACTGCGATACCGCAAAATTCATGTCGACCATCGATTGGAGCGCTGTGTGCACTCCCACAGACAGCGCAACGCTTAGCGCCGCCGGAGGATGATCATGCAGGCAGGAAAGCTAGCACCAACGATGACCCAAGTGGATAAGGTGCTATACACCGCAAAAACTCACACCACGGGTGGTCGAGCAAACGGCACGGCCCGCAGCTCTGACGGCCATTTGGAGATTGAGCTTTCAGCTCCGGGCACACTCGGCGATGGCACCAATCCAGAGCAGCTTTTCGCGGCTGGGTGGTCAGCCTGCTTCGAGGGAGCCATGGGCATTGCAGCTCGTAAGATGCGGATCACTCTTCCGGCTGACCTCGCCATTGACGCTGAAGTCGATTTGTGTACAACAGACGGCGCTTTCTTTCTGCAGGCTCGCCTCAACGTCAACGTGCCGGGCGTGGAGCGCGAACTTGCTCAGACTTTGGTCGACGTCGCACACCAGACATGTCCTTATTCCAAAGCCATTCGCGGCAATGTCGAAGTCGTGATCAATGTGGTTTAGGAAAGTCGGAGGACAGCAGTAAGCACGACTGAAATTAATCCAATTGGAGGAAATGAAATGTCTGAAGCAGTCAACGCAGTAAGCAACGAAATAGTCAAAACCAATCGTCAGCGCCTTTCGTGCACTTCCGTCATGGCCGCTATCACTGTCATAACTGCCGTTACCTTGGGTGTGAGCGGCCTTGCTGAGGCACAATCCAGCGCGCAGAACATGTCGAGATCGAATACTTCATTCGGGCCCATCAAGCAGATCGATGCCGGGCTCTTGAACGTTGGCTATGTCGAAGCTGGACCTGCCAATGGCACTCCTGTGATTCTTCTGCACGGCTGGCCGTACGACATTTACAGCTTTGCCGAGGTCACCCCTTTGTTGTCATCGGCTGGCTACCACGTGATCGTGCCGTACTTGCGTGGATCTGGCACGACGAGATTTCTTTCCAATGAGACGGTTCGAAACGGCCAGCCCTCCGTAGTGGCTCTCGACATTATCCATTTGATGGATGCGCTCAAGATCGACAAGGCGATAATCGCCGGCTTCGATTGGGGAGCGCGGACCGCGGATGACATCGCCGTGCTCTGGCCAGAACGCTGCAAGGGAATCGTTTCGGTGAGCGGTTATTTGATCGGCGGACAGGCATCCGGCCAGATCCCGTTGCCGCCACAAGTCGAATACCAATGGTGGTACCAATATTATTTCGCCACGGAAAACGGCAAGGCTGGCTACGACAAGAATCGGCACGATTTCAACAAACTCATCTGGCATCTCGCGTCACCGAAATGGAATTTCGACGATGCCACATTCGATCGCACGGCAGCGTCGTTTGACAATCCGGACCATGTCGCCATTGTGATTCACAATTACCGCTGGCGGATTGGCATTGCAGAAGGTGAGCCGCAATATGATCAACTGGAAAAGCGACTTGCCGAACGCCCGGTCATTTCCGTGCCCGCGATCACCATGGAAGGTGACGCGAACGGAGCACCACATCCGCCGTCCGCAGCCTATCGCGGGCAGTTCTCGGGCAAATATGAATACCGGCTTATCACCGGCGGCGTCGGTCACAATCTACCCCAGGAAGCTCCACAGGCCTTTGCCAAAGCTGTCATCGACGTCGACGCTTTTTGATCGGCGTTCGCATGCACTCCCTGCGGACTGACATTCGGACAGTCCGCAGCGAGTGCATTTTCAGGTCTACAAGTTCACTTGATCCAGACGGTAACATCTACGAAAGGAAGCTCCGTCATGCGCGCTATTTCCAGGTATCTATCAGCGACGGCCGCCTTGGCGATGGCGGCGTTAACCGTGTTCGCCCGAAGCACTCCGGCCCAGAACGCCAGTGGTCCGCCCCCTTCCGTGATTCGCACCGATGACAATAGCGCCGGTGATAGCGGTGTGCCGCTCTTTACTTCGCCGAGTTCCAGTTCGCCAATTTATGGTGTCACCATCCCCGCTGGGTACCGGGAGTGGCAGTTGATTGCGCCGTCTCACGAAGTCATCCTCGACGAGTTGCGAGGAATTCTCGGAAACCCCGTAGCGATGATGGCTTATCGGAAGGGGATGCTGCCTTTTCCGGATGGTACGATCCTTGCCAAGGTCGCTTGGAAGCATGTGCCGTCCGTGCAGGACAACGGCGCCTTGGGCAAGTTCCAGGCTTTCGTTCCCGGGCCCGCCACGACGGTTCAGATCATGGTCAAGAATTCCAAAAAATACGCTGCAACGGGAGGTTGGGGATTCGGGCGATTCATCAATGGCAAGCCCGTCGATGAGGCACAACACAAGACGTGCTTCCCCTGCCACTCGGCTTTCGCGAAGGAGCACGACTTCGTCTTTACGCGTTACGCACCGTGAAGCAGAAGACGGGTCAACATGCTTATGAAATTGCTCAGGAGTTCTCCAATGAAACATCATCTAGGTTTTGACGCTTGGATCCGTCGCGCTCTGGGTGTGGCTGCGATCACTGGAGTCGTCGTTGTGACAGGATGGGACACGAATTTGCTGAGAAAGTTTTCTCTCGTGAAAACCGCGAAGGCCGATTCCCAGCCCTTCCTCAGCGAAGAAGGACGACTGCCTGAACTTGACGGCGCCGTCGCCTGGCTCAACTCCCCTCCCTTGAGGCGCGAGTCGCTGCGCGGAAAAGTTGTTTTGGTCAATTTCTGGACGTACTCCTGCATCAACAGCTTGCGGGAGTTGCCGTATATGAAAGCCTGGGCGACTAAATACAAAGATGCGGGCTTGATCGTGATCGGTGTGCACGCGCCGGAGTTCGGATTCGAGAAAGAACGCGTGAACGTACAAGACGCCGTGCGCGAGTTGAACGTTACCTATCCGGTTGCCATTGACAGCAATCATAGGGTTTGGGATGCGTTCAACAACGAATACTGGCCGGCGGATTACTTTATCGACGGGAATGGACGAATTCGCTATCACCACTTCGGAGAGGGCGACTATACCAAGTCTGAGCATGTTATCCAGGAACTGCTCAAAGCAAACGGAGCTACCGGCCTGGATGAGAGCCCAGTTCACATCTCCGCTGCTGGAGTTGAGGCGCCCCCAAGCGGAGATGAGCAATCTCCCGAGACTTACGTCGGCTATCGTCAAGCTCAGCGTTTCGCGTCGCCCGAACAAGTCGCTCAAGACTCAGGAAACACTTACATCCTTCCGACGTCTCTATCTTTAAATGAATGGGGATTGGGCGGGTCGTGGAACATTGGTCCCGAAAGCGGCGTCCTGCAAGTAGCGTCCGGCAAGATTGCGTTTCGCTTCCACTCCCGTGACCTGCACATGGTGTTGGGTCCGGCGAAGGACGGCAAACCCATTCGCTTCAAGGTGACATTGAATGGTGCCGCGCCCGGTGAGAACCGTGGTATCGACTCCGCTCCAGGCGGCACCGGCGAGGTTCGAGAGCCGCGCCTCTATCAACTGATCCGGCAAAACGGTCCAATCAGAGATCGAACATTTGAGATCGAGTTCTTCGACACCGGAGTGCAGGCTTTTTCATTCACGTTTGGCTAGATGAGAGTGGGGATTTCTGGCGAACGCGTTGAACGCCCGGCGGCGCGACTATTAAGCAAACGCTGTGACAGCCCCCTGACAATCGCCGCAGGGATACGTTAGATTGGGTTCTCTTCGAATAACCGAGCGACGAGCGCCGAGTCGAGGTACGCGCGGACCTCAACGATTTTGTCAGCGCTGAACCGGCAGACCCAACAATATCGGTTATCAAATCTGAGGCCGTTCTGAGCGCTGGCTAGCGAGCGCAGTTCCACTACGGCCCAATCTCCGCTCACCAAGGTGTGCTCAACCTGAAGCTGGGTGCCCTGTGGTAGGACCTTCGCCAGTTTCTCGAAGGTGTGGGACAGAAAATCCGCCTTGCTCTGGTAATGGCCGGCGAGAGGATGAGTTCCCTCTACCGTCCAATCGACATTGTCCGCAACGTGCGAAAAGAACTTACCACCGTTGCCCACGACAAGGGTTGTGAAAATGTCGCGAACCTGAGAAAGAGTTAGTGACATCTGAATCTCCTTGGACCGCGCCCCGCGCGTTGCTTTGGTGTGTTAACGGATACTCGCTCCCAAACCGGGCGCCAATTGGTCTTGCATTTGCCGTGGCACTTGAACTCGTTGCCTGGGCCGCCCATTCTTCCACCGCATTCGGGACAAACCAAATTCACAATGCTTGAGATTAGATCTGCGCTCGTTCGGAGTGTGGTCACTTCAACATTTTCCATAAGCCCTCACAAAGAACAACGAAGTATCAGCTGTCGGTGATTTGCAGCCGGAAAGGCAATTGATGATGTAATTGCTCTCCGCCTTCGAACTCACCGAAGCTCGCTGCACTGCCTTATGCACTTTCTCTTCCACGCTCCTCATGAGTACACGGCACCGACCTTGCGACTTCCTTTGCTGCGGACGACGCAACGGACAGGGCTTGTAGCTGAAGTGTCTTTTGAAGAAGCGTTGGGGCAGGCTGTCAACCACAATGCGAGAGTCCGTTGGTCGACACAAGGACGTTACTCAGACAGCATCGCGAGCCTGTTGAGATCAAACATCATCAAATCCGTCGTATGGATCGATCTTGCTCGCATCCGTCGCAACAACTTGCTGCGACGCCCACTTCATGGCTCCGTCCCGGTCTTGGCAGTTCAACTGCATTCTGCCTACGAAACATTCATAAAACAGAGGCCGAGTGAGCGCGATCCATGAAATTGCACTATGGCGATTTTGTTTTCGCTTGTGGTTCGGGTCTTGCATTTTGGCTGTCTCGAGGTGGGCGCAGGTTACGCAGCAAGGAATTCTCAGATGACCGGACGTCCATGACAGCGTCAAGACCCGCACGACCATCCCTTCGGAGAATGGAGCGGTATCCGATCACGCCTGCAGAAACGGGGAATTGATGTTGACTTGCACTATCACTAGCAAATACCAGCCTTCGTCAATATCGTTCCATAATGGAACTAGATTGACAGGTTATGATCGAGAGGATGCGACTGTCCTTTAACTGTCCAATAACGATTCCTTACCCCTACTTACAAGGCTTTTCAAGGGCCACCCGCGTCTTGTAAGTTGTTGAAAACACTAGTATTTTTGAGCTCATAACCCAAAGGTCGGTGGTTCAAATCCACCCCCCGCAACCAAATTCTGATTGAAAACAAGCAAGTTAAAGGGAGCCTGAAAGTCGGCTCCCTTCCTTTTTGACCAGACTATGCGGGACTATGCTCACTGTACCGTAGTCGCAACTTGTAGCTTCGTTTCCTTCGCGGCCACTTCGTTTAGGTAGTTACCTTGTTTCTCCATTGCCTTTCGCAGATCAGACTCATTCACAATGTTGTAACGGTAGTAGACGCTGGCCGTTTTTTGTCCCGCCGTTTTCATAGCTACGCTTTGCGAAACTCCCGGCACCCATCAACGAAGAGTACTCGGCCGCGTGGATCGATGAGCCGGGAACTGGCTCGGTTACTAATCGCAAAAGTCGCTCCACGGTTGTCTAATCCGACGGCCGAAACCGATAACCTCCACATTGCCCCATTATCCGAGAGTAGCTGCGGGGTGGACTCTGAGAAGTCAAATTCCTCAGAACTAAGGATTAGCATTTTCACGCAGCATTCCGAGCTGCGATTAGTCCTCGGACGTAAGCCAGGTTCCTGCGCATGTCGTGATCTACCGAAATTGGCGACGCGGTTTCCAGCTGGGCCCAATGATCGAAGCCGATGCCGGCGAGCGCGTCGATTACTGCTTTGAAATCGATCTGACCTTCGCCTAAGTAATGGGGATTATCTTTCAAGTGGACCTCGCATATCCGATCTCGACCTA
>Ga0209169_10000553_pt1 | contig 22814 bp, 17 predicted proteins | sample HubBroMetageWRM4_FD_188346 | JGI IMG/M metagenome (GOLD analysis project Ga0209169, IMG submission 188346) | Warmed soil microbial communities from the Hubbard Brook experimental Forest, New Hampshire - Hubbard Brook CCASE Soil Metagenome WRM 4... | ecosystem: Environmental > Terrestrial > Soil...
TGAGTCCGGCCCCGTGATGACCGGCCCGTGATGTCCGGCCTCGTGATGACCGGCCCCGTCAACTGATCTCGTCTCCTAGCTTCCCGGCACGGGCAGCCGGCCGGATACGGTCGTGCCCTGCCCGGGCCGGGAGCGGAGGTGCAGGGTCCCGCCCAGGGCGGCTAGCCGGTCGGCCATGCCTTGCAGGCCGGTGCCGCTTCTGGCCAGCGCGGTGTCGAAGCCGGCCTCAATACTGTTCCGGCGGATATGCGCCGCCAAATCGAGCGCGGAGGGGATTTTGTAGACCGGCATTTCCCGCGGCTCATCGTTAGGGCCGGTAAACTCCTTGTCCACCCCCACGGCGAAGATCGGCAGATTATCGAGGAAGAACGTATTGAGGTGATCGGTGTCGAACATCACAATGACGTCCGGACGCACGGCGGCAAGCTGCTCCTTCTGCGCCGCGAACAATTTCGCGGTTTCACTCTCCGGGCCGTCGCGCTTGACGAAAAACGGAAATACCGGCGTGTGCGGCACCCCGAACCCGGCAACTATATTCGCCATCTCACAACTCCCTGTCGTCCATTCACTCGCACACGGGTGTTATGCGACATTAGTCCGGCGACGTGAAGCCGCCAGAGTAGCCAGGAGGAAAACCGTGCCGCGCAAACCAGCGAAGAAGAAACGTTCTGCGAAACCCCATGTCGCCGCCGCGGCGATACCGACCGAGCACGGCCGCTTTGAATATTCGGCGATCATCGATCGGCCGCGGCTGTCGTGGCCGAACGGTGCGCGCGTGGCGGTATGGGTGATCCCCAATATCGAGCATTTCCTGTTCGACCGTCCCTCGACGCGCCTCACCAACCTGCCCGTCAATCCTGACGTGCTGAACTATTCGTGGCGCGACTACGGCGTGCGCGTCGGTATTTGGCGCATGATGGAGATCATGGAGAAGCACGGCGTTAAGGGCACCGTCGCGCTGAACTCCGACGTCTGCACGCACTATCCGCGCATTATCGAGGAGGCGAATAAGCTCGGTTGGGAGTGGATGGGCCACGGCAACAACAATTCGACGCTGATTAACAGCCAGACCGAGGCTGAGGAGCGCGCTCTCATCAAGCAGGTGGTGGGCGCCATCACTAAGGGTGTCGGCAAGGCGCCGCGCGGCTGGCTTAGCCCGGCACTGAGCGAGACGGTGCGCACGCTCGACATTCTGGCGGAGAACGGCATCGACTATGTCGGTAACTGGGTCAACGACGATCAACCCTATCCGATGAAGGTGAAAAAGGGCTCGATGATCTCGATGCCGTATTCGACCGAGATCAACGACATCCCGGCGTTCCTCGATCTACACCAGAGCCCGGAAGTCTTCGGACAAATGATTTGCGATCAGTTCGACGTGCTCTACGAGGACGGCGCCACGACCGGGCGCGTGATGTCGATCTGCCTGCATCCGTTTTTGGTAGGCTATCCACACCGCAGCAAATATTTCGCCAAAGCGCTCGAGCACATCACCTCGCGGCAGGAAGTGTGGATCACGACCGGCAGCGAAATCGTCGACTGGTACAAGAAGAATTATCAAAAGCGCTGACGCAACGGCCTGGCCGTGAACAAGGTCGCGGCTCACGGCCAACTCGCGGGTTCGCCGCTAGAAGTGTTGCGCGTTTATCTGAAGCTCGGCGTCAGCAGCTTCGGCGGACCGATTGCCCATATCGGTTATTTCCGCGAGGAGTTTGTGGTTCGCCGGCACTGGCTCGACGAACGGGCCTTTGTCGATCTCGTTGCGCTCTGCCAGTTCTTGCCGGGTCCGGCATCGAGCCAGGTCGGATTTTCGATCGGGCTGATGCGCGCCGGCTACGCCGGCGCTCTTGCCGCGTGGGCCGGCTTTACGCTGCCTTCGGCGATTTTGCTCGTGCTGTTTGCCTACGGCGCGAGCGCCCTCAGCGGACCCATTGGGACAGGCGTGCTGCACGGGTTGAAGCTCGTCGCTGTAGCCATCGTCGCACAAGCCGTTTGGGGTATGGCGCGCGCGTTATGTTCTGATCGAGAACGGGCCTCCATCGCCGTCGTTGCCGCTTTGATTGTTTCGTTTAGCGGCTCTTCGCTCTCCCAGATCGGCAGCATCCTGCTTGGCGCCATTGCCGGACTGTGGCTTTGCCGCGCGGCCCCGCCGACCGAGCACGGTCACTTCGCCGTTCCTGTTTCACGCGGCGTTGGATTCGCGGCACTGATAGCATTCTTTGTTTTGCTTGCCGGTTTGCCCCTTCTACAGAGCCTGCACCTTTGGCAGGGCATTGCGGTCTTCGACGCGTTCTACCGTTCTGGCGCGCTCGTATTTGGGGGTGGTCATGTCGTGCTGCCGCTGCTGCGCGAAGCTTTTGTTCCGCCGGGCTGGGTCAGCGACGATGCGTTTCTCGCCGGCTATGGCGCTGCGCAAGCAGTGCCAGGTCCGTTATTCACGTTCGCTGCCTATCTCGGCGTCGTGGTCAATGCGTCCCCGCACGGGCTGGCCGGCGCCGCGCTCGGCTTGCTCGGTATTTTCGTTCCCGGCATTTTAATTTTGCTCGGCACGCTGCCGTTCTGGGAAAGCTTCCGCAAACGCGCCGGCGCGCAAGCCGCCATGCGCGGCATCAACGCCGCGGTGGTCGGCGTCCTTGGCGCCGCGCTCTACAATCCGGTTTGGATAAGCTCAGTCAAAACGCCGGGAGACTTCGGTGTAGCGCTCGCGGGCTTCGTTCTTCTCACGGTTTGGCGAGCCCCGCCGCTTGCGGTCGTCATTCTCGGCGCTCTCGGTGGATTGGCGCTGGCGTTTGTCCGGTGACGTACGCGGGAACGAGGTAGGCTAGGCTGTGCGGGGCAATAACCTCATTGCTTTGGCCGCGATCGCAACAGCGGTATCCAGTCTGCCAGCAGGCCGTGCGCAAGCCGGCCCGCCATACGTCACCGATGACCCCGAGCCCGTGCCGTACCAGCATTTTGAGTTCTACAACCTTTCCCTAGGCACTGCGATCCGCGGTGACACACAGGGTGAAGGCCCTGCGTGGGAGTACAATTACGGCCTCATCCCCAACGGTCAGGTCCATATTATAGCGCCTATGACATTCGACAGTGCCGCAGGGGCAGCGTCACAATTTGGCTATGGCGATACCGAACTCGGGTTCAAATATCGCCTCATCGATGAAAACAAGAGCGATTGGCGGCCGATGCTCGGCGTTTATCCGCTGGTCGAGCTTCCGACCGGCGACGTGGATCGCGGGCTCGGCGCCGGCTATGTGCGCGCGTATTTTCCGCTCTGGATTCAAAAAAGCGTCGGCGAGTGGACCACCTATGGCGGCGGCGGTTATTGGATCAATCATGGCGACGGCACCACCGATCGCGACTACTGGTTCTTCGGCTGGCTGTTGCAGCGCCAAGTTACGAAGCAACTCGCTATCGGTGGCGAAATCTTCCACCAGACGTCGACCGTCGCCTTCGGCGCCACCAATCCGATTTACACGCAACCGACCACGGGCTTCAACATCGGCGCCATCTACGATTTCGATGACGATCATCACTTGCTGGTCTCGGTCGGCGCCGGACTGCAAAACGCGTCAACGACGAACGAGTTTTCCTGGTATGTCGCCTATCAGATCACTGGAGCCGGGGCCTTCATAGGCGGCAACGGGCCGGGATTTTTGCCCCTGCATCAATAGCCGCACGCGCTTAAGGGACTGGCTGCCGGTTCAATTCGCCGGGGCGCGCATACGCGATTCAAGCGACCGGCTGACCGATCTCGTCGACTTTCACCGCGCGCATGCGCTCGTTGTAATTCTGCACGTTGAGTCCGCAGACTTCGAAACGGGCGAGATAGCCCATCAGGAAGCCGTTCACGCCCATCCGAAAGAGCTCGCCGACGTCGCCGGCGACGAGCGCGCTTCGCTCCGCGTCGGTCAGATCAAGCGGCGCCAACGCTTTCGCCGGGTCGGCTTTCATAGCGGCGCGAAAAGCGTGATCCCGCAAAACTTCGCGACAGAGATAGTTCACGGCGAAAACAGACATAATCCACCCAACTTTATTCACCGACGTATCGGCTTGGTGAGCCCGGATGGGATCGAACCATCGACCTACTGATTAAAAGTCAGTCGCTCTACCACTGAGCTACGGGCCCTAGTATCGACACTTGCGCGTCAGTCCATACTTAAAACTTTACCGCGTTTCTAGTGTCCCGCCGGAGTCAGGCGTGCCACGCCAGCGGCCATTTGCTAGATTAGCCGCAATCTAAAGGGCCATGCCCAGCAAGGAATTGCACCATGCCGATTGTTAACCGCGTTGCCGACCTCCACCCTGAAATAACCGCATGGCGGCGCGACATTCACGCCAATCCGGAACTTCTTTACGACGTGCACCGCACCGCGGCTTCGGTCGCCGACAAGCTCAAAAGCTTTGGCTGCGACGAGGTGGTCACCGGCATCGGCAGGACTGGCGTTGTCGGCGTGATCCGCGGACGCACCGCCGGCAGCAAAGCGGTCGGGCTCCGCGCCGACATGGATGCGCTGCCGATCGAGGAGGCGACCGGTCTACCCTACAAATCGACCGTGCCGGGAAAAATGCACGCCTGCGGCCATGACGGGCATACCGCCATGCTGCTTGGCGCCGCAAAATACCTCGCCGAGACGCGCAATTTCGCCGGCACCGCGGTGATGATTTTCCAGCCGGCGGAGGAGGGCGGCGCGGGAGCCCGCGCGATGCTGCGTGACGGTCTGATCGATCGTTTCGGCATCCAGGAAGTCTTTGGCATGCATAATTATCCGGGAATGCCGATCGGCCGCTTCGGCATCCGCTCGGGACCGGCGATGGCCTCCACCGATACCATCGGCATCAGGCTCGAAGGCGTCGGCGCGCATGCGGCGTTTCCGCATACCGGCGTTGATACCATTTTGGCCGGCGCACAAATCGTCAACCAGCTGCAGTCGATTGTGTCGCGCAACGTCGATCCTGTGGAAGCCGCGGTGGTGTCGATCTGCACCTTTCACGGCGGTGAGGCCGAAAACGTCATTCCCCAACAGGTGCGTCTTGGCGGCACCGTGCGTACCCTGTCCCAAGACGTCCGCGATCTGGTTCAGAAGCGCGTGCGCGAGGTGGTTGAGGGGACGGCGCGGCTTTATGGCGCCAAGGCGCAAATTACCTACACGCCGGGTTATCCGGTCCTCGTCAATGACAGCGGCCGCACCGCATTCGCGGCATCAGTTGCGCGCGAGATCGCAGGCGACAGCAAGGTCGACGATCAGTGGCCGCCACTCATGGGCGCGGAAGATTTTGCCTTCATGCTCAACGAGCGGCCGGGCGCGTTTATTTACGTCGGCAACGGCGACAGCGCCGGACTGCACAATCCGAAGTATGACTTCAACGACGAAGCCATTCCGCTGGGAACGTCATACTGGGTGCGGCTCGCCGAAACTGCGCTCGCGGGATAAGGCCCCAAGGAAGCGGCCGGACCAGCCCGTTACTGGGCCGCTTCGATTTTCTCGGCCGTCAATTTCGCCGGTTCGGCGATAGTTATGGTTTTGGTACGCGGCAAGAGTTCGCGGGTTCGCGTTTCCAGCGCCTGCCAGTAGGCCAGCGAGTTAAAGCGGGTGCCTTCGATCAGCGCGATCGCGACCGCGGCAATGAATGGCAGGCTTTGCACCACCATGACGGCGGCAAAAATATTGATTTCGTGGACCTGTTTGTAGTTCGTGACCACGAGGGTCAGGGCCCCCAGGAGCAGAAGGCCGCCGATGACGGCCTCCCAGAAGGCGCAAAAGTCGGGGCCCTTGCGGGCAACACCGCCCTTGGCGGTGCGCAGGAACGGCAAGCGCTCCTTCAGGACGCCGAAGCCGACCGCGTGCGCAACCGTCCATTGCATGGACATGGCCGCGAAGATTGCCCCGAACATTTGCCGCGACGAAACGCGCACGCGCAATCGGTAGAGGGCTACGAAATGCGCCGCGGAAATCACGAAAGCGGCAATGATCGGAAGCGTGAGAATGCGGTCGGGCACCGCGATATTGGCGAATGCGACAATCGGGACCCAGACGATGTTGAGCAGCGCCACGACGAGGCCGACGCTTTCGGCGCCAAGCCAATTAAGCCATCCGAGCGCGAATTCGCGTTTTTGCTCACGGCTGAAGGCCGGCATCCACGGCAGCAAGTGCCGCCAATGCTTGCGCACGAGTTGGAAACCACCGAATGCCCAGCGCTGACGCTGACGTTTGTAGGCCTCGAACGTGTCGGGCAGGAGGCCGTAGCCATACCGGCGGTTGGTGTAATGCGCGAGCCAGCCGTTGGCGAGAATGGCAATGCCAAGGTCGCTGTCCTCGACAATTGTGTCGCTCGACCAGCCGCCGACGCTGTCGAGCGCGGTGCGGCGGATCAGGCACATCGTGCCGTGCACGATAATGGCGTTGACCTCGTTGCGCTGGACCATGCCGATATCGAAAAATCCGGCATATTCGGCGTTCATGACGTGATGCATGACCGAGCGGCCGCCATCGCGATGATCCTGCGGCGCCTGTACAAGCCCGACCTGCGGATCGGCAAATTGCGGAACTAGATCCTTCAGCCAGTTCGACTCAACCACGTAATCGGCGTCGATCACGCCGATGATTTCGGCGTCCTTTGCGGTATGTGAAAGCGCCAACCGCAACGCTCCGGCTTTAAACCCGGTAAGTCCTTCGATGCGCACGAACTTGAAGCGATCACCAAGCGTGCGGCAATGGTCTTCGACCGGCCGCCACATCGCTGGATCAGGCGTATTGTTGATCACCAGCACACATTCGAAATTGGGATATTCGAGACGCGCCACCGCATCGAGCGTTGCGATCAGCATTTCCGGCGGCTCGCAATAGGCCGGAATATGGATCGACACCTTGGGCGCGAATGCCTCGGGGACAAGTGGCGGCGCGTCGAGCAGCCGCCGCGGTTGGCGGCCGAAGGCGATGGCCGCGATCTCCTCAATACGGGCGAGCGCAATGGCCAGAAGCGGCAGCAGCAGCACCATGCCCAGTCCGAGCGCGAACGCGGCGCCGGGCACGAAGTAGTGCCCCTTCCAGAAGGCGATAATCGCCGCAGCCCAGGCACCGATGATGTTGGCGGGTACCGCGAGCGTAAGGGCTTGGCGCGTGGTCACGCCGCGAATGGCGAAGATCGGCAGGGAAAGAAGCAGACCGATCAGCACCGCAAATCCGGCGCGCTCGATGTAATCGGGATCGGTTACCGGACCGGTCCACGAGAATTTCGGCTGCCGAGAGGCATCGAGCAGGCCCCAGTATGGGCCGACGCCGCCTTCCATCGTCTTCCACGGCTGATCGATTGCCTCAATGACGTTGTAATCGATGCCATAGGCTTCGGCGCGCGTGACAAAATCGCGGAGTAACACGGCCTGATCGATCCGGCCGGGATTAGCGTCGTGAAAATTGTAGCCGGCGCTAGGCCAGCCGAATTCGGCGATCACGATGCGCTTTCCGGGATGCATCCGGCGCAGGCTGTCATAGGCCTCGAAGGTGCTGTCGACCGCGTTGGCGGCATCAGAACCCGCCCAATAGGGCAAGATGTGCGCAGCGATGAAATCGACCGCCGAGGCCAGTTCCGGGTGGTCGATCCAGGCCGACCAAATCTCGCCGGTGCTGACCGGGACCGGGCTCGATCTTTTCACCCGCTGAATGAGCTTGATGAGGTCTTCGGCGCTGGTCTCGGTCCGCAGCATCGTCTCGTTGCCGACGATGATCGCGTTGACGTTGCTGTTATGGCGGGCGAGCTCAAGCGCCGAGCGAATTTCCCGCTCGTTGCGGTCCTGGTTCTTGTCGATCCAGGCGCCGACCGTAACCTTCAGCCCGAATTCCGCGGCAATTGGCGGGACGAGCTCGGCGCCCCCGGTCGACGAATAGGTGCGGATAGCCCGGGTGTAAGGGGCAATGGCCTTTAGGTCGGCGCGGATCTGCTCGGGGGTGGGACGCTCGCCAGAATCCGGATGTCTGGAGGCGACAAACGGCGCGTACGAGACGCTGGCGAGCTGACCGGTGAAGTCCGGAGGCGTCTCTTTAGTTCGTAGCGAAGCCCACAGGCCGGCATGCACGCACGCTACGAGCGCGAGCACGGCAGCGACGGTGCGCATCGAATGTCAACCACGCGGGGATTGGGATACACGGCCAGACCTGTCCCCAAGGCTCTGGCGATGGAAGAAGATGGCTTCGGAGCAACAAATAAAAACTAGCCTTCGGGAGTGGCAAATTCAAGACAACGCCTGTCTGTTAGGCAAAATTTTTGTTTCAAGATGCCGCGTGTATCCCGAACTCGCGTCAATTTTTGGCGGGAGGGGCTCCGTTAGCGGCCGCCGGCGGGGGCGGCGGCGCTTGAATCGCCGGGTTAGTTGGATTGACCCAGCAGGACAAAACGCGGCCATTCAGCGTATCGGCGACCTTCGGATCGATATTGTTTCCGTGCTGGATGAGGCAGCGGAAACTCGCCTGGATGTGGGCGCTCGGGCAGCCGAAACGGTCGTAGAGATCAAGGTGGCGGAAAGCGGTATCGAGGTCGTCGCGCCACAGCAGGCTGACCACCCGCCGGCCAAGCCAAACGCATTCGGGATTTCCGGCCGGACCACTTAAGGCTTTTTGGGCTTCCGCATACTCGTCGACCTTTTGGTTCTCTTTGGCCGGCTCCTGGCCCGCCGGCGCCGCCTTGTCCGGCGGCGGGGTATCGCTGTTCTCGGCGCAAATCGCCGGCGCGGAAAGGGCGAGGGCGGCAGACAAAACACTCACCGCGCACGCTTTGCGGGCAAGGCTGAAGATACTATGGAACATGGTTCAACTTGTATTGCTGGAACAATCGAGACGAGAAGGGCGCTCTCTTAACGCCCCCGAATGCGCCGTGATTACGGCATTCCCCAACGCCGAAATCAGAACACTCCAACTCACGCGTTTTGTCCAGCGCCGCCTCGCCGCGGGCTTCAGGTGCTTGGCATGAGCCCGTTGTAGGGTTAATGCCAAGCCGTGTTCCGAGCGCCAGATTCTTCGACCATCCGCCCGGCGATCGCATCTTTCGCGTTAACCGCGCTCGCGATTGCAGCAGCGTGGTGGTGGCTTGGTACTCCGGTCGAGCTGCCGAAATTCGGCGCCGGCGCAGGTAAACTCTACTGCCTCTCGTATGCGCCATTTCGCGGCGGGCAGAACCCGCTGGTCGAGGGAACTCGCGTCGATGCGCGTCAAATCGACGAGGATCTCGCGCTTCTTGCCAAGTACACGAACTGCATACGCACCTATTCGGTCGATGACGGCCGCGACGATGTCCTCAAGAGCGCCCGCCGCTACGGTCTGAAAGTGCTGCACGGTATCTGGGTCTCGCATGATGTCGACAAGACCCGCCAGCAAGTCGAAACCACGATTGCGCTCGCCAAGGTCTATCCCGACGTGATCAAGGCCGTTGTGGTCGGCAATGAAGTCCTTCTGCGCGGTGAAATGTCGGCCGCAAGTCTTTCCGCCATCATTCGCGACGTGAAAGCTGCCGTGTCGGTACCCGTCACCTACGCCGACGTTTGGGAGTTCTGGCTCCGCTACCCCGACGTGCAGAACGCCGTCGATTTCGTCACCGTGCACATCCTGCCGTATTGGGAGGATTTCCCGATACCGGCGTCACGCGCCGCCGAGCATGTCGCGGACATCCGCGGCCGTGTCGCGGCGGCGTTTCCCGGAAAGGAGATCGTGGTCGGCGAATTCGGCTGGCCCAGCGAGGGCAGAATGCGCGAAGGCGCTCGTCCGTCGCCCTCGAACCAGGCCTTGGCGCTGACTGAGACCTTGGCGCTCGCGGCACGCGAGCATTTCCAGCTCAACGTCATTGAGGCGTTCGATCAGCCGTGGAAGCGGGCGCTGGAAGGAACCGTCGGCGGCTATTGGGGCATCATCGATCGCTCAACCAATGCGCCGAAGTTCAACTTTGCCGGGGGGGGTGTATCGGATCACCCGGATTGGCCGATTCAAGCGCTGACCGGGATTATTTTGGCTGCGCTAGCCTTTGGCGGTGTTGCCGCGGCCGCTGCTCGCAAAAGCCTCTCTGCCCAGCAATGGGCGCTGATCGCCGGCATGGTGTTCATTTCGGCCGTCGCTTTTGGATGGACCCTAGAGACGGTCGCCATCGAAAGCTTCAGCATCGGCAGTTGGCTGCGTTCGCTGGCATTTGCAGCCGCGGCGGCCGCCGCGCCGATTGTTTGCGCCGTCGGTTGCGCGGCGGGGCGGCCGACACCTGCGTTCGCTGATCTCCTTGGCAGCAGAACAACACCTCGCGACGGGTTTGATTGGGCGCTCGGCGCCACTTTGATGCTCACAATGGCTGTCGCCGTCGAGGCCGCGTTGGGCCTGGTCTTCGATCCGCGCTACCGCGACATACCATTTGCGCCGCTCACCGCCGCTGCGGTGCCTTACCTCGCTCTGTCGTTCGGCGCGCCGCGGTCCGGCCCATCGCGTGCGGTAGCCGAAAGCGTCGCGGCCGCATTGCTGGTGCTGTGTGCCGTGTACATTCTGTTCAACGAGAGCTTCGCCAATTGGCAAGCGGCCTGGTTTTGCGCAGGCGCAGTGGTTCTTGCCGTCAGCCTTGCGCGGGGGCGGGACGCGCCAGGCTCAGGATGAGCGCGGCTGCAGCCAGCGCCGAGATGTCGGCATTGTGCAGCACGAGCCCGAACGATGACGCCGCAAGCGCTACAGCCACGAGAACCAGCGTTGGCCGAATGAGGTTGAGGAGTGCCGCGGCCAAAGCGACAACGCCGAATATCTGATGCTCGTAAAAGACGATTGCGACGCGAAAGGAAGAGCACAACCAAGTATCGAGGCCGGCCCGGCACGCTAACGAGGTCACGGAATTTTCCAGCGCCATATGGCGCAGATAAAGCGCTTCACCGACGCTAAGGAACGCGATCGCGGTCAGCCAGTTCACCTGGCGGGCGGAGGGCAAGAACAATAGACGCGGCATCATGAGTTATGCGGCTTTCGCGCGATGCATAGCCGCAAGCAGCGTTTATGTCAGCAGGTAACCCAACGCCCCAGCCCCTATTGAAGCGCAACCTGCTGCCCGTCGAGCGGAACGGGCTGACAAGCTATCCGGACCGCCGCCAGCGAAGCGCATAGCTTTGCGGCGCCCCCGCGATTGGCGACCGAACCGACCACAAGCCGCAACTCGACGCGATTGGTTCGGGGATTGTCCTTTACTGTCGCCACCGGTTTTAAATTCTCGAAAGCCCCGGGGTGAGCGGAACGAAGTTCCGACCAACGCGCGATCAGCATCTTCATGGACACGGCGGTGCCGATTTCGGCCCCATAGGCGGACGCCGACTCGACGTTGTCAGCTTGTGCATCCGCTGCCGATGGCGGCGCTTCGGGCGGCGGCGGTTGAGTCTCTGAGGGTGTTGCGCCTGATGCGGAAGCGGGTGCGACGGTCGACGTGACGGAATCGTCCTTGGCCGATGCCGGCAAAGTCTGACCCGTTAGCTCCTTGCTTGATTGATTTTGCTGCATGACGGTCGCGGTCAAATCGTCGATGCTGTGCTCAACGGCGGCAAGGCGGATGGTGATCCGGCTCAGGTCGTCGGTAAATTCGCGGACCGTGCCCGCGACTCTGCGCGTTGCGTCCGACTCGACCGAATACGGCGCAGTCGCGGTCTTGGCGACGACCGTCACCGGGGGGGCAACCGGTGCTCGTTGCTCGGTGGCACCGTTCTGGCTGGAAAACAGCGCGATCAGCAGCGCCGCGGCCGCTGCGGAAATCCACGATACCTCTCGCCAAAGCTTCAACATGGCCGGATATGTCTGCGGCGATGACGTGGCCGATGGTCGCCCATCGTCCGCACTGCCGCCAAGTGATCTCCCGGTGCGAATCAGTGGCGGAAAATAGCAGATTCTCGATTTTTCCATTCATCGCGGGGTGGATGAAAGGTCAGCGAGTGGCGCCGCCCCAGCTTTGGATCGTGAGCGCTCGTCATCATTGGTGCGCTCGGCTATGACGTGTGCCGGAGGTGTTTCATGGCAGCGCGAACCTGCCTCGCCATCGTGCTTGCAGCCGGGGAGGGCACGCGCATGCGCTCGGCTCTGCCCAAAGTACTGCACGCGGTCGCCGGGCGCTCGCTGCTTGCTCATGTGCTCGGCGCCGTATCCGCGGCGCGAGTGACGGCAACTGCAATTGTCGTCGGCCCGCACCACGAAGCGGTGATGGCCGAAGCCAAGCGCGTGCTGCCAAACGCCGAGTGTTTCGAGCAGCGTTCACGAGAAGGCACGGCACACGCGGTGCTCGCTGCGAAGGCCGCCATCGCGCGCGGTGCCGATGAAATTCTGATCGTGTACGCCGACACGCCGTTCATAAGCACCGCGACGCTGAAGCGATTGCGCGCGGCCGTTGCCGGAGGCGCGGTCGTCGCGGTTGCGGGCTTTCGGCCGGCGGATCCGTCGGGTTACGGCAGGCTCATTATCGAGAAAGGACAGCTTGTTGCCATTCGTGAACAAGCCGATGCCAGCAAAAAGGAGCGCGCGAGCGGTCTCTGCAATGCCGGCGTCATGGCATTCGCCGGAAAACATGCGCTGGCTATCCTTCGGCGGATCCGCAACAAAAATCGCAAGAGCGAATTTTATCTGACCGATGCGGTCGAGATCGCGCGCGCCATGAAGCTCGGCGCGGTCGCCATCGAAGTCGAGGAGGACGAAGTGCGCGGCATCAATACCAAGAACCAGCTTGCCGAAGCCGAAGCCGTTGCTCAACAGCGGCTGCGCGCCGCGGCGCTCGCTGCCGGCGTGACTTTGGTCGCGCCGGATACGGTGTTTCTGTCGGCGGACACCAAATTCGGAAAGGACGTCGTCGTCGAGCCTTACGTCGTGTTCGGCGAGATGGTCACTGTGGAAGACGGCGCCATTATCCGCTCGTTTTCCCATCTTGCGGGCGCTCGGGTGGGCAAAGGCGCTTCGGTTGGACCATTTGCGAGGCTTCGGCCAGGCACCCGCCTCGGCGAGCGCGCGCGCGTCGGCAATTTCGTTGAGGTCAAGGAGGCGGCCATCGAGGCTGGGGCCAAAGCCAATCATTTAAGCTACATCGGCGATGCCACTGTCGGCGCCGGCGCCAATATCGGCGCTGGCACTATCACCTGCAATTACGACGGCGGCGAAAAACACCGCACTGTGATCGGCGCTGAGGCCTTCATCGGCTCCAACTCAGCGCTGGTCGCGCCGGTCGAAATCGGCAAGGGCGCCTATATTGGATCCGGCTCGGTGATCACGAAAAATGTTCCGCCGAGGGCGCTGGCACTCGCGCGCGGGCGTCAAGTCATTAAGGAAGAAGGCGCGACGCGATTGCGCGGACTTCGCTCGCTCGGCAAAAAGCGCAAGCATTCGGCTGATTGAAAGGCCGGATTTTGCTCGGTTTTTCGCCGTCCGGCGGTTTGTTACCGAGCGCAACGTTTTTTTATTTTGTGCGGCTTAATATCCGACCTTAACGGTTAATGGCCGGCGGTCATCGTTAAGCCGGCACGGTGGGAGGCTTTCCGCCAATGTGCGGGATCATCGGGATAATCGGCGGCGAGCCGGTAGCGCCGCTCCTGATCGACGCGCTCAAGCGCCTCGAATACCGCGGTTATGACTCCGCCGGCGTCGCCACGCTCGAGAACGGCGCGCTGGTGCGGCGGCGTGCGCAAGGCAAGCTGAAGAACCTCGAGCAGAAACTCGCACGCGAACCGCTCGCCGGATCGATCGGCATCGGCCACACCCGCTGGGCCACGCATGGCCGGCCAACTGAAGTCAATGCGCACCCCCACGCCACCGATCGGCTTGCGGTAGTGCATAACGGCATTATCGAGAACTTCGCCGAGTTGCGGCGTGAGCTCGAGGGCAAAGGCGTAAAGTTCTCCACCGAGACCGACACCGAAGTCGTCGCCCACCTGGTCAGCGCAGAGCTCGAGCGCGGACTTTCTCCGCTGCAAGCGGTCATGGCGGCGCTGCCGCGACTTCGTGGTGCGTTTGCGCTCGCGTTTCTCTTTGCCGGCGAGGACAATTTGCTGATCGGCGCCCGCAAGGGTTCGCCATTGGCCGTCGGGTTCGGCGACAAAATGATGTTCGTCGGCTCGGACGCCATCGCGCTCGCGCCTTTTACCGACATGGTGAGCTATCTCGAAGACGGCGATTGCGTCGTGGTCAGCCGCGCCGGCGCCGAGGTTCGCGATGCCGCCGGCAGACTCGCCGAGCGTCCAGTGCTCAAGTCGCAGGCTTCGGTTCTTCTGCTCGACAAAGGCAACCACCGCCATTTCATGGCCAAGGAAATCTACGAGCAGCCCGAGGTCGTCGGTCACACCTTGGCGCATTATCTCGACATGGTCGCCGAACGCGTCGAGCTGCCGATGGAGCTGCCGTTCGATTTTCGCGCGCTCACGCGCGTATCCATCGCTGCCTGCGGCACCGCATACTATGCCGGCATGGTCGCTAAATATTGGTTCGAGCGATTTGCCCGGCTGCCGGTCGATGTCGATATCGCCTCAGAATTTCGCTATCGCGATGCACCGCTTGAACGGGGCGCGCTGGCGATTTTCGTTTCGCAGTCGGGCGAGACCGCCGACACGCTCGCCTCGCTGCGCGAGGCCCGCGCACGCGGGCAGCACGTCCTTTCCATCGTCAACGTGCCGACATCGACCATTGCGCGCGAAAGCGACATCGTCATGCCGACGCTCGCGGGTCCGGAGATCGGCGTCGCCTCGACCAAGGCTTTCACCTGCCAGCTCGCGGCGCTGGCGTGCCTCGCCATCGCCGCCGGGCGCGCGCGCGGCGTCCTCAGCGAAGACGACGAGAAGCGGCTGGTACGCGCTCTGATCGAAATTCCCCGGCATTTGACCGAAGCGCTCGCCCTCGAGCCACAGATCGAGCAACTCGCCCGCGACCTCGCAAAATCTCGCGACGTGCTATATCTCGGACGCGGCACCAGTTATCCAATCGCGCTTGAAGGCGCGCTGAAGCTAAAGGAAATCTCGTACATTCACGCCGAGGGCTACGCGGCCGGCGAACTCAAGCACGGCCCAATCGCGCTGATCGACGAGACCATGCCGGTCGTGGTGATCGCCCCGCACGACCGCGTTTTCGACAAGACGGTTTCGAACATGCAGGAAGTAGCGGCCCGCGGCGGCCGTTTGATCCTGGTGACCGATCCGGAAGGCGCCGCCGCGGCGGACGGCCAATCCGCCGTCACGCTCACGCTGCCGACCATGCCGGCGACCGTCGGTCCGCTGGTCTATGCGGTGCCGGTGCAACTCATTGCCTATCACACCGCAGTGATTTTGGGCACCGACGTCGATCAGCCGCGCAATCTCGCCAAGTCAGTGACGGTGGAGTAAGGAGCGGGGTCGCGCCGCGAACCATGCCGCTGCGCGGCGGGGCGGCGTTTGATATTGCTGCGTTTCCGTAAAGAGGCAGCCGCAGCCGTTGCGCGAGATGAACGTATGACCGACATCGACAGAACTGGCGTAGCGGCCAATGTCGGTACGGCAAAGCCGACGACCGGCGTTGCCGGCCGTCTGCGCAATTACTTCCTGACCGGATTGGTTGTCGCCGGGCCCGTTGCTGTGACGGCGTGGCTGATCTGGTGGTTCGTCACCTGGGTCGACAATCTGGTGCGGCCGCTCATTCCCCAGAGCTACCGCCCCGAAACGTATTTGCCGGTCAACATTCCCGGATTCGGCCTGATTATCGTCTTTGTCGTGCTGACGCTGCTCGGCTTTCTCACCGCCAATTTTGTCGGCAACCGGCTGGTCAATCTCGGCGACGATCTGTTGGGGCACATGCCGGTGGTGCGGCCGATCTACCGCACCATCAAGCAAATCTTTCAAACTCTGTTTTCGAGTTCGGACTCGAGCTTCCGCCATGTCGGACTTGTGGAATTTCCGGCGCCCGGAATGTGGTCGGTGGTGTTTCTCACCCAGCCGCCGAGCGCCGAGATTGCCGCGCGGTTGCCGCAGAGCGAACACGTTTCCGCATTCCTGCCCTGCACGCCCAATCCCACGACCGGTTTCTTCTTCTATGTAAGGCGCGACGAGGTGATCGACCTCGACATCACCGTAGAGCAAGCCATGACCCTGCTCATTTCCGCAGGCATTATTCAGCCCGGCGCCGACCCGCAGCACAAGCTTGCGGCGTTGGCGCAAACCGCCCGGGCGGCGCAAGCGGCGCGCAAGGTGGCGCCGAGCCCGGTGGATTAAGTTCGCGGACTGCTCGTTTTCGCTGCCGGTTCGCGGCCGGATAGGCTAATATCGCCGCCGTGAACAACCTTGGGGGGCCAAGATGAACTTCACGCAGGCGATTTCGTCGGGATTTTCTAACTACGTCAACTTTGCGGGACGAGCGATCAGGTCTGAGTACTGGTACTGGGTGCTGTTCGTGCTGATTGCGACGATAGTGACGAGCATTATTGATCTCGTGCTCGGCATCACGCTGTTCGAGCCAATCTTCTCGCTCGCGGTATTGCTTCCAAGCATCGCAGTGGGCGTGCGGCGACTGCATGATCTCGACCGCAGCGGCTGGTGGCTTCTTTTGGGCTTCATCCCGCTGATCGGCGCGATTGTGTTGATCGTCTGGTTTTGCGGCAGGGGTACACCGGGCGCGAACAGGTTTGGCCCGGATCCGCTCGGCGTCATCGGACTTAGCCCGCGCCCGGCGGTCTGATTTTCACCGTTTGGTCGTCCATACGCGGCACCGGCGACCAAAGTCAGCCGGCGCGTAGAAGCTTGATCGCTTCGTCGCGCCCGAACAAATAAAGCAGCTGGCGAAGCGCTGAGCCGCGCGGCGAATTAAGATTTGGATCGCGGTTGAGCGCGAGCGCTGCGTCCTCGCGCGCCGTGCTTAAGAGCTTGCCGTGAATTTCGAGCCGGGCGAGGCGAAAGCCAGGCATGCCGCTCTGGCGGGTGCCGAGGAGGTCGCCTTCGCCGCGCAGGCGCAAATCCTCTTCGGCGATGCGAAAGCCGTCCTCGGTTTCGCGCAAAATGGCTAGCCGCGACTTGGCGGCGTCGCCGAGCGGGGCTTTGTAGAGCAGAAGACAGGTGGAGCTTTCGGCGCCGCGACCGATGCGGCCGCGCAGTTGGTGAAGCTGCGCAAGTCCGAACCGTTCGGCATGCTCAATCACCATGACGCTTGCTTCGGGCACGTCCACCCCGACCTCGATCACCGTGGTCGCCACCAGGATGCGGGCTTCGCCATCGGCAAAGCGCCGCATGGCGCGGTCCTTTTCCGGCCCGCGCATGCGGCCGTGGACGAGTTCGAGAATGCCGCCAAAGCGTTTCGTCAAATCCTTATACCGATCCTCGGCGGCGGCGAGATCGACGAGCTCGGATTCCTCGACCAGCGGGCAGACCCAATAAATGCGCCGGCCGGCGTCGAGCGCGCGCTTGACCGCGTCGATTACTTCGGGGAGCCGCTCGAGCGGCAGGGTGCGGGTATCGATTTTTTGACGCCCGGCCGGCTTTTCCCGCAGTTCCGAGATGTCCATGTCGCCGAAATAGGTCAGCACCAGCGTCCGCGGGATCGGCGTCGCCGTGAGCACCAATAGATCGACCGCCTCGCCTTTGCGGGTGAGCGCGAGCCGCTGGTGCACGCCGAAGCGGTGTTGCTCGTCGACGATGGCGAGCGCGAGATCGTGGAAAGCGACGTCGTCCTGAAATAACGCGTGCGTGCCGACTACAAGGTCGATCTCGCCGGCGGCGAGCGCCGCGAGAACTTCCGGGCGCTCGCGCCCGCGTTCGCGGCCGGTGAGAATGGCGACGCGAATGCCGCCGGCGTCGGCGAGCGGCTTGATGGTGGCAAAGTGTTGCCGCGCCAAAATTTCCGTCGGCGCCATCAAGGCCGCCTGCCGGCCGGCTTCGATGACGGTCGCGGCGGCAAGGAGCGCCACGACAGTTTTGCCGGACCCGACATCACCGTGCAGGAGCCGCAGCATCCGGTTCGGCTGCGCCAAATCCGCAATAATGTCGGCGACCGCGCGCTGCTGCGACGGCGTCAGCGAATAGGGCAGCGCCTTGATAACACGCGCACGCAACAGGCCTTCCGCCGCGGTGCCACGGCCTGGCCGCGCTCGCATCCGCCCGCGCAATAGCGCGAGCGCGAGCTGGCCGGCGAGCAACTCATCGTACGCAAGCCGTGACCACGCGGAGCTTTCCGGATCGAGGTCGGCAACGTCGGCCGGCCGATGGATGCTGCGCAAAGCCGCAGCAAAACCCGGAAAGCCATTGCGCTTGAGCCAGGCGGCGTCCTGCCATTCGGTCAAATCCGGCAGGCGTTCAAGCGCGATCTCGATCGCTTTGTGCACTTGGTTGGGATGCAGGCCTTCGGTCAGCGGATAGACCGGATCGATCAGCGGCAGCTTGGCGAAACCCTCCTCGTCAACGACGCGGTCGGGATGCACCATTTGCAGATGCCCGTCGTAAAGCTTCGTGGTGCCCGACACGTAACGGGTTTCGCCTTCCGGCAAGAGCTTCTGCAAATAATCTTTGCGGGCGTTGAAATAGGTCAGCGTCAACGTGTGGGTGTCGTCGTGCGGGTCGCAGGTATCGATGTTGTAGGGCGCGCGTGGACGGTTGGGCGGGGGCGGGCGATGGCGCTCGACCATGACCTCGACCGTTACCACCGTGTCGGGCGTGACCTCGGACAGTTTCGGCCGGTTGCGCCGGTCGACATAGCCGCTCGGCAGATGGAACAGGAGATCGATGACGCGCGCCGCTTCGTCGTCGCGCCCGAGCAGCCGGGCATAGAGCTTCTCGAGCTTGGGCCCGATGCCGGAAAGGCTCGTCAGCGCGGCGAATAGCGGGTTGAGGACGATCGGGCGCATGAAACTATTCGCATTTCCCGGGCGCGGCGCAGCACGAAGTGGTGCGCTGCAGACCGCTGACATCGTCTGCATCGCCCTCTATATAACCCACGCCCGGCTCGTCCGGGCTTTTGGCGTTGGCGCGCATCGGCCTGGAAAGGCTACGCGCCGTGAATGGAACACCATGACCGAGCGGTCGAGCGAAGGATTGGACGTGCGCCGGCGCAAGCTGTTGTTTCGCGCCTGGCGGCGCGGCGTGCGCGAAATGGATTTGATCGTCGGCCGCTTTGCCGATGTTCATATCGATAAATTCGATGAGCGGGGCCTGGACGATTTCGAGCATCTGATCGAGGCCGGCAATGTCGAGCTCTACGCTTGGGTAACCGGGACCGCGAGCGCGCCTTCGGAATACGACACCGCGGTGCTGGCGCAACTGAAAGCGTTTCACGCCCGGACCGGCCAAGAAAGCGTCGAGGAGGGGCGGTGAGCCCAACGAAAAAACTGCCGGCACGCTCGCCGGCCGAGCGCCTCTCCGCCGGGCGCCCGCTGCTTCTCTCCAGCATTGCCGACGGCGCCGAGGGTCTTGTCCTCGGCGATTTGGCGCGCGCCGTCGCCGCACAATCCGCCGCGCCCGCGATAAGCCTCGCCGTCATCTGCCGCGATGGCAGCCGCATGGCCATGCTGTCGCGCGCGCTCGGCTTCTTCGCGCCCGACATCGAAGTGCTCGAATTTCCGGCCTGGGATTGCCTGCCCTACGACCGGGCCTCGCCGCACGCTGGCGTCGTGGCGCAAAGGATGCGCGCGCTGTCGCGCCTGGCCTGGCGCAAGCAAGGCGACAAGCCGGCGGTGCTCCTGACCACCGTCAACGCCATCCTGCAGCGAGTGCCGCCGCGTGAGGCGGTGGCGCGGCAAGCGCTTTCCGCCGCGCCGGGCAAGCTGTTGTCCATGGCGAGCGTCACGCAATGGCTTGAGCTCAACGGCTTTAATCGCGCCGGCACCGTGCGCGAGCCGGGCGATTACGCCGTGCGCGGCGGCATTATCGATCTTTTCGCGCCGGCGATCGACGCGCCGGTGCGGCTCGACTTTTTCGGCGACACGCTCGAATCCATTCGCAGCTTCGATCCGGAAACGCAGCGCACCGCCGAGGAATTACGCGCGCTCGAGCTCATGCCCATGGCCGAGTTTCAGCTCACCAGCGACACCATCCGGCGCTTTCGCACCGGCTATGTGGCGGCGTTCGGCGCCGCGTCGCCCGACGACATTCTCTACGAAGCCGTGAGCGAAGGCCGCCGCGCCGCGGGCATGGAGCATTGGCTGCCGCTGTTTCACGAGCAGATGGAGACGCTGTTCGATTATCTCGGCGGCGAAGCCGCGACCTCGATCATGCTCGAACCGCTTGCCGAGGAGGCCGCGCACGAGCGGCTCACCCAAATCGCCGACTATTTTCAGGCCCGCAAGGACGCCCTCGACCATCCGGAGAAAGGCGCCAGCGGCGCGGTTTATAAGCCGCTGCCTCCGGACCGGCTTTATCTCGCCGAAGACGAATGGCGCGCGCGGCTTGAGCGCGTGCCGCTGGCGCGGCTGTCGCCGTTCGCCGCGCCGGAAGATGCCGCCGACACCATCGACGTCGCGGCCCGCGCCGGGCGCAATTTCGCCGCCGAACGGAGCGACCCGAACGCCAACGTCTTCGATGCCGTGCGAACGCACGCCGAGGCGCTGCAAGCCGCCCACAAGCGCGTGGTCATCGCGCTCTGGAGCGAAGGCTCGCGCGAGCGCATGTCGCACGTGCTCGCCGAACACCGGCTGCTCAACCTCGCGATGGTCGAGTCGTGGCCGGCGGTGCTGGCGCGGCCGCGCCACGAAACAAGCCTCGCCGTGCTTGGCATCGAGTCCGGCTTCGAGACCGCCGACGTCGCGCTGATCACCGAAGAGGACATTCTCGGCGAGCGCCTGATCCGGCCGCGCAAGCAGGGAAAGCGCGCGGAAAATTTCATTGCCGAAGTCACGAGCCTTTCCACCGGCGACGTTGTCGTTCACGTCGATCACGGCATCGGCCGCTTTGTCGGCTTGCGCGCCATCGAGGCCGCGGGCGCGCCGCACGACTGCCTGGAAATCCATTACGCCGGCGGCGACAAGCTGTTCCTGCCGGTCGAGAATATCGAGCTCCTCTCGCGCTACGGCTCGGAGGGCGCGGGCGTCGAGCTTGACCGGCTCGGCTCGACCGCCTGGCAGGCGCGCAAGTCGCGGATGAAAAACCGCATCCGCGAGATCGCCGGCGAGTTGATCAAAGTCGCCGCCGCGCGGCTCTTGCACGACGCGCCGCAACTGTCGCTCGAACCCGGCGTCTATGACGAATTTTCGGCACGCTTTCCCTACGACGAAACCGACGACCAGCAGGCTGCCATTTCCGCGGTCATGGCGGATTTGTCCTCCGGCCGGCCGATGGACCGGCTCATCTGCGGCGATGTCGGTTTCGGCAAGACCGAAGTGGCGTTGCGCGCCGCCTTTGCCACCGCCATGAACGGCAAGCAGGTCGCGGTCGTGGTCCCGACCACACTGCTGGCGCGCCAGCATTTCAAAACTTTCTCCGAGCGGTTGCGCGGCTATCCGGTGAAAATCGCCCAGGCCTCGCGGCTGGTTTCGGCGAAAGAACTGGCGGACACGAAAAAGGGTCTTGCCGAGGGCCAAATCGACATTGTCGTCGGCACCCACGCGCTGCTTGGCAAGACCGTGAAGTTCCGGGACCTCGGCCTGATTGTGGTCGACGAGGAACAGCATTTCGGCGTCGCCCACAAAGAGAAGCTCAAACAGTTGCGCGCCGAAGTGCACGTCTTGACGCTGACCGCGACGCCGATCCCGCGCACCCTGCAATTGGCGCTGTCGGGGGTGCGCGAAATGTCGATCATCGCGACGCCGCCGGTCGATCGCCTCGCGGTGCGCACTTTCGTGGTGCCGTTCGATCCGATTGTCGTGCGCGAGGCGCTGCTGCGCGAGCGCTATCGCGGCGGGCAGTCCTTTTACGTCTGCCCGCGCATCGAGGACCTCGCCGAGACCAAAGCGTTCCTCGACAAGAACGTGCCCGAAGTGCGCGTCGCCGTCGCCCACGGCCAAATGCCGTCGTCCATGCTCGAAGACGTGATGTCGGCGTTCTACGACGGCAAGTTCGACGTGCTGCTGTCGACCTCGATTGTCGAAAGCGGCCTCGACATTCCGACCGCCAATACGCTCATCGTGCACCGCGCCGACATGTTCGGCCTGTCGCAGGTTTATCAACTGCGCGGCCGGGTCGGCCGCTCAAAATTGCGCGCCTACGCGCTGCTGACGCTGCCGGCGGCGCGGAAAATCACCCCGCAGGCCGAGCGGCGGCTGAAAGTGCTGCAATCGCTCGATACGCTCGGCGCCGGCTTCCAGCTCGCCTCGCACGATCTCGACATCCGCGGCGCCGGCAACCTGCTCGGCGACGAGCAATCCGGTCACATCAAGGAGGTCGGCTACGAGCTCTACCAGGAGATGCTGGAGGAAGCGGTGATGGCGCTCAAGGCCGGCATCACCACGCCGGTCGCGGAAAAATGGTCGCCGCAAATCACCATCGGCACGCCGGTGCTGATCCCCGAGGATTACGTCGCCGATTTGCCGGTGCGGCTGGCGCTCTATCGCCGGCTTTCCGAAATCGAAGACGACCGCGCCATCGAGGCGTTTGCCGCCGAATTGGTCGACCGCTTCGGGCCGCTGCCGATCGAGGTCGAATATCTCCTCCAAGTCGTCGCTATAAAGGCGATGTGCCTCGCCGCCAATGTCGAGCGGATCGAAGTCGGGCCGAAAGGCGCGGTGCTCTCGTTCCGCGACAACATTTTCGCCAATCCGGACGGGCTGATTTCTTTTATCGCGAAGCACCCCGAAGGCGCGCGCGTTCGCCCCGACATGAAGGTCGTGTTCTTCGACGAATGGGAGAAGCCGGAAGAGCGATTGAAAGGCGCCACCGGCATTTTGCGCGCGCTGGTCGGCATTGCCGCAAA
>Ga0209169_10000555_pt1 | contig 22747 bp, 18 predicted proteins | sample HubBroMetageWRM4_FD_188346 | JGI IMG/M metagenome (GOLD analysis project Ga0209169, IMG submission 188346) | Warmed soil microbial communities from the Hubbard Brook experimental Forest, New Hampshire - Hubbard Brook CCASE Soil Metagenome WRM 4... | ecosystem: Environmental > Terrestrial > Soil...
AACCGATCGTTTCCTCTTCACCTCAGAGTCCGTGACCGAAGGTCATCCGGACAAGATTGCCGATCAGATCTCCGACGCGATTCTCGATGCCTGCCTTGAGCAGGACCCGTTGAGCCGCGTGGCGTGCGAGACACTGACCTGCACCGGACTCGTCGTCGTTGCCGGCGAGATTACAACCCAGGCCTACGTTGACTTCCAGACGCTGGTGCGCGAGACGGTTCGCGAGATCGGCTACGACGATGCTCTCAAAGGCTTCGACTGCAATACCTGCGGCGTGATCTCGACGATCAACCGCCAGAGCCCCGACATTGCGCAGGGCGTGGACACCGGTGGTGCCGGCGACCAGGGCATGATGTTTGGCTACGCCACGAACGAGACACCGGAGTTGATGCCGACGCCGATCTCGCTAGCGCACCGCCTCGCGGAGAAGCTGACCGAGGTTCGCAAGAACGGCAAGCTGCCCTATCTTCGCCCCGACGGCAAGAGTCAGGTAACGGTGGAGTACGACTCGAACTATCGTCCAGTGCGGGTGGATGCGGTCGTAATTTCGACGCAGCACGCAGAGGATGTCAGCAACGAGCAGCTTCGCAAGGAAATCCTGGAGCAGGTGATCAAGGCCGTAATTCCGGCCGAACTGCTCGACGCGAAGACGAAATATCACATCAACCCAACAGGTCGCTTCGTCATCGGCGGACCGATGGGCGACACGGGCCTGACCGGACGCAAGATCATCGTCGATACCTACGGCGGTATGGGCCGGCACGGTGGTGGCGCGTTTTCGGGCAAGGATCCAACAAAGGTCGACCGCTCGGCGGCGTACATGGCGCGCTACGTGGCCAAGAACATCGTCGCTGCCGGACTCGCAGATCGTTGCGAGGTGCAGCTCGCCTACGCGATCGGCGTTGCAGAGCCGGTGAGCGTACGCATCGACACCTTCGGTACCGGCACAGTGAGCGAACAGCGGCTGATTGAGCTGGTTCGCGAGAACTTCCAGCTCACGCCGAAAGGCATCATCGAGAGCCTGAACCTGCGCCGTCCGATCTTCAAGAAGACTGCGGCCTACGGACACTTCGGACGCACGGGTGAGAGCTTCACGTGGGAGGCGACGGACAAAGCCGCGGCACTGAAGAGTGGCGCTGTGGCAGAGTTGGTAGCGAAGTAAAGATTTCAAACGAAAAGCAGAAGGGGAGCCGAATGGCTCCCCTTCTGCTTTTGAGATCAATGGCTTGCGTACAGATTCAGGCACCTTAAGGCGAAGACAGCTTCGATCGTGCCCATCCGCATCTTACAAACTGCGGTCTCTCGCGCAGGATACTTTTGTGCTCATTAAATCCGAGTTTGACATCCAGTTTTATCTCCCATTTCGCACATCAGTGGTCGCGATGCTGCATCTGCATCCGAGCGTAGAGCCGCGCATCATAGCTGCCGATGAGCTGACGGTGGCGCACGCTGGCCCTGCAGAGGACTATGAAGGTGCAACGCCTCTGCAAGTTGAGCGTTTCATCGACAGCTTCGGCAACCGCTGCTCCAGGTTCGTTGCACCTATGGGCGCAATTCGCCTGACGGGCTCTAACGTTGTTGATGCGAGCGAGATGCCTGATCCGCAGGGCTTCGGTCTCGAGTTGACTCCTGTCGAAGCTCTTCCGAATGAGGTGCTGCAGTTTCTCTTGCCGAGCCGCTATTGTGAGGTCGATCGACTTGGCGGAGTCGCGCACGATCTCTTCGGCCGGCTGAAGCAGGGATGGGAGCAGGCGGCCGCGATCCGCGACTGGGTGAATGAAAAGGTTACGTTCAACTACCTGGCCGCGCGTCCCACGAAAACCGCGCTGGATGTTTTTACGGAGCGTGTAGGTGTCTGCCGCGACTTTCAGCATCTCGCAGTCACACTTTCGCGCTGCCTGAATATTCCCGCGCGATATGTAACCGGATACCTCGGAGATATCCGCGTACCGTACACCGGCCCCGGTGATTTCAGTGCGTGGTATCAGGTATGGCTGGACGGCCGATGGTGGAATATGGACGCGCGCCACAACGTGCCGCGGCTTGGTCGCGTTCTGGTGGCAATCGGGCGCGATGCGACCGATGTGGCGATCACGACAAGCTATGCAGTCGCCAACCTGACACACTTCTATGTCGAATCCAATGAGATCGGCGCAGACGGCAGGGTGGTTCCGCTCCCGCTCGCCGCGGCGACGCAGCAGGCTGAAGCCGGCCAGGCCGCCTGACATGACGAGTTGATCGCTAGAACGAGAAGGTTGAGTGGAGCAGTACCGTGCGGTTTGCCGCTGTCAGTGTGCTGAAGTCCGTGGCAACCGAGAGTGTCTGTCCAAAGAGTGGCGAAGAGAGCACACCAATAGGCTGTCCCGGGTTCACGTGGTTAAAGAGGTTTTGAGCCTCGACAGAAAAGCTCAGCATCCAGGGACGTTCCTGATGTGATGCCCGGTTGGCACTGCCGGTACTCGACTGAGGTGTGGCTCTCATCGCCGCGCGCGGACCGACGTGAAAGGCTTCGCTCGCCTGCAGGTCGACCCACAGGAGTGCAGATCCGTGGCCATAGTTGTAGGGAATGATTGTCTGCGAGCTCATGGGAGCGGTGTCGAAGTTTCCGTAGGACGTGCGCACGACAGATGGCCGTGAGAGATCAGTCGCGAACGCCGGGCGGTCGTTGTAAATTGTGTCGCCGTTCAGATCAGTACCCGTCGTGATATTGAAGGGGCGGCCACTGCGTGCAGAGATGAACGGCTGCACAGTGAAGCCATACGGCAGATTTATGGCGGCACCGGTATAGAAGCTTTGGGCGGTGTCAGAATCATCGCGGCCGTAGTCTTGCCGGATGTTGTACGGGTTCGAAGCGAACCATGAGGTCCCGTTTGCATCGCTATGGTCGCGTTGCGCCACATAAAACGCGAACAGATAGAGCCGGCGTGTTGGATTGAGGTTCAGGTTGGTAAAGAACATCTGAGCATGCCCGGTACCCTCGGCAGTGTACTGGTAGATGTTCTGAGTGCCGCCAAATGGTCGCACGCCACTCGTGGGATCGCTCGGATTGTAGGTGCCGGGTAGTGGAGCATTTGCGTTCAACAACAAATACTGGCGCCGCCCGTCGGCTTCTAAGTAATTCACCGCGATGTTGCCGATGTGGCCGATTGTGCGTTCGGCGGTGATGCTACTGACGAGCGTGCGCGATGTTTTCAGCCGCGGATCGACACGATAGATCGTCGGCTCAGTTTCTGTGAGGAGCGACAGTGGCGGCGGCATTGATGGATAAGCCGAATAAAACGTCGGGCTCTTTACGAAATATGCGAGCTGATTGACGCCGTTCTGACGCACGGATGGAAGCAGATCTGCAGCCGTGAGGCGCTGATAGAAGAGACCCGCACCGCCGCGGAGTGTGAGGATGGGCATCTTCGCTGACTTGTGACCAATCGCCCAGGCGAAGCCAACGCGCGGCGCGGGATCGTTGTGATCCGGAATTGCCGATTGGGTTTCGTAGCGAAGCCCATAGTCCAGAGAGAAGCTTCTAGAAATTTTCCAATCGTCCTCGGCATACAGGCTTAGGTCGCCAGTGCTAACGGCGGCGCTCGGCTGGCCTACGGTGACGCTGTACTGCGTAGGGATACCTGCCTGATACGACGCGACGTCCGGAAAAATGTACTGACCGTTGTAGCCAGCGCGCGAATCGTTGCTATCGCGAAAAAGACGATACCGCAGACCTGTACGAATGAAGTGGTCCCCGTGGTCGACCGACAGGTTTTCCTGCAGCTCGTACGCGTCCTGATTGTCGTGCAGCATCTGCGTTGGAGAGCCCCCGCCAGAGAAGGCGCCTTGGACGATGATCGTCGTGTCCGTATTGTTGGGATCTTGCATGGTCCGTGTGCGAATGTACTGAAGGCGCACGTCATTCACGATCTTCGGGTTGAAGATTTCGTTGTCGGCGAGCTGAAACGTCTGGGTCAGCGCGTTGTTGGTGTAGCCCTCAGTGGGCAGAACCAACAAGCCAACACCGGCATTCGTCTGATCTACTCGATGGATCTCATAGCGCCCGTTCATCTGATTAGCAGCGGTGAATTTATGATCGAGCCGCAGACTGTAATCATCATCACGCTGCGGGTTCGGTACTGCTTCAGAGAGTGTCACCGTGTTGACAATTGCATTGTTCTGCAGATCACTCGTGCTGCCCGCGAGGAAATAGGATGTATTTTCGCCGACGGGTCCGCTCACGTTGCCCCGAAAAAGAAGTTGATAGTACGGAGGCTGCGTCTGCGTGTAAGGGTTGTTGGAGTTGAGCGCGCTGTCCGTTCCGCCGATGTCGAACATGCCATGAAGCTGACTACCGCCGGCGCTTGTCTCAATCTCAACACGGCCGAACCCAGGGCGGTCATAGATCGTCGAGTAGGGATCGCTGTTGATATGGATCGCGTGGATCGCTGACTTCGGCGGGACCTGCCCGCCGCTGAAACCATCGACGTAAAACTGGGGCGATCCGAGACCTGTCCCGCCGCCGGCCATTGCGATGAGCTGTTGGCGCAGTGTCTCCGGATCGTCAGAAAGAATCTCGAGCTGGTTGCCCGAGAGGCTGAGTGAACTCTGTTTTCCGGTGCTTCCCACCCACGGGTCGACGCTGATCACCTCTGCAGCAGCATCGATAGCGAGTCGAAAGTTCAGACCCTGATGGTCGCCGGCGTGGAGGGTCGCGTCTCTGCTGAGCGCGCGAAAGCCCACTGCGCGCACGGTAACGGTGTACGTTCCTCCGGGTAGCGTGACTGTGAAACTCCCGGTACCGCTTGTGGAGGTGTCGCTGTCTAACTTGTCGCTGTGAATATGAACCGACGCTCGCGGGATGCGCGCACCAGACGGATCGTTGACGGTTCCAGTGAGGATGGCCGGTGCGTCAGAGCTCTGCGCCGCCGATAACTGCGCGGCAATAACCCAGGAGCCCGAGACCAAAATCAAACTCAAACAACGCCAAAGCGGCATCATCCACCGTACCGACGTGAGCTACACGGGGGACATCTCAGTGTGACCGCGCCGCTGCGGTAAGAGTACTGTAAACAACCGCAAAGGAGTACACAAAAGTAGTAACTGTCGCAAAACGCTACACTCGTCTGTGAGAGTTGGTAGAACTGTTTGATTCGCCTTTATCCAATATCACTTTGAGCGCACGGAACGGAGTGCCGCCTGGCTGTCTTGGCACTGAGGATAGTGACATGGCGACGATAACTGTAGTACCGGAAGCAACGATGCAAAGACCAGCCGTACTCGATTCCGAAGTTGCTTGGCAGCAGGTGCTTGCCCGGAACGCAAACGCAGACGGAAACTTCGTCTACGGTGTGCAATCGACGGGAATCTATTGTAAGCCGGGCTGTCCGAGCCGACGTCCCACTCGAAATAACGTGCGCTTCTTCACGACCTGTGAAGAGGCCGAAGCTGCGGGCTTCCGCGCCTGCCTGCGCTGCGAGCCGACGCTGCGGACGCGCACGGATCCGCACGCTGAGAAAGTCTCGCGCGCGGCGGAGATGCTCCGCGTGCAAGCAGGTGAGACGATCTCACTGGATGCAGTTGCACGGTCCGTCGGGTTGAGCCGGTTCGCACTATTGCGCAGCTTTCAGCGCGTGCTTGGAGTCACACCATCTGAGTTTGCGCGGGCGCAGCGCCGCGAACTCTTCCGCAAGGGAGTCTCCAGATCCTCGACGTCTGTCACGAATGCGATGTACGCGGCGGGCTTTGGCTCGTCGAGTCGACTGTATGAGAACGCAGGGGATGCGCTTGGCATGTGGCCTTCAACGATGAAGGCTCATGGCGCGGGGGAAACAATCAGGTGGTCCACTGCGGAGTCGCCGCTTGGGCGGATGCTGGTGGCCGCGACCGATCGCGGGCTTTGCGCCGTGCTCTTCGCAGACTCTGACAAGGAAGCCGAGAAGGAGTTGCAAGCCCGCTTCGCGAAGGCCAAGCTGCACCGTGACGATACCGGGCTCGGCGAAACCCTTCGAACGGTGATGTCGCAAATGACAGAAAGCAGGACCGCCGCGTCCCTCCCGTTCGATGTACGCGCGACCTCTTTTCAGCACCGCGTATGGGAAGCGCTGCGAGCAATTCCACGTGGCGAGACGCGGACGTACTTACAGATTGCGGAGACGATCGGTGCGCCAAAGGCTGTGCGCGCTGTGGGTGCTGCGTGCGGCGCGAACCCGCTTGCCATTGTTGTACCGTGCCACCGCGCGGTAGGTTCTGACGGCCGTCTGCATGGCTACCGTTGGGGACTGGAACGCAAGCGGCAGCTTCTCGAAATGGAGCGCAGCAAAGAATAAGGCGGCTCACTTTCTGATTCCATGGGACTTACGCCGCGATCAGACGGTGAAAGAATGGAACTAGGCGACGCGAGTCCTCGTAAGATTGAGGCAGGCTGCTGCGTGCGCCCAAGAAGGTCTCCTGCCATGAAGCTGCGTTCCGTGCTCCTTGTTTTGTTGATCCTCTGTGGTTTCTACCTGCTGTCCACCCACTTCTTCCCCATCGGTACGATCGCCAGTCTGGTGCACGGTTCGCCGCAGCAGCTGCCGGGAGTCACGACTTCGACGACGAACGGCCCGCTCGGAACCTTCAAGCTGACTGAAGCCGAAGCGGCGCCGACGCTCGACCCCGAAGAGGAACAGAATATCGCCGTCTATAAGCGCGCTCTTCCTTCAGTGGTGAATATCACATCGACGCAGGTTGCCTACGACTTCTTCTATCAACCAGTGCCCGAACAAGGCCAGGGCTCAGGCTTCATCATCGACAAGCAGGGACATATCCTGACGAACAATCACGTCGTCGAAGGCGCGCAGTCGGTCGAGGTCACGCTTTCCGATAGAAAGAATTACAAGGCGAGCGTGCTGGGTACAGACAAAGCGCACGACATCGCGCTCCTGCAGATCAACAATGCGCCTGACCTCCAACCGGCGACACTCGCGGACTCGACACACCTGATGGTCGGCCAGCGCGTCTATGCCATTGGCAATCCGTTCGGTTTTCAGGGCACCATGACTCGTGGCATCATCTCCGCTCTTCGCTCCGTGCAGCTGCCTTCAGGGATGAAGATCGACAACGCAATTCAAACGGATGCGTCGGTGAATCCAGGCAACTCCGGCGGCCCGCTACTGAACTCACATGGTGAGGTCATTGGAATCACGACGATGATCGCCAGCAATCCGAACGGTGGTGCAGAACAGTCCGCTGGCATCGGTTTTGCGATTCCCATCTCAACTGCAAAGGCTGTGCTCGACGACTTCGCGCGTTATGGTCGCGTGCGGCGTCCGTCGATGGATGTGGTAACGCTCGAGATCAGTCCTGACCTTGCGCAGCAGGTCGGGTTGCCAGCGGACTACGGCGTTCTCATCCAGCGCGTTCTTCCAAACGGCGCGGCAGATCGTGCTGGCTTACATGGCGGCTCGCAACGAGCTTATCTGGGCTTCATGCCTATTGTGCTTGGCGGCGATTTGATTGTTGCAATCGACGGGCAGGAGGTTACGAGCAAGCAGGACCTTTCCAACGCACTTAACACGCACCACGCCGGCGACACCATCACCGTAACCGTTTTCCGGGGACAGCGGCGCTTGAACATGAAGGTGACGCTATCCGACGCCACCCAGCAGCCGACACCAGGCGAGGAGACTTAGCGCCGCCGCGTGGTCGATACAAAAGCAATGGCCCGGATTAGTCCGGGCCATTGCTTTTATGGATGCTGCAGCTTAGAAGAACAGTTTCGCCTTGAACTCCATCTGGCGTGCTGTGTACAGGCCACTGTTGGTTGCCGACGCAGCGCCGAACGCGGCGAGCGGCGTGCTCGCGTAGAACGGCACGATACAGCCCTGCTGCGAAGAGCCGGAAGGAGCTTGGACAACCTGGCACTTCTCCGTTGGGCCGGTGGTAGCGCCCGGTGCCAGGAACGTTGAGTAGCTGCCGTTGACCGTGGTGATGATGCGGTGGTTGAGCAGGTTGAACGCATCAGCCGAGAACTGCATGTAGATGTGCTCGTGTATCGGAATGTTGCGGGAGACCCGAAGATCAAAGTTATTGAAGCCGGGACCGACGATGCTGTTGCGGCCGATCTGCGGCGGACGTCCTGTGGTGGCGCCGCCGGAGCTTGAACTCATGGCGCCGCCGTAGATATTACCCAGGTTGCCGTAGCTGCTAGAGCTCGTATTGCCGGAGAAGACGGTGCCGGTCATGCTCATAAAGATAGGTTGTCCAGCGGAGGCGATCAGTCCCCCGGAGAAGGTCCAATCATCTATAAGGTGTTTGACCCACTTGTTCGACTCTAGAAGATTGGGCTGATAAACAAAGCTGAGATTGAAGCGGTTACGGATGTCAATATCCGACGGCCCATTTTCGCCACGAACATTGTTGGGGTCCAGCGGAGTATCGCCCCCATAGAAGGTGCCGTTGGCGCCTCCCACCTGGCCGGTATCAGTTGCGCGGGCCCAGGTGTAGTTGAGGATGACTTCCAACCCGTTACTGAATGGCCGCCGTACAGTGGTGGCGAGCGAGTTGTACCAGGTGTTCGCTACCGAATAGCCGGTGTTGAAACTGGACAGACTGGTGTTGCGGCGGTCCGACTGCAGGTACACAGGAACTGTGAGAGTACTGAGCACGTTGTTGTTAGCGTCCTGGATGGCATAGGACTTGGTGCCGTGCGGCGTTTGACCCACGAGGTTGGCGTCAAGAAAGACCGGAAGCCGCATACCACGGGTGCCGACGTAGCCGACCTGAAGGCTCATCTTTCCAGGGAGTGCCTGTTCGATGGAAAGATCTGCTTCATGCGCATAAGGCGGGACGAAGTTGGGGTCCAGTCCGTGGAAACTGTAAGAGGGAGTCGCGCCCAGTGGCGTGATCTGCGGTTTGTTGCCGCCAGTAGGCGTCAGCGTACCTCCGACCGACGGCCCTGTGGGCAGGAACGGCAAGTTGGGGAAGAATATCTTGGCGCCCGGCGCAGGAACAGCGCTGCAATTGAGAGTGGCCGTTGCCGAGGTGTAGTAAGCGCAACCGGAATAGCTGTAGTTCAGTTGGACTACACCATTCTCGACGCGGTCGGCGTAATAGGTGCTGCCCTGGTTCAGGGCAGAGAAGATGCCATAGCCACCACGGACCACCGTGCCTTGCATTGGCGACCACGAAAACCCAACTCGTGGCTGGATGCGATTGGTGTTCTTGATGCTCTGTGTGTAGATGGTGGAAATTGGCGGAAATAGGTTGTTGACGTGTTCTGTTGCCGGCGTGATCTGGATGTCCCAACGAACACCAGCCGTCAGTGTAAAGTTCGAGGAAATTTTCCACTGGTCTTCCGCGAAGGCGTCGTACATCTTCATCCAGAAGTCGTCCTTGCCCTGCGTTCCTGGTGCGGTGTTGACCTGGTCGACGGTCTGGACGAGGCTGGAGTAGTGGTAACCGGCGTAGGGATCGGTGTTGCCGGGCTGACCGGCGAAGATATCGTCCGCCCACGACTGGAAGTTCTGTACCGAGGTGGACCCAGAGTAGCTGTAGATTCCGCCGCCCTGAAAGAGATTGATCATCACCTCGTGGACAAAGTTGAGGTCGCCCCCAAACTTGAAGGTGTGATGACCCCTGGTGGTGGAGAAGACATCTGTGAACTGGATGCGATGCTCATCGGGCTCAGCAATACGCGGCAGCGCATTGGGCATACCGTACGTGGTGACTCCCATGCCGATCGAAGGTCCGGGCGCGTTGGCGCCGGCGGTCTCGAGATCGCGGCCCCACTGCGCGTGGATCTGGTTGACCGAAGCATTGCCAATCAGCGTAGTCAGGCCGCCGACCACAAAGCGTTCGTGATAACTGGTTGGGGCGTTGGTCGACGGAGAACTGTTGGAGAAGGTGTTCGCCGGGCTGTAGCCATAGCTGGAGTCATAATCCACGAAGTTGAGATCGACGAACGCATCATTGCGGCTATTGATGTGATAGTCGACGCGTGGGAAGAAGAGGTTTTCCTTCTGAAACCGGCCCGGCGCCGCAGTCGAAACCCCTTGCAGAAAGGTAATCGCGTTGGTGCACTGCGTGGAGCTGATCGTGGTTGGGCACTGTGTGGGCGAGATGATCGTGGTGGAGGAGGCACTGCCCGTCGGCGTCGTCGAAATCGTGTTGCTGTCGGTGTAGAGCACGCGGCCAACCTTGCGGAAGCCGTCGTACGTGAAGAAATAAAACAACCGGTCCTTGATAACCGGACCGCCGACGGAACCCCCGAATTGCTGCTGTTGATGAACGGGCTGTGTGAGCAGGAAGGCGTTCCCACCGTTGTGCAGCGCCTGATACTTGCTGTAGGGATCCAGAGCGTTTAGATCGGGATAACGAAGGAAGTAAAAGAGATCACCATGAATTTGATTCGTTCCGCTCTTGGTGATGGCGTTCACCTGTCCGCCCGCGGCCTGACCGAACTCAACAGAATAGTTCGAAGTTGCGGCCTGGAACTCCTTAATCGCGTCGATGGAGTAGACATAAGGGGCACCGGAAGAGCGGCCGCGGGCCTCGGAGAACAGCATCTGATTGTTGTTGGAGCCATCAACATAATTCTGGTTGTAGAGGCCGGAGATGCCGTGGAAGGCGACCAGGCCCGAACCGCCATCCTGCGCCACGTTGGGCGTGTTCAACACGAAGGCGCTCCAGTTGCGCGTCGCGACAGGCAGGTTGTCAATCAGGACTGGGTCAAAGGTCTGCGAGACCTCCGTCTTCTGCGTGTCAAGGATCTGCGTATTGGCCGTCACCTCCACTGCCGAGCTCACCGACCCAGCAGGCAGCGCCGCATCGACCGTGAGGATCTCACCTACGGTGAGCGTCAGCGCCTTGTGATCGATCTTGCCGAAGGATGCCGCGCTCGCCAGAACTTCGTAGTGCCCGGGCTGTAGGAAGTTCGCCGTATAGAGTCCATCGCCGTTGGTTGTCAGCGTGCGGGACACACCCGTATCGGTATTCGTGACCACGACAGTCGCGTTGGGAACGGCTGCGCCAGATGGATCTGTAACCGTTCCGACAATGTTTCCATTCCCGGACGTTTGGGCCATCACGGGCAAAGTGAAACAGAGTGAAAACACAAAGGCCGTAACGGCCACGCTGAGTGCCTTAATGAAACTCCGAGACATAAGAGCAAGCTCCTGTTTGCGTTGTACAACGTCGCGAGACCGAAAGATGGCTCGCAATCGCGAAGGGGTGAGGAGGGCCCCCTGAGTATTCGCGCTACTAAATCTTCAGGTTGAAGGAATCAACTCTAGAATGACCGAGTCATTTGCTATCTGTCAAGATAAACAGGCTCTTGGGAAGAGATGCTGGTCGTTATGAATAGTACGCAACTCGGCAGACGCAGCTAGTGAAGCGTCTCGGGGATCACCGCGTACTGCAGAAGCAGCTCAAAGGGCACAATCTCGAGCGTTGCCTCATGTGTTGCCTCGAGAACCACCGGACAAGCTGCTCCCGCGCGCTGAACCTGCAGCCACCTCGCTGCGCAAACGCACCAGCGGTCGCCCGGTTTGAGCCCGGGAAAACCGAACTGCGGCATCGGCGTCGAAAGATCGTTCCCCAGCTGTGCCGAGACCCTCAAAAATTCTTCGGTAACCACGCAGCACACCGTGTGCACTCCCAGGTCTTCGGGTCCGGTCTTACAGCATCCGTCCCGAAAAAAGCCGGTCATCGGTTCAGAACCACACATCTCCAGAGACTGGCCGAGCACATTCTTCTGGATCGAACCGCGAGCAATTTCCATGGCTGGATTCTAAATCGGACAGCGACGCCTGTCTCGGGGGGCCGCGTCAGTTGACGAGCGTCGCGGGCTCGGACGCAATGCGCGACTGTCGCAATACAGGAAGCTGAACCCGCGCCGTCGTTCCGCGATGCCGACCACTTGTGCAACTGCGAAGCTGCAGCCGCCCTCCCTGCTCCTCCAGGATGCCGCGCGTCACCCACAGGCCAAGCCCTGTGCCGCGTTCGCCCTTGGTCGTGAAGAACGGTTCGAAGACCGACCGCATATGCGCCCGATCGATGCCGTGTCCCGTATCAGAGATAAGAATGATTGCATTCGCACCCTCGACACGTGCTCGTACACAGAGGCGGCCGCCCTTGCCCTCCATCGACTCAATAGCATTGCCGACGAGGTTGGCAAAGACCTGGCGCAGCGCGGGATCATAGTTTGCATCTCGCACCTCGTCGTCGATGCGCACGCAAACCTCGATATGCTGTTGCGTGGCGCGCGAGCTGAAGAGTTGCACCACTTCATCCAGCATCGTGTACAAGTCGAGCGTACGTCCCGGCAGCTTGCGATAGAAGCTCAGCGTTGAGCGCGTAATATGCCCGACGCGTTCAAGCTCACGCGCTGCCACCGCAGCTAGCTCGAGGGCCGGCGGCGACAGATCATGCGCCTGCAACAGGTAGACAATATTTGTCAGTGCCTCGAGTGGATTGTTGATCTCATGCGCCAGCGTGTTGGCCATGCGTCCTGCAGCGGCGAGGCGCTCGGAGTTGATCAGGCGCGTCATCAGCTCTGTTGTTTCGCGCTCTGCCGCCTTGCGCGCCGAGATGTCCTCGACCACCCACAAGAGACTCGGCGCGGTCGAATCACTATGCCGCAACATTGAGACTGTAAACTGCGCTGGAAACGTCGTGCCGTCAAAGCGCATCAGCTCGTGCTCAACACGATGTCCGCTTTGTTCGCCTGCAACAAGAGCCGCCAGCTCCGCTGACACGAGTTCACGCTCCGACGGCAGCAGAAAATCCGTGAGCGACAGGGAGAGAAGCTGTCCGACCGAAACACCCAGCATCTCCGAGAGTCGTTGATTCACTAATTGAAAGCGTCCGCTCGTCGTAGTATGAGCCATCCCCACTGCAGCCTGGTTGAAGGTCGCCGAAAAGCGCTGCTGTACTAGCCGCAGCTCTTCCTCTGTACGAATGCGCTGACGGCGCCGTTCTGCATCCGCTAATTCGCGCTCGATGGCAGGAAGCAAGCGATCGAGATGACCCTTGAGCACATAGTCGTGCGCACCCGCACGCATCGCGTTCACCGCAGAGACCTCATCAATCGTTCCGGACACAATGATGAACGGAATCTCGACACCGATCTGCTGAATGACGGCCAGCGCATCTCGCGCACCAAAGCTTGGCAGCGTGTAGTCCGCCAGCACTAGGTCGATCGAGTCAGGTTCCACCAGCGCATCGCGAAGCTCTTGAGCGGTTTGTATGCGGCGCGCCTGTACTGCATATCCGGCGCGCGAGAGGAAGCGCTCGAGCAACAGTGCATCTGCCTCATAGTCTTCTATAAGGAGCACACGGAGCGGCTTCCGCGTCGCGTTTACTGGAGTGGTGGACATTGATTGAGCAGCAGCCAATACATGCCGAGCTGACGCGTCGCCTCGGCGAAGTCAGTAAAGTTCACCGGCTTGCGGATGTAACTATTCACACCCAACCGATAGCTGGAAACAATATCTTTCTCTTCATCAGACGATGTAAGCACAACCACCGGTAGCAGCGCGGTCTTATCTGCTGCGCGGATGTTGCGCAAAACCTCCAACCCATCCACCTTCGGCAGCTTCAGGTCGAGTAGTATCAGCTGCGGTAGCATCTTCGCTCCGCTGGCCGCTTTTTTGAGGTACTCCAGCGCCTCCGCGCCGTCATGAGCCACTTGAATCTCGTTCGCCACATTGGCCTTGCGCAGCGCCCGAATCGCCAGCGCTTCGTGGTCAGGATCATCTTCGACAAGAAGAATCATGCTCACTCTCAGTCTCACAATTCAGGTTCGGACGGACCGCGCTCGACCACGAGCTCAGGCTGTCAGCGTGAAGAAGAATGTAGCTCCCTTGCCGGGCTCTCCCTCTGCCCAGATGGAGCCGTGGTGACGGCGAATGATCCGCGAGACGGTCGCGAGTCCGATGCCGGACCCAGTGAACTCACGCTCGCCATGAAGACGTTGAAAGGCAGTAAAGAGACGGTCGACATAATTCATATCAAACCCCGCCCCAGTGTCACGAAGGAAGTATACGGTCTTGCCATTTTGCGGGCCACTCCCGAACATGACTGTTGCATTCGGCGTCCGCGCTGTGAACTTCCATGCATTCCCAATCAGATTCTCAAAGGCGATGCGCATCAGGCGTGGATCGGCTTCTGCTATCACGCCCGGTTGGGCAACCCAATTGATTTCGCGCTCCGGATCGCCGGTCTGAAGCTCTCGAAACACGAGCGTCGCCAGGTGTGAAAGATCCACCAGTTCCCGCTGCACGTCGGAACGAGTCACGCGAGAGAGCTGCAGCAGCGAGTCAATCAGCGTCCCCATGCGCTGAACGCCGTTGCGAACGCGCGAGATGTAATCCTCGCCTTGTGCGTCGAGTTTGTCGGCGAAATCCTCCTGCAACGCCAGCGAAAATCCATCAATCGTTCGTAGCGGCGCTCGCAGGTCGTGCGACACAGAGTAGCTGAACGACTCCAGCTCCTGGTTCGAGGCCTCCAACTCCCGCGTCCGCTGCTGCACGCGGCTCTCCAGCTCCTCGTTGGCGGCCGTCAGTTGCCTATTTAACCCTTCAATTACAGCGGAATTCGCAGTAATCTTCTCTCGCGCTCGATCTGCACGAACCAGCAGCTCGAAAGCAGCGACCAGCAACAGAAAGTCGAGAAGAAACGCCAGTGTAAAACTGCCCCACACCCAGCGCCGCGCCGAAGTAGCATCTGCGGTGCGCGATGCAAGCAGGCCCTCTTCTTCCGCTTCGATATCGTGGATCGTCAACTGTACGCTGTCCATGCGATCCGGCGTGTCCTGTATCACGGGTCCCAACAGCGCGGGGTCGAGCGCTCCCTGTGGCTGCACCCGTCGAACCGCAAGCCCCGCATCCAACGCCGCTAGCTTGGCTCCGATACGCGTACTCAGCATCGTGATCCGTACCTGCTGCGAGGTATTGTCGCCGGTCAGCCGCTGAAGGTTCGTGGTGCTCTCGTGAATTTGATGTGTCGCCACTGCATACTGCTTCTGGAACCCATCATGCCCCGTAAGGATGTAACCGCGTGCCGCGCTCTCCGCCGTGCGCACCTGCGCCACCAGTGTCTCTGTCTGTGAGATCACCTGAAGCGTGTGAGCCTCCCAGTACTGCGCAAGAAGCAGCGTGTTAAGCGCACGTGCAGCGAGCCACGTGTTCAGCAACACGATGACGATCGCGCCGATTAGCGCCAGACGGTACCAGGATGACTTTCCCATCGTTACAGAGAAGGCGGATGCTCAGATGGCGGTTCGGGTTGTGCCTGGGACAGCTTGAGTTACCAAGGGCACCGGCGTCGGACCGTCGAGCAGTTTTTCCCCGGGCCGATCTTCAAAGATCCTCGGCCGTTTCAGCTTCATTCGCTTCAACCGTAGATCCAGCGCCGTACCCAGAACTCCAAAGCCATATTTCACACTGCGCTGGAAGTTGATCGACGATGCCTCTTCAAAGTACTTCGTCGGGCACGAGATCTCACCCACGCGGAACCCAAAGTAGAAGGTCTGCACCAGCATCTCGTTGTCAAACACAAAGTCATCCGAGCAGCTCAACAGCGGCAGTCGCTCCAGAACCTCGCGGCTCCATGCACGATAGCCCGTGTGATACTCCGACAACTTCTCATGGATCAAAATGTTCTCGAGCAGCGTGAGCACGCGGTTCGATACGTACTTGTACTTCGGCATGCCGCCCTTCAGCGCGCCACGCCCCAGAATGCGCGATGCCATCACCGCGTCATACTCGCCGTATGCAATCATCGAAACCATTGCCGTAATCAGTAGGGGCGTGTACTGGTAGTCCGGATGCACCATTACGACGATGTCGGCGCCCTCATGGAGTGCGGATGCATAGCAGGTCTTCTGATTCCCGCCATATCCGCGGTTCTTATCATGGCGCAGCGTGACGATCCCTAGTTGCTGCGCGATACGCACAGTATCGTCCTTGCTGCAATCGTCGGTGAGAATAATCGTGTCGACGATATCGCGCGGAATCTCCCGGACGGTCTTCTCCAGCGTCTTTGCCGCGTTATATGCCGGCAGAACGACCGCAACCTTCTTACCGTTTAGCATGATCAATCCCTTTGGATGCACTTTGGTAGTGCAGGATTTGCTGCACCCCATCGAAACCGGCGCTGAAGCTGTTTCTCCCAGTCTATAGAGATAAATTCTATCTGCAATTACCCTCGGTTCGGCATGCTTGCTCTATGGTTTGCACCGTGAGACTGGTAACCATACTGCGCGGATACGGACTATTCACCAACTGCATTCGCCATTTGTTGACCGAGTCGGACGCTCTCTGCAATTCCACGATCTTCCGGGTAGTAATAGCAGGTATCAGCGATCTGCAGCCCTCTGATAGGCGTCTGCACCGGTGGTATCTTCGCAGCAAATCCGGGTTCGCAGATGGGCTGGCCATATTTCAGGCGCGCAACTTTGGTTGCAAGAATGTCTTCTGAGTTCAGAGAAGGATTGATCCGCTGGAGACAGTTGAACGCCTCCTCAAGAAGTCGCTCATCTGTCCAGGAGAACTTCGCGTTTGTCACCGGCATGTAGTACGGAACGTACACAATATGAGGTCCGCCGACGTCGCGCAAATTGCTGAATTCGATCATGCCCGGAATCTCGATGCCCGGCTCTGAGATATTTACCCAGAAGTGCGGGCTTACGGCCTGATTCAGCTTGAAGATGACGCAGATCACGCCAATGTTGCGGATCGCATCATAGCGCAGCTTCCATTCGTCCGGCAGGCTCGGTACAAGCGCCGAGATGTACGGCGTAGGTGAGGTGCAAATTACAGCGGCTGCAGGATAGAAGCTCTTCGAAGTGCGCACGCCGGTGACTCGGCCCGCCTCGCTGATAACCTCGGCCGCAGGTTCTCCGAGATGGAGGCGGCCCCCATGCCTCTTGATCCCATCTATGAGCGCGTTTACCAGTGTGATTGAACCGCCCTCAATGTAGCCGAGCTCTTCCTGCATCATGCTCTGACGCGATCGCCCGATGCGCCGAATGCGTGTCCATATCCAAGAGGCAGAGACGTTATCCGCATACTCGTAGAACTTGTAATCGAACAGCGGTTCCCACAGAAGCTTATAGACTCCGTCACCGCACCAGCGAATAATCCAGCTCTTTGCGGATTCATGCTCGATCGCCGGCCACTTGTCCCTTCGCACAGAAACAAGAGCAAAGAGACCATACCTCGCCTTCTGCCAGAGCGAAAGATGCGGAAAGCGGAGGAGTGCCACGGGATCGCCCCACCGATGCAACTTTCCGCCGGCGAAGACCCCCATCGACGTTGGCCGCCACTGCATCGCTTCGCTCAGCCCAAGTTCTTTCAGGAGATCGAAGGTCGGATAATCGGTCTTACAAACGAAGTGATAGAAGCGCTCGAGCGAGATGCCATCGAAGTCGAAGTGGCCCGCCATGCCACCCGGTTCTGGAGCCGCCTCGATGAGGTCGACCTCGTGACCATTCTTCGCCGCACGGTACGCAGCGGCGAGGCCCATTGCACCGGCTCCAACAACAACGACTTTAGCCATCCCTGGCGTTCCTTAGAGTCCGGCGACGACCTTCTCCGGAGGAGTACAAGACAGATGCTCAATGATGTCTTATGTGGCTGAGTCTACTGGAATCGGTATGAGCTTCCAAACTGAGTGAACCTAACGCGCGGCAAGCGCAAGCTGCTGCTCGTATTCCTCGTACGGTCCCTTGTGGTCCGTGATGTGGAAGTCCGTGGGGCCGCCCTCGAAGTGCCAAATGCGTGTGCCGACCTCTTCGATGAGGTCCTGGTCGTGCGTGACCAGAAAGACGGTGCCCTCGTACTTCTGCAGCGCCGTGTTGAGTGCCATGATGCTCTCGAGGTCCAGATGGTTCGTGGGCTCGTCGAGCACGAGGATGTTGGGCTTCTGCAGCATCAGTTTGCAGAAGAGAAGACGCGCGGCCTCGCCACCGGAGAGGGCCTCGGTCTTCTTCATACCCTCTTCGCCTCGGAAGAGCATCTGCCCGAGTAGCCCGCGAATGTCCTCCTTGGCAGCCTTGGGATCGAAGCTGTGCAGCCACTCCGCTGCTGTCGTTCCCTTGGGGATCGATGCGGTGTGATCCTGCGCGAAGTAGCCGATCTGAGCCTCGTGACCCCACTTGACCTCGCCGGAGTCAATGTCAGTCTTGTTTGCCTCATCAAGCCCGGAGTTCGCAAGCAGGGCCTTGAGCATTGTGGACTTCCCCTGGCCGTTGCGGCCGACGAGGACAACCTTGTCGCCGCGGAGGACGGATGCTGAGAAGTTGCGGATGACGTGCTCAGTGGCACCATCGGGCTGCGTGTAGCTCTTATTGACGTGCTCAAACTCCAACACATGCTTGCCGCTGGGGCGAATCATGTCGAACCGGAGGTACGGGCGTTGAATGTTGGAGCGCGCGAGCTCTGTAGTTTGCAGGCGCTCGACCTCCTTCTTACGCGAGTTCACTTGCGAACTGCGCGTACCGGCGGAGAAGCGTGCGATGAACTCGTTGAGCTGCGCGATCTTCTTCTCGCGCTGTTCGTTCTGAGACTCGATGCGGCTGCGGATCTGCGTCTTCTGCAGCACCATGTCGTCGTAGCCGCCGGTGTAGGTGATGATCGTCTCGTAGTCGATGTCGGCGATGTGCGTGCAGATCGAATTCAGGAAGTGACGGTCGTGCGAAATGGTGATGACCGTGCCGCTGTAGCGAGTGAGAAAGTTTTCGAGCCAGTGAATCGAGTCGAGATCGAGGGAGTTTGTCGGCTCGTCGAGGAACAGGGCGTCGGGGTTTCCAAAGAGAGCCTGCGCGAGGAGCACGCGGACCTTCTGGCCGCCCTGGAGCTCTGACATCTTGCGGTTGTGGAGTTCGTCGGGAATGTCGAGGCCCTGCAGAAGAATGGCGGCGTTTGAATCGGCCTCATAGCCATCCTCTTCGCCGACGATGCCTTCGAGCTCGCCGAGGCGGATGCCGTCTTCATCGGTCATCTCGGACTTGGAGTAGATGACTTCGCGCTCCTCGAGCGCTGACCAGAGGGCCTTGTTACCCATGACCACGGTGTCGATTACGCGGAAGGCGTCAAACTCGTACTGATTCTGCTTGAGGACGCCGAACTTTTTGGGGCGGACGACGGTGCCCTTCTGGGCATCCAGCTCGCCGGTGAGGACCTTCATAAAAGTAGACTTGCCAGCGCCGTTGGGGCCGGTGAGGCCGTAGCGGCGGTCGCCGTGGAAGGTGACGGAGACGTCCTCGAAGAGCAGCTTCGAGCCGTAGCGCATGGTGACATTGGAGACAGAGATCATCTCTTATATTTTCGCATGTTTCGCGGGCAAGGGGCAGGGTACCCCCCTCCCCCGTCGATATTGCGCAAAATCTAGAGGAAACAGGACTTAGGGGTGGACCTAAGGTGGGGAAGATTGACACGGTTTTGAAAAGAGAGCTGCCGCTAGGGATGCGGTTTGTCAAGTCAGGGCCGTTGTTTTTGGGGAGGCTAAAACTTTTTTTGGATCGGGTTCTTGACATGCACGGGTGGGAGATGTATTTAACCTTCAGGTTATATAACCTATTGGTTACATAAACGACATGAACGATGCGATCAGCAATACGTTTTCGGCGCTGGCGGACCCGACGCGGCGGGCGATTCTGGCCCGGCTGGCGCTGGGTGAGACTTCGGTGACGGAGTTGGCGGAGCCATTTGAGATGAGCATGCCGGCGGTCTCGAAGCACCTGCGGGTGCTGGAGAACGCCGGACTCGTGGAGCGCAGCCGACAGGCGCAGTACCGGCCTGTGAGACTGCGGGCCGAGCCGCTGAAGCAGGCGTGGGGATGGATTGAGGAGTACAGGCAGTTCTGGGAGGAGAGTTTCGACCGGCTGGACGCGTATCTGAAGCGGCTGCAGGCCGAGGAGGCCAAGGGGAAGCGCAAGGTCTCGACCAAGAGAGGAAAGGAGAGTCGAAATGGCAAGCATAAGTAAGCTGGCGGCCGGGCTTGGAAAGTTGCTTCTCTCCCTGTTGTGGGTTACCGGGCCGGTGGCAATCGGCGCGGGGCGGTGGACAAGCCCTGTATCGATAGAGACGCACGTTGGACGCGAGGACAGTGTGTTCCAGGCGACGGCTAACGTGAATCGCGTGTGCACCGGAAATGTGTGCACCGGAAAGAAGTTCATGCTGCGGCTGGAGCTTCGAGGCCCGCAACAGCGATCCGCAGACGAGAGCGAGTAAATAGCTGGAAGGAGACGAAGGATGGCGAGCAAGGTGATGAGTGTGGCCGAGGTACAGGGTGAGCGCGAGATCGTTGTGATGCGGGTCTTCGATGCGCCGCGGGAGATGGTCTTTGATGCGTGGGCGGACCCCAAGCAACTGGTGCAGTGGTTTGGGCCGGAGGGATTCAGAACAACCATTGAGACCTTCGAATTCCTGGAGGGCGGAGTGTGGCTGCAGGTGATGCACGGGCCGGATGGAACGAACTACCCGTGCACAGCGATGTTCACCGAGGTGGAGCGTCCGGAGGTCATTGCTTACTTCAATCGCGGCGGCCGCGAGGGCGAGGACAAGGTTGCGTTTCAGTCGACAGTGACGTTCGAGGAGCTTGGGCCGGAGAAGACCAGGCTGACGATCCGGATGGAGTTCGCGAGCACCGAAGAGCGTGACGAGAACGTGCGCAACTACGGATCAATTGAAGGCGGACGGCAGACATTGAACCGGCTCGCTATGCTTCTTGCGAAGAAGGGGGTAGCGGCATGAGCGCGACGACAGCGATAGAACCGAGGACGAGCTACGAAATTTCGATTACGCGCACGTTTGAGGCGCCGCGCGCGCTCGTGTGGAAGGCGTGGACCGATCCGAAGATGGCGAAGGAGTGGATGGGGCCGCGCGGATTCACGACCACAGAGTTTACGACCTCCGAAGAGCCCGGCGCGTTGTGGCACCTGACGATGATGGGTCAGCGGCCTGGAAGCGAACAGATGGTCACGCTGGGGCAGGGCGGCAGGATTCTGGAGGTTCGTCCACCGGAGTTATTGAAGTACACCTTCGGCTGGGACGACCGCGCGAGCGTCGGATTAGGTGATGGGCCGAAGGAGAATGTCATCACGATTCGGTTTGAAGAGCGAGGAGGAAAGACGGTTATGCACTTTCATCAGGCTCCGTTTGCCACTGAGAGCGAACGCGATGGACATAATGGCGGATGGAACTCGGCGTTCGATTGCTTTGCAGAATTCATCTTGCGCGTTCAGCCGGAGCGCAAACCGGCAGCGGACGAGGTCCCGAGTGAACTCCACCTGCGGCGGTTCTTTGCGGCGCCGCGGCAGACGGTGTTCGACGCGTGGACGAAACCGGAGATGGTGAAGGAGTGGTGGGGACCAAAGGGCTTCACGAATCCTGTGTGCGAGATCGATGCACGGGGCGGAGGAGAGATTCGGATTCATATGCGGGGGCCGGATGGAACGGTGTATCCGATGACTGGACGATTCATCGAGTTTTATCCGCCGTATCGCTTCCACTTCACGTCGGGCCCGGTCGATAAAGAGGGCAAGCAGATCCTCGAGACGTGGACGTCAGTGTTCTTTGAGGAAAAGGACGGGGGCACTGAAGTGGTGGTCGATGTGCACGTGACGAAGAGTACGCCGGAGTCTGTCGGCCCGCTGAAGGGAATGCGTGAAGGCTGGACCCAGATGATGGACAGGCTGGTTGAATTTGTCGGCAGGAGGATGTGATGAGGATTGCGGATCTGCTCAAACTGGAGTTTGACGCGGAAGCAGCGAAGACTCACAGCTACTTTTCAGCCATGCCCGAAGACAAGGTGAAGTGGAAACCGCATGACAAGTCACCGAACCTCGGGTCGCTGGCGAAGCACATCGCGATGCTGCCGCGATTCGGTGTGGTGTTTCTGACGACCGACTCGATGGACGCGAGCGGAGGCCCGCCGGCGCTACCGGAGTATGCCGGCCGGAGCGATTTGATGCGGACGTTCGAGGAGAATTGCACGCAGCTGCGGGAGGCGCTGGTGAATGCCAGCGACGAGTACCTGAAGGCTCCGTGGGGGTTCAAGGCAGATGGCAACGTAGTGGAAGAGGGCCCGCGGGCTGCGATGTATCAGCTGATGTGCGTCGATCACGCGGTGCATCATCGCGCGCAGTTGGGGGTGTATCTGCGCATGCTCGATGTGCCGCTGCCAGGATTGTATGGACCTTCAGCAGACGGGCCATGGCAACCGGCATGGCCGAAATCGAAGTAAGTAATCATCAGTCGACTCAAGGAGAGAAGCGATGAATATGAGTGTGCATTTGAACTTCAATGGAAACTGCAAGGATGCGTTTGCGCTGTATCAGAAGGTGTTCGGCGTGGAGTCCCAGATGTTCATGACCTACGGCGAGGCACCTGCGGGCGCACCTGTGCCACCGGATTGGAAGGACAAGGTGATGCATACCTCCATTCCGATGGGTGCGGGGATGTTGATGGGCTGTGATGCGCCGTCGGACCGTTCAAAGCCGATGGCGGGATTCCAGGTTTCTGTGGGATCGAGCGATCAGGCCGAAGTGAAACGGATCTTCGACGCGCTGCAGGATGGCGGGAGCATTCAGATGCCGTTGCAGAAGACCTTCTGGTCTCCGCTGTTTGGCATGTGTACGGATAAGTTCGGAGTGGGCTGGATGGTCGGCTCGCCGGGCGAGCAGCCTACGGCGTAAGTCGCGTGCCGGCGGTTGGGCTCCGCGGGGGAGCTCAGCCGCAAACGGCGTCGTGGTTGGGGCGGCGACGATCTCGGATGTCGGCCA